>Ga0310810_10004893_pt1 | contig 14891 bp, 14 predicted proteins | sample NCmetagenome_FD_207641 | JGI IMG/M metagenome (GOLD analysis project Ga0310810, IMG submission 207641) | Soil microbial communities from experimental microcosm in Duke University, North Carolina, United States - NC | ecosystem: Engineered > Artificial ecosystem > Soil microcosm > Unclassified ...
ATAGGGGACAAGAAGCTGCCGGGGATCGCCGCCGAAGACATCGGCAAGTGCGCCTACGGGATCTTCCAGCGGGGCAAGGAGCTCATCGGAAAGACCGTCGGCATCGCGGGCGAGCATCTCACCGGCGTCCAGATGGCGACCGCGCTGACCAAGGCGTTGGGGCAGGAGGTGCGCTACAACGACGTGTCGCCCGACGTCTTTCGCAGCTTCGGCTTCCCTGGCGCCGACGACGTGGGGAACATGTTCCAATTCAAGCGCGACTTCGAGCGGGAGTACACCGGCGCGCGCAATCTGCAGTTCACTCGGACGCTCGACCCGGAGCTGCTGACCTTCGCGCAGTGGCTCGCCCAGAACAAGGATCGTATCCCGCTCGAGTAAGGAAGCGGTCTGACCTCGAGTCCAACGTGATGGCTCGCACGGAGTTGCCCAAAACAGGTTAGATTAACAGGCTAGGTTAAGGGGCAGCACCTTTACGACCACAAAGGCAGGCCCGGATGAACGCCAATTGGAGCGCCCGTCTCGCGGCCTTCAAGAATCCCGACACCCGTAAGAGCGTCTGGCAGCTTGCCAGTACCGGCCTGCTGTTCGCCGGTGCCTGGGCCCTCATGTACCTGAGTCTTGGCGTGGGCTACTGGCTCACCCTGCTGCTCGCCGTGCCGACGGCGTTCCTCCTCGTCCGGCTCTTCATCTTCCAGCACGACTGCGGCCACGGCGCCTTTTTCCGGTCGACCCGCGCGTCGGACATCGTGGGCTCGATCATCGGCGTGATCAGCCTGACGCCGTACCACTACTGGAAAAAAGTGCACGCAATCCACCACGCCACGTCCGGCAACCTGGAGCACCGCGGCTTCGGCGACATCGATACGCTGACCGTGGACGAGTACCTCGCGCTGTCGCGCTGGGGGCGCTTCAAGTACCGGGTGTACCGCCATCCCGCCGTGCTGTTCGGCATCGGCGCGGTGCTGCAGTTCTTCATCCGCCATCGCATGCCGACCATCGTGCCGCGCGACTGGACCCGTGAGCGGAGGAGCATCCTCTGGACCGACGTCGGGCTCGCGGTCTTCATCGTGGCAATGGGGCTGTTGATCGGATTCGGGCAGTTCCTGCTCGTCTACGTGCCGCTCATGGCGGTTTCGGCGTCGATCGGCGTGTGGCTGTTCTACGTACAGCATCAATTCGAGCCGACCTACTGGGAGCATGACGAGCGCTGGGTGTACGACGACGCCGCGCTGGCGGGGAGCTCGTACTACCGGTTGCCGCGCCTCCTACAGTGGGCCACCGGGAACATCGGCCTGCACCACGTCCACCACCTCAACCCCCGCATCCCCAACTACCGGCTCCAGGAAGCGCTCGGCTCCGTCCCCGAGCTGCAGAAGGTCACCACGCTGACGCTGTGGGAGAGCATTCGCTGCGTCCGGCTCGCCCTGTGGGACGAGCGCGCCAGGAAGCTGGTCCGCTTCCCGCGGTAGTCTAGGTCGTCAGGCGGTGAGGCTGCGCTGCGGCAGCAGCGCACTCTTCCGCGGCAGGTTCCACCCGAGCACCGCAATCTCCGCTTTGCCCTCGGGCCGGCGTCGACCGCCTGCCGAGTCCAGGAAGATCCGGCTCCCCGGGACGTAGCTGATCGAGCGCTGCATCGGCGTTTGCAGCGCGCCCGCGATCGCCGCGATCACCCGGCTGGCCTTCGGGATGTACCACCGGGCCGGAACGGCATCCTCCCCACCGCTGTTGCACAGATAGGGATACCAGCTGCGATCGAACGAAATCACGAGCATGCCTTCCGGGCTGTTGAAGCAGGGCGGGACCGCCTGCGCCGCGGGATCGACCTTCGTCGGGCGTTGACGCTCCAGACGTGTCTCCGACTTCCGCACACAGGCGATGGCGACCGCCATCTCGAACTGTTCGAGCTCCTGCTCCGATATCTCCATGGTTGCCATGATGCGCCTGCCGATCAGCTGAATGACATGGTGAACTGCTGGTACTGAAGACTAATCGATCGTGACTGACGCTGTTGTAACGAACCCGCGGGAGTACTGTTTGCCCGCGGGTTCGTTGGGTTTCGCCCAGGTCTGCTGCCGTAATTACGGCCGGCGCTTCGCCGTGACCTTGAAGGTGAGGGTGTCACCCGTCGAGTACTGCGCCGTCGACGTCCCCCACATCTCGTTGCCCTTGTAGTGGCTGACGCTATGCAGCAGCGTCACCGTCTGCCCCTGCCGCACGCGGCTCGCAAACGGACCCGCCTCGGTGACGACGCTGTCGCCGGCCGAGCTGACCACGCGCACCGCGACCGGGTCGCCCGTGGGGAATGTCATCGTCCAGCCCTTGCCGTCGGCGGTGGCCGCCAACACGGTCGTGGCGAGCACGCTGTCCTTGGGACCCATCGTCTTCGAGTCCCATGTCCCCGCGACGTCGGCCAGCTTGATACCGTGGCCGGCGTGCGGTGCTGCCTGCTGTGCCGTAGCGGACGCTGTGATACATGCGAGAACGGCAGCCGTGCATAGAATCGTGCGACGCATAATACTCCTTGGATAGAGAGAGATCTCAAAAGCCAGAAACTGCTTACGGCCGGCGCGCCGGCCGCTTGGGCGCCCAGAACGAGAGATCCGTGGCGCGAGTCGCTGCCGCCACGTAGCTCATCGTTGGATTGAGCGCGAAGCGATTCGTCTCCGAGCCCACCAGAGCCTCGGTCGAGAATTTCTGCATCGTGGCCGTCTCGTCGGTCGTCAGGCCCTGCATCGTCTTTTGGCCGTTCGCGACCATATCGTCGAACTGCCCGTACGATTCCACCGTGGAGAAAACCAGGTAGGTCGGCTCAGGCATCCCCGCCGTGACCTGGTAGACGCGGTAGCTGTAGCCGGGCGCCGCCCGCTCGGCCGACGCGCCATAGACTTTGGCCGCCGCCTCGAAGTCCGTCTGGTGCCCCGGCCGTACGCGGAACGTGGTGACTTCCCAGAAACGCACTTTGGCGAGGTCGGGGAACGTGCCGTGGCTGAGATCGGGCCGGGCCATCGCTTGAATACTGGTCCAGTCGGTCAACATCTCGGCGTCCGCGCGGGACAACCGTGCCAGCTCGGCGGCCAGTACGGTGTCGGAGGACTGCTGCTTCATGTCCGCCGCGATCGCGGCGTTGTTCGCATACGGCGTGAGGAACCAGGCTTCGCCCGCGCCCGTGAGGGAGGTCATGGCGAGGTAGTAAGTCGTGGACTTGGCCTTCGCGAACGCCGCGGGCCATCCCGCCTCGATGCGCTCGTGTTCGGCCGCACGACCCATCTTCACCTGCTCACGAATGATCGTGATCAGCGCGGGTTGCGACGTCGGCAACGACTGGCCCTGCGCCAGAACGGCGCTGGCTCCGATGCACAGCAACGCCGGCACTGCGAGTAGTCTTCGGGTGACATTCACTGTGGAAATCCTCGAGGGAGTGGTGAAACGGAGCGCGCAAGCGCACCAGTAGTCAGATGAGCGTCTGACGGCGCATCGAATTCCGATGGATATGGGGGGACAGGACGCCTGGAAGGGCGAGCTCGCAGTAAGTACGGCAATGGTCCGTGAGCCGGCCATGAAGATAGCTCGAAGGCGAGTGCCCGGATAGGCGTGATAATCCCAACAGCACAACGGTCCGCGTCATCGCTACCACCTCCCGGCCTACGACAGACTGAAGTGCAGCGGGTCCCGCAAGCTCTGCAGGGCGCGATAGTAGAAGAGCGGCGTCGGCCGTTTGCCGGCGAACGTCAGCCGCTTGAGGAACTCGACCTCCTCGGGGCTCGCCGATCCGCTCAAGGTGGGATCCTGGAGAAACTTCAGCAGTCCGGGCTCCGGCTCTCCGGCCTGCCGCTCGACGAACTCGAAACGTTTCGCTCGCCCGGGAACGACGTCGTGGTTCAAGGCGATCTCGAGGCTGAACGTCGCCAGGTCGATGTCCCAGGATTGGATCAGCGGATCGAGGAACGCGACGCAGCTCTCGGCGGACAGGTGGAAGACATCGGTGTCGAGGAACTCGAGCACGATGACCCGCATCTCTTCGTAGCTCTTGCCCGAGAGCTGCGCGACCATGCGGAGCCAGTAGTCATTCTGCAGCTCGTCTTTCGCCACACGCTTGACCACGTCCTGGAGCTTCTGGGTGACGAGCCGTTCCAGCTCGCCGAATGGCTGCTGCTCGAAGATCGCGCGCACGTGCGGCTGCTTCGCGGAATCGCACTTGCGCAGCACCAGCTCGCGAACCTGGTGGAACAGGGGAACGGGCTCGTCTCCCAATTCCCGCTTCAACTGTTCCTTGCGCTGCAGGCCCGCCAGCCGGGCGAGCTCCCCGCTGGGCAGCTTCAGGAACCGGTCCATCCGGTCATAGATGTCGGTGCGGCTCGGTGCCGGAGGCGCCTTTTTCCGGGTCAGGAGCTGCGAGACATAGGATTCGGTCACGCCGGCGGCACGGGCCAGGTCGCGTTGCTCCAGACCCAATTCCTCCAACCGGCTCCGAATGACGATGGGGACGTCCACCAGGCTCCTCCTGCGGGGCTTGACTCCATTAACACATTTTAGTTAACTAAACGAATCAACTCTATCAATTTACAATCTGTACTTGACAAGTCAAGTAAACCACCATACTGTGGTATTCAGTAAACCAGTAGTGCTTAACCATCAGTTCATCCAGGAATCACCAAGGAGTTGGAGCATGTACGCACGCAACGTCTCGATCAATCTGAAGGCCAACACGGCCCGTGAGTTTACCCAGACGCTCGAGAAGGACGTCCTGCCTCTGCTGCGGAAGCAGACCGGCTTCAAGGACGAGATCTCATTCGTCGCCCCGGACGGCTCCCGAGCGGTTGCCATCAGTCTGTGGGATCGGAAAGAGGACGCGGAGACCTATAGCCGCGACACCTATCCGCAGGTGCTGAGAAGCCTGACGAAGGTAGTGGATGGAACGCCGATGGTCGCGGCCTACGAGGTCTCGAACTCGACCTTCCACAAGATCGCCTCGAGCAACTAAGGCCTCACTGTGGTTTCGGAGCGGAGAGGGCGGTACCACCGCCCTCCCTGCTTCGCATCTCTTCTTGCCAGGAGCCAACGATGTATAGTCGCTATGGCGCGCTCGCAGCTGTCGGCGCCGCCGTTCTCTTGCTGACCCCCGCTGCCGCGCACTCGCAGGCGCACGCTCGTGATCTCCGCGCCCTCGACTCCGTGACCAGCGGTATCATGACGCTTCCCGTCACGACGGCCTCGGTCGCCGCGCGCAATCACTTCCTGCAGGGCCAGCGCGAGCTCGACCTGGGGCGCACGATCGACGCCAACGCCCACTTCAAGGCGGCCGTTGCCGCTGATTCGAATTTTGCCATCGGGTATCTCAACGTCGCCACCACGGGCAACTCGCTCGCGGAGTTCAACACCAACCTGGCACTCGCCGAGCGGCACGTCACCGGTGTGACGGACGCCGAGCGGATCCTGATCCAGATCGCGCGCCTGGGCGCGAGCAACGACATCAACGGCCAGCTGGTGCTGGCGCAGCAGCTCGTCGCGAAGTACCCCGACAGCCCGCGCGCCTATCTCGTGCTCGGCGGCGTGCAGGGAGCGCTCAACCAGAACACGGACGCCCGCGTCGCCATCATGAAAGCGGTGAGCCTGGCTCCGCGCCTGCTGACCGCCCACACCGATCTCGGCAACTCGTATCTGTTCGGTGAGCCGAAGGACTTCGCCAAGTCGCTGGAGCAGATGCAGCGCGCCGCGGCACTCGCGCCCAACGAGCCGTTCGTCCACGATCTCCTGGGTGATGTGTACCGGGCACAGAACAATCTCGAGCGGGCCCGCGCCGAGTACACCCGCGGCCATGAGCTCGCCCCCACCGACGCGTCGCTCCTGCAGCAGCGCGGGCACGTCAACTCCTTCGCCGGCAATTTCGCCGCGGCGCGCGCCGACTACGATTCGGCGATCGCGCTGGGTCGCGCCAACGAGCAAGCCGGCTTCAGCCCCTTCCGGGCCTATGTCAGCGTGTATGCCGGCGAGCCCAAGGCGGCCATCGCCGAGCTCAACCGGCTGGTGGCAGGGATCGACACGATGGGAGTGCCCGAGCCCCGCGGCGTGAAGATCGCCGCGCTGACGGACATCGCCGTCATCGCGATCCACACCGGCGATTTCCCGGCCGCGGTGGACGCGCTCAAACAGCGCACGCAATTGCTGTTGCAGCAAGCGGACCAGGTCGGCACCGCGGCGTTCCGGCGGAGCCAGGAGGCGAACATCGCCTACTTCGACGCTTGGGTCGCCGCACGGCAGGGTGACTACACCACGGCCGCTCGGGCAATCGACCGGGTGGGCGTGGCGGTGACGCCGGACGCGAATCCGCGCAAGCTGGAGCCGGTACACGAGCTGAAGGGGTACATCGCGCTGTACCAGGGCAACTTCGCGGAAGCCGCTGGCCACTTCGCGATGGGCAACCTCAACGACCCCTACATCAAGTACCAATACGCCGTCGCCCTCGCGGGCGGAGGCGAGAAGGATAAGGCGCAACAGCTGTTCCGCGAGCTCGCGGTCTACAACTTCAACAACGTGGGCTACGCGCTGATTCGGAAAGACGCTCAGCAGAAAGCAGCGAGTCGCGCTGACTAAGGCCGACTGAAACAGAACGCCCCGCTCAGTTGCTCTTGAGCGGGGCGTTTTTCTGTGCTGCGGGTGCTCACCCTGCCTGACCGCGCGCCCGTTGGGCGATGAGCCGCTCCAGGTGTTCCCAGATCTCGGGCCTGACGCTGTCCACCAGCTCCTCTTTCCTGCTGCCGAGCATCACGGCGATCGCGCTCGTGTCGAGGCCGGCGATGCGGCACTCTTCGATGACCGCGGTGAAATGAATCCGGGCTTCACGGATCATCCGGCCGAACAGCGACGCCCCGCCCTCGCGCACGCCCAGCGCCAGAGCGAGGAGATAGAGGTCTCGAGCGCCGTCCAGCCGGTCCGCGAGGTATTCCCGAACCTCGTGTGCCAGGCGCTGCTGCGCGGAATGCGAAGAGTCTGTCATCCGACCTGCTCCTTTTGGGGCAATCTCTTACTTAATTGTTATTAGTTAACTAAAAAATCATATGTGATATCGACTTGACAAGTTAAGTAAACCAGCGTATACTCTGACAAGATACAACTACAAGTAGTTAATTCACACACGCTGGAGCTGAGTGCCATGACGACCGCAACCAAGAAACGGCTGAAAATCCTCCCACTCGCCGATCGCGTGGCGATCCGACCGATAGAAGAGGCCGGGGAGATGCGGGGCGGGCTCTATATCCCCGATACGGCCAAGGAAAAGCCGATCCAGGGCGAGGTCATCGCCGTCGGACCAGGCCGGATGGAAAAGGGCGAGCGAGTCCCGATGGAGCTGCAGGTCGGGGACCGGGTCGTCTACGGGAAATACACCGGCTCGCAGGTCGAGCTGGACGACGAAGAGATCATCCTGATCAAAGAAGCCGACGTCATCGCCAAGCTCAGCTGAGCGGGGGATCAAATGGCTGCCAAGTATCTGGAATTCAACACGGAGGCCCGGTCGCGCCTGAAGCGCGGCGTGGACCAGCTGGCTGAGGCGGTGAAGGTCACCCTCGGTCCCAAGGGTCGCAACGTCGTGATCGACAAGAAATTCGGCGCCCCGACCGTGACCAAGGACGGCGTCACCGTGGCCAAGGAAATCGAGCTCGAGGACGAGATCGAGAACATGGGCGCCCAGATGGTGAAAGAGGTGGCGACCAAGACCTCCGATATCGCCGGCGACGGCACGACCACCGCGACGGTGCTCGCGCAGGCGATCTTCCGCGAAGGCCTGAAGTCGGTCACCGCGGGCGCCAATCCGATGTCGCTCAAGCGCGGCATCGACAAGGCGGTCGAGCTGGTCGTGGAAGAGCTGAAGAAGATCTCCGTGCCCACCAGGGGCCGGAAGGATATCGCCCAGGTCGGCGCCATCTCCGCCAATGGCGACAAGGAGATCGGTGACAAGATCGCCGACGCGATGGACAAGGTCGGCAAGGATGGCGTCATCACGGTGGAAGAGGCGAAGGGCCTCGAAACCACGCTCGAGACGGTGGACGGGATGCAGTTCGATCGCGGCTACCTGTCGCCCTATTTCATCACCGATCCGGAGAAGATGGAAGTCGCGCTCGAGGATGTCTACGTCCTGGTGCACGAGAAGAAGATCGCCGTGATGAAGGACCTGCTCCCGCTGCTCGAGAAGGTGGTGCAATCGGGCAAACCGCTGCTCATCATCGCCGAGGACATCGAGGGTGAGGCGCTGGCGACGCTGGTGGTCAACAAGCTGCGCGGCACCCTCAAGGTGTGCGCCGTGAAGGCCCCCGGCTTCGGGGACCGGCGCAAGGAGCTGCTGACCGACATTACGACATTGGCCGCCGGCAAGGTGATCTCCGAGGAGCTGGGCTTCAAGCTCGAGAACACCGGGCTCGCCGATCTCGGCCACTTCAAGCGCATCGTGGTGGACAAGGACAACACGACCCTCATCGGCGGCAAGGGCAAGCAGCCCGACATCCAGGGTCGCATCGCGCAGATCCGCGCCGCGATCGAGAAGTCGACGTCGGACTACGACAAGGAGAAGCTGCAGGAGCGGCTCGCCAAGCTCGCGGGAGGGGTGGCCATCATCAACGTCGGAGCGGCCACCGAGACCGAGATGAAGGAGAAGAAGGCCCGGGTCGAGGACGCGCTGCATGCGACCCGCGCCGCGGTCGAAGAGGGCATCGTGACGGGCGGCGGAGTCGCGCTGCTCTCGTGTCAGAAGGTGCTCGACAAGTTCCGGGGCGCCGACGAGGATGAGGAGACCGGTGTCGAAATCGTGCGGCGCTCGCTCGAGGAGCCGATTCGCATGATCGCCCAGAACGCCGGCGCCGAAGGCGCGATCGTCGTGGGGAAAGTGAAGGAGTCGTCCAAGCTGACCTACGGCTACAACGCCCAGACCGACGAGTACGAGGATCTGGTGGCGGCGGGCGTGATCGATCCGACCAAGGTGACCCGCACCGCCCTGCAGAACGCCGCGTCCATCGCCGGGCTGCTGCTCACCACCGAGTGCGTCATCGTGGAGAAGAAGGACAAGGAAAAGACACCCCCGATGCCGGGCGGCGGTGGCATGGGCGGGATGTACTGAACGGCAGACGTACAGACGTCTAGACGTGTAGGCGTCCAGGCGTACAGGGTCCGTAGTCACGCAGGCTTACGTAGTAGTAGTGAAGGAGCTCGATATGTACACACGCAATGCCCTGCAGCGGGATCCCGTAGCGGATCTGCTGCATCAGCTGGAGCACCGGATGGCCGGGAATTTCAACACGCCGCTCCGCACGTTCGAGTGGCCCGGAGCCGAGACGGCGACGGCCACGACCTGGCAGCCGCCGGTGGATATTTTCGAAGAGGCCAATGAGATACGCCTGGTGGCGGAAGTGCCGGGGGTGCGGCCTGAAGACGTGAAGATCTCGGTGGAGGCCAACCTGCTGACGATCAAAGGCACGAAGGAGCAGGTGGCCGAAGAGCAGACCGAGAAGTTGCACCGCTATGAGCGGACGTATGGTCCCTTCGAGCGGTCGTTCACACTGTCCACCTCGATCGATCCCAACAAGATCAAGGCGACCTATAATTTCGGGGTGCTGACGGTCACGCTGCCGAAGGCGGAGACGGCCAAGCCCCTGCTGATCAAGGTGGAGATGACACCCGAGAAGGCGCTGCGGTCCTGATCAGCGAAGACGTCTAACGGCGGGACTGGGGGCGTGTCTGGCGCGCTAGTCTAGTGCGTACCGCTCCCTCAACCGCTCCACCACCCCCACCCCTGAGAATGCCTGATTACGGATGGACGAGCGCGCGCACCCGCGCCGCGTCGGCCGCTGACAGAATATCCGTCGCGGCAGGGGCGATATAGGCCGTCACCTGTCTTCCCGCCATCATAGCATGCGGCGCGCCCGACATAGTGTCCTTGTGCAACAGGAATGTCCCCGTTTGGCCCGCCGTGAACTTCGGCAGCCGGTGCCAGGCGATATCGAGCGAGCCCGGGAACCGCACCACGACGCGCGCGCTCGCCGGTCCCTTGATCATCGAATCCACCGTGATGACCGCCTCCTGCCAATCGGGGTTGTGCTCGGTGATACGCCGGTGCAGCTGGGTCATGAGGGTGGCGGCGCGAATCGAATCGACCCGCCCCGTTACGATCATGTCGGCGGCGCGCACCCGCTCGGCGAGCGTCGAGTCCGTCACCTGACGCTTGAGCTGCAGGAAGGAATCGCGCCGCGCTGCGAGCGTGCCCTGCCCCGGCAACGTCTCATGTGCCACCTCCCGAACCGCGACGCCCTGCCCGAACACCCACCCCGTCGTATAGAATGTGGCCCGGGAGCCGCTCTTGAGGGTGCTATCGAGCGGCTCGACCGTCACCGAGTCCCCCACCACGAGCCGCAGCCCGGCCGGCTTGTCCAAGACGTCGTCCACGCGGACGACGAGCGTCTTCGCCGTCGGCGTCACGCCCGCAAACGACGCGGCGCCGACCCGGGTCACCGTCCCCGTGAACACGATATTGGAACGTCGCGCCGTCGCCACCGCCGGTTGCTGCGCGCAAGCGGCGTGCGTCGGGGTCACCGTCGCCAGGAGGAGCAGAGCGAGTCGTCTCATGGCAGCACCGGTACGCTGAAGTAGAAGGGATCTATCGATACCGCGACCGTCCCGCCGGACCCGTCGCCCAACGTATGGGCGGTGAAATCCGCCACCCGTTGGTACACTACTCCCTGCGGGAAGGCGCTCCGGTCGGGAGTGTTGTTGGCGGAAAAGACGCCGCGAAACTCCGCCCCTACCGCCACGAGGCCGGTGTAGTCCCCTAGATAAGGAAGGAACTGCGGCGTCGGGGAATCGGCGGACCCCGTCGACAGGACGATCACGCTGTCCGTGGTGAAGCCGTTCTTGGAACGCTCGAAGCGATTCTCCCACCGGCTGGTGGCCCCGCTGCCCGTGACCTGCTGATACAGAAAACCGACCGTGCCGTTGTCCGCCACCGCGAGGCTCGCGTTGGTGGCGTTCGTGATGGTGCGCAGATCGCTGCTCCAGGTGACGCCGCGATCGGTGGACCGCCGCAGATGGATCGTGTAGATGTCGCCGTTCCCCACCCGGTCGGCCCAGGCCAGGTACACCGTCGCGCTGTTGTTGGGATCGACGGCGACCGACAGCGTCGAGCCGATGCGCTCCTGGCCCAATGTCGGCGAGTTCGAGAAGGGGATCGCAACGTTGTGGGCGACGATGCGGCCGGGGAGATGGTCCCCCGGGTCCACGAGATCGCGGAACTTCGTCCCGCGGGTCGCTCCGCTGTCGTCGCGCACCACGACGACGTCGCTCGTCGCGACATTGCCGGTGAAGCTGCGCCACCCGAAATAGGCGACGTACACCGTATGGTCCGGCGCGACACTCGGCCGGATCGAGGGGCCGTTCTGGCCCGCCGAGCCCGTGCCGCGCCCCTCGATGCGCGACGACGTGTAAGCGGTGCCGCCATTGAGCGAGATGTCCACCGTCGCCGTACGATCCGCGGGCGAAGCGTTGAAATCGTTCATCCCGATGTAGACCCGGTCCGCCGCGCCGACCGTCGCCACCCGCGTAAACGGCTGGTCGACGTTGGCGCGCGACGCCTGGACAGTCAGCGGCGTGCTGGAGAGGACGTCGTGCGTGATCAACTCGTTCAATGAGAGCGAGCCCGTCGACTGCAGGATCCCGGCGAAGAGATCGCCGTTCCCCCCGTCGAACGCTTCGGTCATGTCGGCAGTCTGAACGGCGCTCGGCACCGTGGCGCGCAGCGCCCACGTCTTGCCGGTGTCGGAGCTGACGTAGATCGGCGCCGTGGTGCTCGACGACCCCGCGGGGTTCGGCGTGAACACCGAGGCGACCATGATGCCGCGGTTCGTGGGATGGACCGCGAGGAACGGCTCGGCGTCCTGGTTGGTTTCGCCCGAGAGCGTTGCCGGGACCATGTCGACGACTCGGACGCCCGGCTCACCTCCAGAGGTGCCGCCGCCACCACCGCCGCCGCTTCCGCCACCTTTGCACGCCACCAGCGCGAATCCCAGGAGAACGACCCGCTCCATATGCATGTGACCGCTCCTTCGCGGCTATGGTCTAGAAGCTAATAGAGACATCAGACATCAGACGTCAGATATCAGATACTGCTATCGGCCATCGGCCATCGGTCGCAGCTAGCGACGCATTGCTGACGTCTGATGTCTGACGTCTGATGTCTGACGTCTCAGCGAGGTTTCCATGCCGCGAAACGCAAACACGCCACTCGTCCAGCCACTCTTCGGCGAGCCGGTGTTCTCCGAAGGCGTGCCCACACCCGATCCCACCGTCTTCACGATCCCGCACCCCTCGGACAGCCAGCTCTACAAGCAGATCCAGAAGCTCCTCACCAAGGACGTCGTCGGTTTCAAAGCGGCACGGGGGAAGCCCGGGGATCTCTATACCCTGGAAACGGCGCTTGGCGCCCACGGCGCGGACGTCATCAAGGCCATCGGCGACGCCGGCCAGATCGTATTCCATTGCGCCGGCGACACCGGGGCCTCGAACGTGAAAAAGTTCGGCAACGAGATCAGTGTGGCGGATCATCTCACCAACGACTTCCACACCGCGGCGCCGGACAACCGCCCCGCCTTCTGCTTCCACCTCGGCGACGTCGTCTACGACTTCGGCGAATCGCAGTACTACTACGACCAGTTCTACGAGCCGTTCCGCAACTACCCCGCGCCGATCGTCGCCATCCCGGGGAACCACGATTCGTTCGTGATCCCGAAGACGCCCGCGACGAAGACGCCGCTCGTGATCTTCACCCGCAACTTCTGCGCGACGCACCCGGTCGTCACCCAGGAAGCGGCGTCGCTGCACCGCACCGCGATGACGCAGCCGGGGGTGTATTTCACCTTCGACGCGCCGTTCGTCCGCATCATCGGCCTCTTCAGCAACGCCCTGGAAGATCCCGGCCTGATCTCGAGTGAAAAGGGAAAATGGAAGGGTGTCCCAGACTTCCAGCTCGCCTACCTGACCGCCCAGCTGCAGCGCGTGAAAGCGGAGCAGTACAGCGGGGCGCTGCTGATCGCCACGCACCACCCGCCCTTCACGTATGCCCCACCTCCCCACTCGGGTGGGACCGGCGGCAACCACAGCTCGAGCTCGACGATGCTGCGCGAGATCGACACGATCTGCCGGGCCCAGGGAGTGTACCCGCACGCGTTTCTGTCGGGCCATGCCCACAACTATCAGCGCTATACGCGCAGCGTGAGCTTCGGCGGCAAAGCCTTCACGGTACCGTTCGTGGTGTGCGGCGACGGCGGCCACAACGTGGTCCCGATGATCCAGTCGCGCGGGGGCGTGACGCCGTCGGAACCGGCGCCGGGCGCGAACGTCAGCTACCTCGACGTGAAACCGGCCGTCCCGGCCACGCGGCTCGTCCTCAGCACATTCGACCATATGCACTTTGGGTACCTGCGGATCACGGCGAGTGCGAAACAGCTGCGCATCGCGTTCCATCCGGTCGCGAGCATTCCCCCGGCGCCGGCGATCGATAGCGTCACCGTCGACCTCGCGAGCCACACCGTGCTGTGAGTCCCCCTCTCCGGTGGAGAGAGTCCTCACCCCCTGGCCCCTCTCCCTGCGGGAGAGGGCGAACGAACCTCGGAATTAGTCCCCCCTCTCCGGAACGGAGAGGGGGACAGGGGGTGAGGGCCCTCTCGCGGACGAAAGAGAGGGATTAGGGTGAGGCGCGTGAAGACTATCTAAAGATGATCCACAAGACCCCGATCGTCGCCACCAGCAGCACCGATAGCGCGACCGTCACGTTGCGCTCTCCCGGCGATGCCTTGTCTTTTGCCGCCGGCTTGGCCGTCTGATACGTGAGATCCGCCACGCGCTCCGGCGCGGGCGGCGGCGTCGCGAGGCTCACGCCCACGAGTACCAGCGCGCACAGCACGAAGAGCAGCGCCGCGAAGTGCAGGAAGTTGATCGACGCGAACCACATCGCCGTCGACCCCGGCGTGAGATGCGCCTTGTCGAGCTCGAGGATGAGCCGCAGCGCACCCAGCACGAAGCCCACGCCGAGCGACGTGATGGCGCCGCTGCCGTTCAGCCGCGGATAGAGGATCCCCAGGAGGAAGCACGCCGCTACCGGCGGCGCGATGTACGCCTGGACGCTCTGCAGATAGATGTAGATCTGGGGCGAGATGTACTTCATGAACGGGATCCAGGCGAGCCCGAGGAATACCAGGATCACCGTCGTTCCGCGTCCGACCTTCACGAGCTGAGCCTCGCTCGCGCTGGGACGCCACTTCCGGTACACATCCCAGGTGAGCAGTGTGGAGCAGGAGTTGAACGCCGACGCGAGCGAGCTCATCAGCGCCGCCAGCATTCCCGCGAGCACCAGCCCCTTGAATCCCGCGGGGAGCAGCCGCGTGACGAGCGAGGGGTACGCCGTGTCGGCAGCGCCCCCGCGAACGTCCGCATACAGCGCGGTCGCGATGATGCCGGGGAGCACGAAGATGAACACCGGCAGGATCTTCAGGAAGCCGGCGAAGATCGTACCTCGTCGTGCTTCGGTTATCCCTTTCGCCGCGAGTACCCGCTGCACGATGTGCTGGTCGGTGCACCAGTACCAGATGCCGAGGATCGGGGCGCCGAACACGATCCCCGTCCACGGGAAATTGGGATGGTTCACCGGCTTCCACATGGAGAAGAAGTCCGCCGGCACCTTCGCCTCGAGCCCGGACCAGCCGCCCACGGCCTGCAGCCCGAGAATCGCAAGCGTCGCCGAGCCGATGATCAGCACCACCGCCTGCATCACCTCGGTGTAGATCACCGCCCGCAGGCCGCCGAGCACGGTGTACAACCCGGTGATCACGATCAGGACGATGGCGCTCGTGTAGATGTTC
>Ga0310810_10004894_pt1 | contig 14889 bp, 18 predicted proteins | sample NCmetagenome_FD_207641 | JGI IMG/M metagenome (GOLD analysis project Ga0310810, IMG submission 207641) | Soil microbial communities from experimental microcosm in Duke University, North Carolina, United States - NC | ecosystem: Engineered > Artificial ecosystem > Soil microcosm > Unclassified ...
TGGACGTGTCATAAGGTCCTCACTCGCGACGCTATTTGGTCGATGACGGTGTGATCGGCTTGAGGCGAATCTTCTGCGCGCGCCACGCGGTGATCTCGACGACGATGAGCTCGTCGGGGTTGCGGCAGTCGATCGCGTGCACCGTGCTGAACTCGCCGATCTGCTTGCCCGGCTTGCCAAACTTGCCGATCACCGTCCCGTCCAGCTCCATCTTGTAGATCTCGCCGGCGACCGCCGCGAGCAGCGAGTTGTTGTTGTCCGGGTTCGAGTTCGAGCTGAAAAGATATTGGTGCGGACCGGGGCTGATGCAGACCGCCCACGGTGCGCCGACGTGGTCGTAGATCGCGCGCAGTACGAGGTTGCTGTCGAAGACCTGGATGCGACGGTTGTTGCGATCGGCGACGTAGATATTGCCGGTGGCGTCGGCCGTGATCGAGTGCGGCGTGTTGAACTGATACGGCTCGGTGCCGCGGACACCAATCGACTTCACGAAGCGGCCGTTCTTGTCGTACTTCACGACGCGCGAGTTGAAATAGCCGTCGGACACGAAGATGTTGCCGGCGGGATCCCACGTCACGTCGGTCGGCCGATTGAACCGATACGGTTCACCGCCACCGGGCGCCACGCCTGGCGTGGGCTCGACGCCTTCAACCGCTTCGGGCCGGCGGCCCATCGTCATCAGCACCCGCCCTTCCGGGCTGAACTTGACGACCATGTTGGTGCCTTCGTCGACCGTCCAGATGTTGTCCTGCGAGTCGACGCGCACGCCGTGCGCCATCGCAAAGCCATAGAGGCCCTTGCCGATCTCGCGGACGAACTTGCCGTTCTGGTCGAACTCGAAGAGCCGCGTGTCGCCGCTGCGCGTGAAGATGTAGATGTGCCCCTTCGAGTTGCGCGCGACGCCGATGCCTTCACCCAGATACAGGTTGGGCGGGATCGTGAGGAAGTTCGGGACCGACTCGAACGGGATGTCCGGAGCCGTGGCGAAGGCGGTAGCGCGTGGCGGCACCTGCTGTGCCGAGGTCGGCACCGCCAGAATCACGCCCGCGAGAGCCAGTGATAACCCGATAAAGCGCTTCATTGGGCCCTCCGTGAGAACGAAGCCAGGTTTCGCGGAGGTGATAGTAACCCGGGTGGCTTGGTAGCTGGGTGGCTGGGTGGCTAGGCAGCTGGGGAAGCATTCACACCTACCGTGATTCGCGCGCGAAAGGGCCACACCACCAGTCCGGCGGTGAGTGCGGCCCAGATCAGCAGCGCGGTCAGCGTCAACGTGTCCGGGCTGATGAGAGCCTGGCCGCGCAGCGCCTGCCAGATCAGGATGAGGAAGATCGTCGAGTAGCTGCCTCCGGCAACCACCATGAGCCGCGCTCGTCTGCTCTCCGCGATCCGGCGCCGTCGCAGCAGCCACGCCATCAAGGGCAGCGCCTGAAGCGCGTGGAGCCCGATGAAGTGCCCCACGCGAATATCGCCGTGCTGGACACTCCACCCAGTGCCCGGAAGACCCGCTCCGCCATCCGGCGCGCCGACGGTGTGCGCGCCGATCACCGTCGACGGCCGGTGTGTCGTCTTCATCTGCTCGAGTTGCGCGTCCGTCGGTCGCGTCATCAATCCGCCCGTTGACGCTCCAGCGATGGTGATCACCATCCCCAGGCGCAAGGCCCAGCCGAGCGCTCGATCCTGAAACCGTTGCCGCCACAAGGCGACCGCCACGAACGCGCTGAGGATCGTCTGCACCACGATCGCCGAGCCCATGACGGCGAACAGCGCGCTGTTGAGTGGTGTCGAGAAGTTGAAATGGCTCGTCGTGCCTCGCCACGCCTGCAGCGCGATGATCGCGACCTCGACGATGAAGATGGCGGCAGTGCCGCGTCCGACGAGCGTGCGCAGCCGGGGCCACTCACCCAGGTAGGTGAAGACCCAGGCGAGGGTGAACATGTAGATCGCCGTCGACACGGCAAACTTCGCTGGCTTCAGCCACGCCGGCACGCCAGTGATGACCCGCGAATCGATGACCAGCCCGACCAGAAAGGCCGCGAGCGCGACCAGCATCAGCAACGCCGAGGCGGTCAGCGTCCTGTCCGACGTCCACACACGGCTGAGTCCCTGTTGAATTAGTGTGACCAGTGTCATGTCCCGCTCCTTCGATGTTGCCACTGTCAACATCAATCTACTCCGAAATGTTGACGATGTCAACATGTCGGGATATGCTGGGGTACATGGTCGTTGCAAGCGCACGTCCACGCCGGAAACCACGGGACCGTTACCACCACGGCGACCTGCGCCGGGCCCTGCTCGACGAAGCGTTGCGCACCATTCAGCAGGACGGCGTGGACGAGCTCACGCTGCGCGGGATCGGCCTCAGGCTCGGCGTGTCACGGACGGCGCTCTATCGCCATTTCACCGACAAGCGAGCCTTGCTCGCCTCAGTGGCGACGGAGGGATTTCGCCTCCTCACGGAACGACTGCTCGACGCGTGGAAGGCGGGCGGCATCCGCGGGTTCAACGCGATGGGTGTCGCGTATATCCGCTTCGCGATGGCCAACCGGGCGCACTACCGCGTGATGTTTGGTGGTTCCGTCGACCATGGGCCGCGCGACGAAGACTTGATTCGCGAATCGACTGCCGCCTTTCAGGCGCTCGTCGACGCCATCGCCGCCCTCCAGAAAGATGGCACGGTCAGGAAGGGCGACCCGCTCCAGCTCGCCCGTTTCATCTGGGCCGCCGTCCACGGTCTTTCCATGTTGATCATCGACGGGCAGCTTCCCCACGAACAGGCACAGATCGACGATCTCATCCAGTTCACCGTCGAGCGCATCAACACGGGGATCGCAAGACCCGCGCGCCAGAATGATCGATAATCGCGCGATTGCTGAAGAGGGGTGTCTGATGACGAGACGACTGGTCGCGCTGGCTGGCACCATCTCCGCTCTCCTGGCGCTCGGCCTCGCCTCGCTCGCCGCTCAGAACACGCGCACGGTCTCCGCTTACACGCCGCCTCGCACCGCCTGGGGCGACCCGGATCTCCAGGGTGTCTACACGAATTCGAATGAGTACGCGACGCCACTCGAACGCCCCAAGGAGTTCGAAGGCAAGCGGCTCGCCGATCTCAGCGCCGACGAGATCGCTCGAGTCCGCCAGCAGGCGACGAAGCAGGCAATCGCCGGCCTCGCCAACGGCGATGTTCGAGGCCCCGACGAGTGGTGGCTGCAGATCCTCGATCTCGGCAAACGGAATCAGCCCTGGCTGATCGTCGATCCGCCAGATGGTCACGTGCCTCCACTGACGCCGGAAGCGACCCAACGACTCAAGGGCGTCAGGACGAAAAGCAGCTTCCTCGGCGGCCCCTTCGACGGCCCTGAGGATCTTGGAATGCTCGAGCGCTGCATCTCACGCAGCGTCCCGGGCTCGATGATCCCGGTGATGTACGGCAACAACTACCAGATCATCCAGGCACCCGGTCTCATCGTCATCACTTACGAAATCATTCACGAAGCACGCGTCATTCCGCTCGACGGGCGTCCGCACGTCGGCGCCGGCGTGCGCGCTCACATGGGAGATGCGCGAGGACGCTGGGAGGGCAACTCACTCGTCGTGGAGACGACGAACTTCACCGGCGCGTCCGCCTATCGCAATGCCAATCCCGATTCGTTCCGCGTCATTGAGCACTTCACACGCGTGGCGGCGGATCGAATCGACTGGACGGCAACGCTCGACGATCCGAAGACATGGACCCGTCCATGGACGATCACGATGCCAATGACGTCTGACGCGAATCAGATCTATCCGTTCGAGTGCCACGAGCACAATTACGGACTCAGAAACATCCTCAGCGCCGCGAGAGCCGCGGAGCGCAACAAATAACCTGTCAACCTCCAATTCCCAAGCATCGCTTCTCGGGAGTTGGTTTCTTGGGAGTTGGGAGTTTCTACCGAAGCTTTCGATATTCGTCAGGCGTATCGACGTCGATGAGACAGCCCTCATCGTCCACCGGCACATTGAGCAGATCGCGCTCGTGCGCGCGGACGACCGTCTTCGCGCCAGCATCGATCGGCGCACCACGCAGCGCGTCCAACACTGATCTGTCAAAGATGACTGGATGGCCGTGGCGCTCGCCAATCGCGGGCCGCACGATCGGTGCATGCGTACGCTGCCATGCGGTGACCACGCGCGTCACCGTCGAGACCGCAACCATCGGCACATCGACGAGCGTAACGAGAATCCCTTCGGTGTCTGGTCCAACAACCAAATCCATGCCGACCCACAGCGACGAGAGCTGTCCTCGCGATGGATCCATGTTGCGTACGATCAGCGGCTTCACTCGCGTGCGACTCAGTACATCTACGAGGGCGTCGTGATCCCGACCCGTCACGACGACGAGCTCGGCGATGCCGGCTTCGTGAAGTGTCTCGACGATTCGCGTCACGAACGGACGACCATCCGGGCTCAACAAAAGGGCCTTCGGAGACCCCATGCGCTTCGAATCACCGGCAGCCAGAACGATTCCAGGGAGCACACTTCAGTCTAGTCCGACGCCGACCGAGAGGACGCAAATCACAGAATCGCAACGAGTTCTGGTGCGCTTGACTTCCCGCTGGCTACGCTCCTACACTGGCCCAGCTTCCTGGCCGGTGCGCACGGATCGCTGCAGTTCCCGAGGCATCGGTGGATGTCCCTGCACAGCGGTCCGGGAGCGCCTGGGATTGTCCCAGGCCTTCGTCTTCGGAGGGACACGGCTATGCCGACCGGCACCATCGCACGCCTGCTCATCGACAAAGGCTTCGGCTTTATTCGCGACGAGGGCGGGATCGAACACTTCTTCCACCGCAGCGCCGTGCGGCAGGCGGTATTTGAGCTGCTACGCGAAGGGCAGCGCGTCGAGTTCACGGCGGAGGAATCGACCAAAGGCCCCCGAGCCGGGGACGTTCGACTGATCGAAGGTTAGCTTCTGGCCGTCGCCCGGCCCCAACGGGGGCCGGGGTGACCGACTCACCTCGCGAATCCCTCCCCGTTCTTTTTCAGATCACGAAAACCAACGCCGCCAGGAAGACGCGGGCTTGAGAGCTCCGGTTGCCGGCTCGAGCGCGAACACTTCTCTCGCCACGGCGCGCGCGAACGCCTGATCCGCGGTGAGCACGATGCTCGCGACGCCGCGCGCCTCGATGATGCGCGACATATCAGTCGCGAGGACGGCTGCCTCCTGCGCCGAGAGCGTCGCATTGGGATGCTCGGCAACGAGGATCTTCGGCGCGAGCGCGAGCGCGCGACCGAGACGTATCCTTGCGCGCTGCGCCGGACCCAGCACACCCGCCTGACGATGAAGCTCGCTCGCGAGTCCGATCTCGGTCGCGAGCTCGCTGACACGGGCGCGAATCTCTGACGTCATGTCTTCGACGGTGATCGATAGCGGAAGCGCGAGGTTCTGTTCGACGGTGAACTGCTCGACGAGCACCGCACGTTCCGTGAACAACCCAAACTGATCGAGGGTCGTGAGCCAGGTACCCGGGTCGGCAATGGACGACGTGTGCTGGCCGAAGGCGATGACGTCCCCGCTGTCCGGAAGAATCGCGGCAGTAATCAGATCGACGAACACCTCGGCCATCGTCTGATCGAAGCCGAGGAGCGCGAGCGACCGGCCGGGAGGGAGATCGAGCTCGGCGACCCTCAGCGGGCGGAGACTGCGGTAGTCCTTTGAGACACCACGCAGGCGGAGGAGGACGTCATTCGACGACATGTCGGCGACGTGCCGCGTTCAGACGCTGCCATTCGGCGGGTGGGAGCGTCGATGCACCCGGCTCGATTCCGTGCGCCGGATCGCCGTGAAAGTCGGAGCCACCCGTCATCAGCATTCCGAGCTCCGATGCCATGCGGTGATAGCGCTCGATCGCAGCCTGGTCGTGATCCGAGTGATAGACCTCGAGCGCATCCAGACCCGCGAGCGAGAGCGCCTTGATGCGCGAGTCGATGCGCGTCCGTCCCGGGTGCGCCAGCGACGCCACGCCACCCGCGCGATGAATGATGCCGATCACGACTTCCGGCGGCGAGCCGGGGCGCGACACGAACGCGGGGCCATCGTTGCCGAGGAATCGATCGAAGGCTTCTCTCGTATCCGCGACATGACCAGCGCGCTGCAACGCGCGCGCGACTTGCGGCCTTCCGATGGACCGGCCAACGTTGCGCTGCGCCTCATCGAGCAGCGCCTGCAGATCGATCGGTACGCCAAGCTCGGCCAGCCTCGCCGCGATCACGTGCACGCGCTTGATGCGCGTCTCGCGCTGCACGCGCAGAAAGTCGACTAATCGCTGCTCGGCAGGATTGTAGAAGTAGCCGAGCATGTGAATGTCGCGACCGTCCTCGACGGCGGTGATCTCGATCCCGGCATGCGCTTCGATGCCGCGTGCTTTCGCGAGCGCCTGCACTTCGGCGACGGCCGCGGTCGTATCGTGGTCGGTCACGGCCATGACGGTGATGCCGGCGGCGACGACGCGATCGACGAGCTCACGCGGAGTACAACGGCCATCGGAGGCCGTTGTGTGCATGTGCAGGTCCGTCATGCGGCGGAAGGCTCAGAGGCGGATCTGGTCTCTGGGAGGTTCACCGCGCGCCTGCGCGGGCCGGTGCGGCGGTCGTCGTGCGGGGTCCGCGGCGCGTGCGGCCCTGACGCTTCACGAGCGCGCGATATTCGCGGATGAGCAAGTCGAGATGGTCGCGCTCTTCGTCGGCGAACTCGAGGAAGATCTGTTTGCCCTCGGAGTCCTCGAACCGCTCGCCGTACTTCTTGAAGAACCGGTGCGAGCCGCGCTCGCATCGAATGCCGATCATCAGTGCCTGCTGATCGTTGACGCCGCGCATCAGCCGCTCGGCGCCTTCGGCGAAGAGACCGTTGGCGGCACCCTTGAAGAACAAGAACGTCGGCCGCGACTCGAGCTGCGGATCACGCCGCAGCAGCTCGCCATAACGTTCTTCGAGCTTGCCGAGGTGTTCCTTTTCCTCGAGCGCGAGATCCTGAAACACCTTCCGGCCGCGCGCGTCCTTGGTGACCTTTGACGCGCGGGTATAGAAGTCGAGGCCGCTGCGCTCCGTGGCAATGGCAATGCGCAGCGCGTCGCGCGCGAAGACGAGATCGGTGTGCCCTTCGGAGCTCGCCATCGAGGCGCGTCCGGTACGGCACTCCTCGCAGGTGCCGTAGATCTGCACGACGCTCTGCGACGCGGCGAAGCTACGCGCCGCAGACACTTCTTCGATGAAGGCTTCGATGTCCGAGCTGAGGAACTCGAACGACCGATGGCAGGTCTTGCAGATCAGATGGAAATGGCGGGGCTGACGATACGAATGCTCGAAGCGGAATCGCCCTTCGCCGAAATCGACCTTGCGGGCAATGCCCGCATCAACCATCCACTGCAACGTGCGATAGACCGTTGCACGGCTGATGCGGTGATCCTCGTGCCGCATGAGATCGACCAGATCGTCGGCGCTCAGATGTCCTTCCTGACGCAGGAAGACGTTGACAATCTGCTCCCGCTTGCTGGAGCGCTTGCCGCCGGTCGGTTTCAACCGACTGAGATCTGGAATAGCTGTCAAAGGTACCTGCCCATCTTCGTCTATTGACCTTTGACGCGGGGCGAGCGCGGTCTCAGGCGCTGAACGAACTGCCGCATCCGCACGTTGACGTCGCGTTCGGGTTCTTGATCGTGAATCCGCCGCCGGTCACCGTGTCGACGAAATCGACTTCCGCGCCCTTGAGATAACTGATGCTCACGGGATCAACGAACAGCCTGACGCCGTTGGACTCGTAGACCTGATCGCCCGCGCCGCCGCCCTCTTCGATCATCAAGCCGTACTGGAAGCCTGAACAGCCGCCACCCTGGACGAACACACGAAGACCGCTACCGGCCTTTCCCTCTTCCGCGAGCAGCTCGTTGATCTTGGATGCTGCCGTTTCAGACACGTTGATCATGTGAAACTCCCTACGAAATTATAGCGTCCGCCGCAGGTACCGGCAAGCACGCACAGAACTCGTCAAAGCCGTATCTCTCAGAGCGGCCAATACTTAGCAGACTACCTCAACCGCCCATCGTCGCCAGCGCCTTCGCGGAGTCCTGTTCGACGTCCTTGTGCAGGCTGTTACCGTGCGCGTCCATCGTCACAATAGCCGGGAATTCCTCGACCGTGAGATGCCACATCGCCTCGGGCGTGCCGAACTCCATCAATGAGACGCCGTCAACGCTTTTGATGGTTCGGGCGTAGAACTGGGCCGCGCCGCCGATCGCGTTGAGGTAAACGGCGCCGGACTTCTGCAGTCCGGCCAGCGTCTTTGCACCCATTCCGCCCTTGCCGATCACCACCCGAACGCCGTTCCGAGCGATGACGTCAGCTTGATACGGCTCTTCCCGGATGCTTGTCGTCGGTCCTGCGGCGGTCACGCGCCAGCCGTTTCCCTCTTTCGCGACGACAGGTCCGCAGTGGTAGATCACGCCGCCGCGCAAGTCCACCGGCGCGTCGTGCGACATGAGGTGATGGTGAACCGCATCGCGGCCGGTGTACGCGCGACCCGAGAGCAACACGACGTCACCCACCTTCAGCGCGCGCACCTGCTCTTCGGTGATCGGCGTGCGCAACGCGACTTCACGCCCCGTTCTCGGGAACCCGGACTGATCCGCCATGTGAACGACCGGGCTCGACGCGTCGCGATAGAGCCAGCGCTTGATCTCGCCGGTCTGGCTGTCGAGCACGACGCCAAGCCTGCGATAGGCCCAGCAGTCGTACGCCACTGAGACGAAAAAACTCGCGGGCAGCCGATTGAGCGCGCCGATCTTGCATCCGATCAACGACACGCGACCGCCAAATCCCATGGCGCCGATTCCGAGCTTGTTCACTTCGCCCATGATCGACGCTTCCAGTTCCGCCAGGCGCGGATCCGGATTCACATCGTCGAGCGTGCGGAACAGTTGCTCCTTCGCGTTGACGTATCCCGAGGTGCGGTCGCCGCCGATGCAGACGCCGATGGCTCCCGGCGCGCAGCCCTTGCCTTGCGCGTGCCACACGGCGTGCAGGATGCACTTCCGCACGCCTTCGATGGAACGATCGGCGCGGCCGAGACCCTGCAGTTCGGCCGGCAGCGAATACTGCGCGTTCATGTTTTCGCAGCCGCCGCCTTTGAGGATCAGCTTCACCTCAATCTCGTCGTCGTTCTCCCACTGCTCGAAGTGAATGATTGGCGTGCCGGGGCCGAGGTTGTTGCCCGAGTTGTCACCAGTCAGTGAGTCGACTGAGTTCGGCCGCAGCTTGCCGCGCTTCGTTGCCTCGGCCACGGCGTCGCGGATTTGCTTCTTCAGGACGATCTGGTTCACTCCGACCGGAGTTTTGACCTCGAAGGTCGGCATGCCGGTGTCCTGGCAGATCGCGCCCTCGCTGTCAGCCGCGAGATCGATGTTCTGCGCGATGACCGTCAGCGCCTGCGACGACTGCGTCCCGGCCTGCTCCTGACCCATGGCGACTTTCATCGCGGCGCGCACATCAGGTGGAAGGTCGGTGGAGGTACGAACGACAAGGGCGACCACACTGTCGAAAAATGCTGCGGGCATTCGATCAGTATAATTTAGCCACTCTGGTCCACGGTCTCCGGTCCCCCGGTCCTCGGTAGAGCGCCGGCTTAGCCCGCGCGAGGTTCCCATGACGCGCGTCGAGCACGATCCTCTCGGCGAACATACGGTCCCCGCCGACGCCTACTACGGCATCCAGACGGTTCGCGCGTCCGAAAACTTCCCGATCAGCGGTCTGCACGCCCCTGCGGACCTCGTCACCGCAACGGTGCTCATCAAGCGCGCCGCCGCACGCGCCAACGTGGAGCTGGGACGCCTCGACTCCCGCGTCGGCGAGGCCGTCATCACGTCGGCCGACGAGATCGTGAACGGCGCCCTGCGCGACCAATTCATCGTCGACATCTATCAGGCCGGCGCCGGCACGTCACACAACATGAACGTGAACGAGGTGCTCGCGAACAGGGCCAGCGAGCGGCTCGGTGGCGCAAAGGGCGAATACCGGCTGGTGCACCCCAACGATCACGTCAACATGGGACAGTCCACGAACGACGTGTTCCCCTCCTCCACGCGGGTCGCCCTCCTGCTGGGGCACGCGGCTCTGGTAGACGCGGCGCGCGCGCTGGCGGTGTCCTTGCAGCGGAAGGCCGATGAATTCGCGCATGTCCTCAAAGTCGGCCGCACGCATCTGCAGGACGCCGTGCCGATGACGCTCGGGCAGGAGTTCGGCGGCTACGCCGCCTGCATCGAACGCGGCGCCGACGATGTGGCGTGGGCGTCGGAGCAGTTGAAAGAAATGAACCTCGGTGCGACGGCCGTCGGGACGGGACTCAACGCGGGCGACGAGTTCAGCAGCCGCACGATCGCACATCTCGGCAAGAGCATCTCGATCGACCTCGCGCCTGCGGCGAATCGCTTTCGCGTGACGCAGAGCATGGGTGACGTGCTCGCGTACTCCGGCGCCATGCGGCGACTGGCCATCGAGCTCGGAAAGATCGCAAGCGACCTGCGACTTCTGAGCATGGGACCGCGCGCGGGTCTCTCCGAGATCGCGCTGCCCGCCGTGCAGCCCGGGTCGTCTATCATGCCGGGCAAGGTGAACCCGTCGGTGCCGGAGATGGTCAACCAGGTGTGCTTTCAGGTCGTCGGCTGCGACACCACGGTCTGCATGGCCGCCGAGGCCGGGCAACTCGAACTGAATGTGATGATGCCGGTCATCGCGTGGAACACGCTGCATGCGTCCACGATCCTGCGCAACGCGATGCGCACGCTGACGGCGCGCACGGTGGATGGCATCACCGCCGACGAGCCGCGCGCACGCGAGTTGCTCGAACGAAGTACAGCACTGGCGACTGCGCTCAGCCCGTATCTCGGCTACGAAAAGACGGCGGAGATCGCAAAGGAGTCCGTGAAGACAGGCAAGCCGATCCGGCAGATCGTTCTCGAGCGGCGACTGATCGAAGCGAATGAGCTCGATCGCATCCTCTCGGTTGAAGCGATGACTCGGCCGGGCATCGCGGGAGACAAGCGATGAAACGGACGCAGGCGGGTCTAAAGACCCGCCTCTACATCGCCGCTGCGCTGATCATTGTGGTGCCTCTCGTAGAGGCGAGTCTTCAGACTCGCCTGGAACCCGACGGTCTTCAGACCCGCCTTGAGATTCGGCTGCAAGCGCAACAACCCCAACCGCCCGCCCCGCAAAGTCACGGCCGCCTGTTTCCGCCGATCGATCTCGGTCTTCTCGAGAGCCCCGACCGCGCCGCGTGGCAGAAGCCCGAGCAGATCATGGACGTGCTCCATGTCGCCGACGGATCGAAGGTCGCGGACATCGGCGCAGGAGCAGGGTGGTTCACGATTCATCTGGCCCGGCGCGTCGGACCGAATGGCATCGTCTATTCACAGGACGTGCAGCGCGAGATGCTCGAGGCGATCAAGAGACGCGTCCAGCGCGAAGGGCTACAGAACGTCCACACGACCCTTGGCTCGGGCAGCGACCCCAAGCTCCCGATCGCGGGCCTCGATGCCATCGTGGTTGTCGATGCGTATCAGGAGGTCGACGATCGCGTTACGTTTCTCCAGAATCTCGCTCGTGCCCTCAAGCCCAACGGGCTCATCGGTGTCGTCAACTGGAAACCAGGGCGCGGCGGGCCCGGTCCTCCGGAAAATGCCCGAGTCGACAAGGCGTCAGTCATCACTGATGTCCGCGCCGCACAACTGCGAATCGTGGACGAGGAGACGCTGCCTTATCAGTACATGCTGGTTCTGGCGAAGTAGATCCAGAGGGCTGGGGTACAATTCGCGGGCATGGCTGCGTCCTCATCGACCACACTCGTTAATGCGCTCGCGGCGCGTGGCGCATCCGCTGAGATCGCGCTCGGCATCAGGATCGCATCGCTGCTCTTCATCACGGTCCTGACGATCGCGGCAGCGCAGGTCAGCATTCAGCTGCCCTTCACCGCGGTGCCACTGACGCTTCAGCCGACGATCGTCCTGCTTGGCGGACTCGCGCTCGGCTCTCGACTCGGTTCCGCGAGCCAGATCCTGTATCTCGCCGCCGGCATCGCGGGGTTGCCCGTCTTCGCTGCGTCAGGGTTGCTGCCACCGGGACCGCTGCGACTGCTCGGGCCGACGGGCGGCTACCTGATGGCGTATCCGCTCGCCGCGTTCCTCACGGGCTACCTTGCGGAGCGCGGGTTCGATCGCAAGTACGCCACGTCCGTGATCGCGATGCTCGCTGGCCTGCTCGTGATCTACGCGTCCGGCGTCACATGGCTCGGGCTGTTTGCGCCTGCCGCTGAGGGAGCGGCGCCGGGCATCACCGCCGCATTCTTCGCGGGCGTGTATCCATTCGTCGTTCCAGATCTGATCAAGCTCGCCATCGCCGCAGGATTCGTCCCGGCGCTGTGGCGTCTGCTCGGCCGATCTCACTAGTCTCAATGCGCACGGCGCTGACTATCGCCGGCAGCGATTCCGGCGCGGGCGCAGGCATCCAGGCAGACCTGAAGACCTTCGCCGCCCACGGTGTGTATGGCATGACCGCCATTACCGCGGTGACAGCGCAGAACTCCCTGGGGGTGACCATGGCCCAAGCGCTCCCCGCGGATCTGGTTACCGCTCAAATTGAAGCCGTCGTCTCCGACTTCGGCGTGCACGCGGCGAAGACCGGCATGCTGGCGAACGCCGCGATCGTCGAAGCGGTCGCGGCCGCCGTCCGCGATCTCGAGATCCCGCTGCTCGTCGTCGATCCCGTGATGATCGCCAAAAGTGGCGACCGCCTCCTGGACGACGAAGCGCTCGGTGCGATGAAGTTGGAGTTGATCGGTCAGGCGTATCTCGTCACACCCAATATTCCCGAGGCCGAGACGCTGACCAACATCGAGATTCGGACGGACAACGATCGCAAAGAAGCAGCCAAGCGAATCGTGGACATGGGCGCCACTGCCGTCGTCATCAAAGGCGGCCACCTGCCGTCGGATGACATCTCGGATCTGCTGTGGCACGAAGGCGAGTTCGTCGAGTTTCGGCACGCGCGCGTACCAGGGAGGCACACCCACGGAACGGGATGCACGTTCGCTGCGGCCATTACGTCTCACCTGGCACTGGGTCATGGGCTTCGCGATGCTGTTCGCGAGGCGCAGCACTATGTCGCAGAAGCGATCCGGCACGCGCCTGGCCTTGGTCGAGGGCACGGCCCACTGGAGCATTTCTTCAAGTGATACGTTGACGTGCTGGTGCAACCAGACCGTCAAGAAAGTGAGAGAGCGATGAAGCACCGACGGTTCACTCACCTGTGTGTGATCACATCAATGGCCGTCGTCACGATGATGCCACTCCAGGCGCAGGAGACCTCGAAGACGACGACCGGCTTCGTGGAGGATCAACAGGGAGCTGACGTCATCGGTGCATTCGTCGATTCACTCAAGCTGCTGATGTTCGAACACGGCATCCGCATCGCCTTTCAGGATAAGACGCGTGCCGAGCTCGGCGGTCCGTTCTGGCTGGATTACAAACGATCGGTGCGCATCCCGGCGCAATGGGAAGACAGCGACTCGTGGCCGGTCAATTACATCGGCCATCCCATTCACGGAGCGGCTGCCGGATATATCTGGCTCGACCACGACCGCAATGCACCGCTCGATTTCGGTTTGAGTCGCAAGTACTGGGTGACGCGTGGACAGGCAGCAGCCTGGGCCGCCGCTTACAGCCTGCAGTTCGAGTATGGTCCGCTGAGCGAAGCCTCCATCGGCAATGTCGGCCTCAATCCGGCTACCAACGGATGGGTCGATCACGTGGTGACGCCGATCGGGGCGTTCGGCCTGATGGTGGCTGAGGATGCTCTCGACAAGTACTTCGTGAAGTGGGCGGAATCACGCACGACCAATCCCCTGTATCGCTTCGCGTTCCGGATCGTCTTCAACCCGGCGCGTACGCTCTCCAACACGGCCACCGGACGCTGGCCGTGGCACCGGGACGACAGACCGTTGCGCTGGCGACCGAACGACAACTAAACGGTTCCGCGTTCCGGGTTGGAACCCGGAACATGGAACTGCGATACTCAGTTGATGGCCGTGCCTTTGATTACCGTGACCCCGGAAGCCCTGGATCTCCAGGCGCTGACGCAGCAGGTCAGCACGGCGCGCGAGGGTGACGGCGCCGTCGCATCGTTCATCGGACTGGTGCGCGATCACAATCAGGGCCGCCGGGTCTCGTTCCTCGACTACGAGGCCTATGAGCCGCTCGCCGTTCGGGCGTTGACGCGCATCACTGAAGAAGTGGTCCAGGCATGGCCGGACACGCGTGTCGGCGTGCATCACCGGACAGGCCGGATCGAGATCGGCGACGCGAGCGTGATCATCGTCGCCGTCTCGCCCCATCGTGCAAACGCATTTGCGGCCTGCCGGTACACGATCGAACGTATCAAGCAGATCGTCCCCATCTGGAAGCACGAGCACTTCGAGGGCGGAGATGTCTGGCTGGAGGGCGCCACTGCGGACCCCGACGATGAGTCGGCCCGGCAGGCGGCGTATCGAATCGCGTGCGCGTGACCGTACGATTATTCGCCCGCCTTCGTGACCTGGCGGGAGCGGGAGAGCTGGTCCGGGACGTCCAGGCTCCAGCGACCGTCCAAAGTGTGTGGAAGACCCTCGTGGCCGAAATGCCGGCCCTTGGCGAATACGAGCGGACGATGTCCGTGGCCGTGAATGCTGACTACTCGCGAATGACCGCGTCAGTCAGCGAGGGCGACGAAGTCGCGTTCCTCCCCCCCGTCTCAGGGGGATAATTGGGTATGCAAACTCCCAATTCCCAAAGATCCAACTCCCAAAATACTGAGCTGTTTGGGAGTTGGTAGTTG
>Ga0310810_10004896_pt1 | contig 14884 bp, 14 predicted proteins | sample NCmetagenome_FD_207641 | JGI IMG/M metagenome (GOLD analysis project Ga0310810, IMG submission 207641) | Soil microbial communities from experimental microcosm in Duke University, North Carolina, United States - NC | ecosystem: Engineered > Artificial ecosystem > Soil microcosm > Unclassified ...
CGCGCCCGCCGGCAACATCGTCGGGCAGGTGCCGACCGGCTCGGGCTTCGTCGGCCTCGCCGCCCACGACGTCGAGATCTTCGGCAACACGTTCGACAACGAGCACACGATGAACCTCGGCATCGCGAGCTACACGCTGATCGGCAACCCCAACGATCCGCAGTACAACGTCTATCCCGACACGTTCTACATCCACGACAACACGTTCACCGGCACGTCGACGATGGCGTCGGGCCCGCTCGGCGGCGCCGTGCTGCTCGCGCTCGCCGAGATGACGCCGTCGACGACGACGGTGCCCGACATGATCTGGGACGGCGTCGTCGATCCGACCAAGGCGTTGTCGGGCGATCCGAACCACTTCATGCCCGAGTTCAACATCTGCTTCCAGGGTAACGGCGACGCCGACTGGGCGGATCTCATGTGGCCGACCGGCGACGCGATGAAGCCGTCGACCGACCCGGCGCCGTTCAACTGCACGCATCCGCCGCTGCCGGCGGTCGTGGTCCCCGGCTCGTGAAGAAGCTGATCTTCCTCTGCACGATCGCGATCGCCGCGTGCGGCGGCGGCAGCGACGAGGTGTGCCATCCACCGTCCGGAAGTGGGCCGGGGATCGATCTCGACGGGCCGTTCTGCAAGCACCTGTCGAGCTATCGCCTGTTCACCGACGAGACCGCGCAAGCGACCGACCCCGCGCTGTTCGCGTACGACCTCAACACGCCGCTGTTCAGCGACTACGCGACCAAGCGCCGCTGGCTCTACCTCCCCGACGGCGCGAGCGCGACCTGGCAGGACACCGACTCGCTCGATCTCCCCGTCGGCACCGTGATCGTGAAGACGTTCTCGTTCCTGCACGATCGCCGCGATCCGAGCGCGGGCGAGGATCTGATCGAGACGCGGCTCTTGATCCATCGCACCGCCGGTTGGGACGGCGCTTCGTACGTGTACGACGGCAGCGGCGACGCCGAGCTCGCGGTCGCCGGCGCCGAGGTCCCCGTCACCTGGATCCACGACGACGGATCGATGAAGTCCGACGACTACGTCGTCCCGAACAAGAACCAGTGCAAGAACTGCCACGGCGAGCACGACGACGTCGTCGGTCCGCTCGGTCCCAAGGCGCGTCACTTGAATCGCGCGCAGCCCGGCGGCGGCACGAACCAGCTCGCGGCGCTGATCGCGAGCGGCAAGCTGACCGGCGCGCCCGCGGATCCGGCGAGCTGGCCCAAGACGACGCCGATGGACGACACCACCGCGACGATCGAAGCGCGCGCGCGCGGCTACCTCGACGTCAACTGCTCGCACTGCCACAACCCGCGCGGCGCGGCGCGCACGAGCGGCGTCGACTTCAGCGTCACGTCGCCGACGACCGAGTCGCTCGGCATCTGCAAGGGACCGACGGCGGCGGGCCGCGGCGCCGGCGGTCTCGACTTCGACATCGTGCCGGGTATGCCCGACGAGTCGATCGTGATCTTCCGCATGAGCTCGACCGAAGCCGACATCAAGATGCCCGAGCTCGGACGCAACCTCGTCCACGCCGAGGGCGTTCAGCTGATCCGCGACTGGATCACGTCGCTGCCCGGCGCTTGTATGTGATGCGCATCATCTCGTGCTCGCCGCCGCCCGGCAGCGCGATGTGATGCGTGTAGAGCTGGGTGTCCTTGTCGACGGTCACGAAGGTCTCGCGATAGCGGACCGTCTTGCCCGCGTGCGCGACCTCGAAGTCGTACGTCATCGTGCGCGTGTCGTGCTCGAAGCGGCCGACCGCGTGCGCGATCGCGCCCGACACGGTGTCGACCCACACCGCGGTGTACCGCTGCGCGTTCGCGTCCCAGCCGTAGATGCCGTGCCCGGCGAAGCCCGAGTACATGCGCACGTCGGAGACGAGCCACCGCTCGCCGACCATCGCGCTCGTGCGATAGCCCTTCTGATAGTGCGTCTCCGCGCGCGGGCTCGGCGTGATCTCGAGATCCGCGTCCCACGTGCCGACGTCGTCGGCGAGCACCGCGGTCGCGAGCGCGGCGTGTGACACCTCGTTCGTGTCGGTGATGTCCTCGGCCCCCATGCCTCGATAGTACAGCTAGGCTCGCGTGGCCGTGTGCACGAACGGCTGCGCCGCTTCGAGCTGCGACGCGACGCGGATCAACAGATCCTCGCGTCCGTAGGCTGCGACCAGGTGCGACCCGATCGGCAGTCCCGCGGCATTCTTGAACAGGGGCAGCGAGATCGCGGGCTGACCGGTCGCGTTGAACGGCGGCGTGAACGGCGCGAACTCCGCGGCGGCGAAGATGCCGCCGAGCGGATTGCCCGGGTCCGACTTGAACGCGCCGAGCTTCGGCGGCGGGCCCGACACCGTCGGCGTGAGCCACAGATCGTAGCGCTCGAAGAACGCCGCGACCGCGCGCGCGTTCGCCTCGAGCCAGCGCCACGCGAGCACGTAGCCGGGCGCGCTGACGCTCTTGCCCATCTGCGCGAGGCCCCACGTCAGCGGCTCGACCTCCTCGGCGGCGATCTTGCGCTTCAAGAGGATCTCGACGCCTTCGAGATCCGCGGCGACGCCGGTCGCCCACACCGCGAGGAAGCGCGGCACGTACTCGGGCGACTTCAGCGCGTCGATCTCGGCCTCTTCGACGTGATGGCCGAGCGACTCGAGCAGCTTCGCGGTGTGATCGACCGCGGCCGCGGCGTCGGCGTGGACGCCGACCAGCTGCCCGGTCGGATTCATGTAGCGCTTCGCGAAGCCGATCCTGAGCTTGCCCGTGAGCGCGCCGAGCTCTTCGCGATACGGACGGATCGGCGTCGGCGCCGCGTACGGATCGCCGGGGCGCGCGCCCTGGATCAGATCCAACACGCGCGCCGAGTCGCGCACGCTGCGCGTGACGACGTGCTCGCACACCAGCCCGCCGTTGATCGATCCGTAGTCGGGCCCGACCGACACGCGCCCGCGCGACGGCTTCAAGCCGACGAGGCCGCAGCACGCCGCCGGGATGCGGATCGATCCGCCGCCGTCGTTCGCGTGCGCGATCGAGACGAGGCCCGCGGCGACCGCGGCGCCGCTGCCGCCCGAGGAGCCGCCCGTCGAGCGGCTGGTGTCGTAGGGGTTGTGCGCGGCGCCGTGCGCGTCGGGCTCGACCGACGGGACGATGCCGAGCTCGCTCGTGTTGGTCTTGCCGCAGATCACGAAGCCGGCCCGGCGGAACGATTCGACGAGGTACGAGTCGCGCGGCGCGCGCAGGTTCGCGGCCTTGAGCGGCCGCAGGCCCGCGGTGTACGGCGTGCCCTTCACCTGCGCGACGATGTCCTTCACCAGGAACGGGACGCCCCGGAATTCTGCGTTGTCGCCGCCGGGGAGCGGACCGCGCGCGGTCGCGCGCGCCTCGTCGAACATCGGCCAGATCACCGCGTTCAGCTCCGGGTTGTGCCGCTCGATGCGCGCGATCGCGGCGTCGACGAGCTCGGCGGGGGTGACCTTGCCCGTGCGCACGAGCTCGGCCTGGGCGGTGGCGTCGAGGGTGTGGAGCTCCATGCGCCCGACCTTACCTGAAGCTCATATATAGTCCGCGCATGAATCGTCTCGCGCTCGTCACGGGCGGCGGCCGGGGCATCGGCGCGGCGATCGCGCGGGCGCTGGCGAGAACCAACGTGCGCGTGATCGTCAGCGGTCGATCGTCTTCGGAGATCGATGAGGTCGCGCGATCGATCGGCGGCGTCGCGATCCGCGCGGATCTCGGCGATCGCGCCGACGCCGATCGACTCGTCGCTTCAGTGAAGGAGATCGGGCGGGTCGACATCCTCGTCAACAACGCGGGGCTCGCCGAGAGCGCGACCCTCGACAAGACCGACGACGCGCTCTGGGATCGCACGATGGAGCTCAACGCGACCGCGCCGTATCGGCTGTGTCGCGCGCTCGCGCCCGCGATGATCGCGAACGGCTGGGGGCGCATCATCAACATCGCGTCGAACGCGGGCGTGTCGGGCTACGCGTACACGTCGGCGTACTGCGCGTCGAAGCACGCGGTCGTCGGCTTCACGCGCGCGCTCGCGGTCGATCTCGCGCGCACCGGGGTGACGATCAACGCCGTGTGCCCGGGTTGGGTCGCGACCAAGATGGCCGACGACGCGGTCGCGCGGATCGCCGCGAAGACCGGGCGCTCGGCCGAGGAAGCGCGCGCGACGCTCGCGGCGATGAGCCCGCAGCGCCGCTTGATCGAGCCGGACGAGGTCGCGCACACGGTCGTGATGCTCGCCGCCGACGACGCGCGCGGCATCCACGGACAGGCGATCCTGATCGACGGAGGACAGGTGCTCAAATGACGAACACGATCTCGTTCGTGACGGTTCCCGAGTGGCCGCGGCCGAAAGGCTACGCGAACGGCGCGATCGGGCAGGGGCGCGTGCTGCACATCGCGGGGCAGATCGCGAGCACGCCCGACGGGCGCATCGCGAACGAAGACGGGCTGGTCGGCGAGATGGATCAGGCGCTCGACAACGTGCTCGCCGTGCTGCGCGCGGCGGGCGGCGAGCCGCAGCACATCGCGTCGATGATCGTCTACACGACCGACGTGCAGGCGTACGAGGACAACGCGATGTCGATCGGCCGCGTGTGGCGCGAGAAGATGGGTAACCACTATCCGGCGATGGCGCTGTTCGGCGTGACGCGCTTGTACGAGAAGAGCGCGAGCCTCGAGCTCGTCGCGGTGGCGTACCTGCCATGATCGCGCCGGTGCATTTCGGCTTCGCGCTCGATCGCGGAGTCGCGACGATCACGCTGGAACGCCCGGAGCGCTTGAGCTCGCTGACGTTCGAGATCTATCGCGAGCTCGCCGAGACCTTCGAGGCGCTCGATTCGGTCGCGGAGATCCGCGCGGTCGTGATCACCGGGCGCGGGCGCGGCTTCTGCTCCGGCGGCGATCAAGACGACATCATCAAGCACCTGCTCGGGCGCGAGACGCCGGAGCTGCTCGCGTTCACGCGCGCGACCGGCCGCTTGATCGCGGCGATGCGGCGCTGCCGGCGTCCGATCGTCGCCGCGGTGAACGGCGTCGCGGTCGGCGCGGGCGCGGTGATCGCGTGCGCGAGCGATCTGCGCATCGCCGCGGCGGGCGCGCGGTTCGGCTTCGTGTTCCCGAAAGTCGGGTTGTGCGGCGCCGACATGGGCATCACGTACTTGTTGCCGCGCATCGTCGGGCTCGGGCACGCGAGCGAGCTCTTGTTCTTCGGCGATCTGATCGGCGCCGAGGACGCCTTCCGGATCGGCCTCGTCAATCGGGTCTGTGCGTCGGCGGAGGCGTGCGTGACGATGGCGCAGGAGTGGGCGGCGAAGCTCGCCGCCGGCCCCGCGTTCGCGCACTCGATGACGAAGCAGATGATCGAGAGCGAGGCGCGCATGCCGCTGGCCGAGGCGATCGAAGCCGAGGCGCAGGCGCAGGCGCTGTGCATGCGGCACCCGGACTTCGCCTCGGCGCACGAGGCGTTCAAGAACAAGCAATCACCGAAGTTCGACGGAGCTCCCGAGTGATCGGGTTGTCATCCGACGATCTCGGGATGTTCTTCGAGCCGCGACATCAAGAGCTCGCGGCGCGGCTGCGCGCGGCGGCGCCGGCGATCGCGGCGGTCGAGACGAGCGCGGGGCAGGGCGAGGCCGCGCGCGACGCCGCGGCGGTCGCCGCGCTCGGCGACGCGGGGCTGTTCGGGCTGGTCGCGGGAGGATCGATCGATGTGCGATCGATCTGCCTGGCGCGCGAGCTGCTCGGGTGGGTCTCGCCGCGCGCGGATTCGATCTTTGCGGTGCAAGGGCTCGGCGCCTATCCGCTGTCGCTCGCGAAGGCGCACCTCGATCTCGTGACGAAGGCCGCCGAGGGCGACGCCGTGCTCGCGTTCGCGCTGACCGAGCCGGAGGCGGGCTCGGACGTCGGCGCGATCGCCACGCACGCGGTGCCGAGCGAGACCGGCGGCTGGATCCTCGACGGCGAGAAGACGCTCATCTCCAACCTCGGCGTCGCGACCCACGCGATCGTCTTCGCGACCCTCGAGCCCGGCGCGAAGGGCGCGACGCGCGCGTTCGTCGTGCCGATCGACACGCCCGGCGTCAAGGTGGAGCCGATGCAGGCCACCGCGCCGCACCCGATCGGACGCTTGATCCTGCGCGGCGCGAAGCTGCCCGCGAGCGCGCTCGTCGGCGGAGCGCCGGACACGAGCGGGCTCCGCCTCGCGCTCGCGACGCTCGACACGTTCCGCGTCACCGTCGGCGCGGCCGCGGTCGGGATGGCGCGCCGCGCGATGCACGAGGCGATCACGCACGTGCGCGCGCGCGTGCAGTTCGGCGCGCCGCTCGCGACGCAGCCGCTCGTGCAGGCGCACCTCGCCGACATGGCGGTCGATCTCGACGCGGCGCGCCTGCTCGTCCTGCGCGCGGCGTTCGCGAAGGACGCGGGCGAGCACGCGCGCACCGAGGTCTCGATCGCCAAGCTCGGCGCGACCGAGGCCGCGCAGCGCGTGATCGATCGCGCGGTGCAGCTGGTCGGCGGGCGCGGCGTGATGGCGGGCGCGGTGGTCGAGCACCTCTATCGCGCGATCCGTCCGCTGCGCATCTACGAGGGCACGAGCGAGATCCAACGGACGATCATCGGCAAGGCCGTCGCGGAGCACGCATGACCGACATCCGCTTCCCCGACGAGTTCAACCTCGCCGACTACTTCCTGTTCGATCGCCTGAGCGAAGGGCTCGAGGACGCGGTCGCGCTCCGCTTCGGCGATCGCACGTGGAGCTACGGCGCGGTCGCCGATCGTTCGCGCGCGCTCGCGCGCTTCTTGATCGACGACGGCCTCGCGCCCGAGCAGCGCGTGTACATCGTCCTGCCCGACGTGCCGCCGTTCGCGTGGGGCATCTTCGCGACGCTCGCGGCGGGCGGCGTGCTCGCGATGGGCAACCCGATCGCGCCGGTCGCGGATCTCGAGTACGTGCTCGGCTACGTGAAGGCGCGCGCGCTGGTCACGACGCCGGCGGTCGCGCGCGCGCTCGCGCCGCACATGCCGCGCATGCCGTTCCTGCGGACCGTGATCCTCGCGCCCGACGCGGCGACCGGCGACGATCCGGAAGCGCCGTGCGCGATCGATCTCGGCCTCGCCGCGGGTCACGTGCGCGTCGTGTCGATGGATCAGGCGATCGAAGACGGCCGCACGTCGCGCGCGCACCTGCCGCGCACGCACCGCGACGATCCGGCGATCTGGCTCTTCACGAGCGGCTCGACGGGACGTCCGAAAGCCGCGATGCACTGTCATCGCGACTTCGCGTGGAACACCGAGCTGTACGCGAAGCGCACGGTCGGCTATCGGCGCGGCGACATCGCGGTCAGCGTGCCGCGACTCTTCTTCGGCTACGCGACCGGCACCAACCTGTGGTTCCCGTTCGCCGTCGGCGGATCGGTCGGCCTGTTCAGCGAGCGTCCGACGCCGGAGTCGCTCGCCGCCGCGATCGAGCGCTATCGCCCGACGATCGTGACGAACGTGCCGACGATGCTCGGCAAGCTGCTCGACTACGACGACGAACGCCGCGCGCGCGGGGACGCGCCGCTCGACATGTCGAGCGTGCGGTTCCACTTGTCGGCCGGTGAAGCGCTGCCCGGCGCGCTGCTCTCGCGCTTCGTCGAGCGCTTCGGCGGGCAGGTCTTCGATGGCATCGGCTCGGCGGAGATGTTCCACATCTACTGCTCGAATCGTCCCGGCGACGTCGTGCCCGGATCGCTCGGCCGCGCGGTCGAGGGCTACGAGCTGAAGATCCTGCCGGAGGACGCGATCGGTCCCGGCGCGGAGCCGGTGCCGGTCGGCGAGATCGGCGTGCTCTGGGTGCGCGGCGATTCGGTCGCGCAGGGTTACTACGAGGATCGCGACAAGAGCTGGCGCACGTTCCACGGCCACTGGTGCCGCACCGGCGATCTGTTCCGCCTCGACGAGCGCGGCTATCTCTGGTTCGGCGGGCGCGCCGATGATCTGTTCAAGGTCGGCGGCGTGTTCGTCGCGCCGCTCGAGGTCGAGGAGTGCTTGGGCGCGCACGCGTGCGTGTCGATGTGCGCGGTGATCGGGGCGCGTGCTTCGGAGGACGGGTTGACCAAGCCGAAGGCGTTCGTGGTCGTGCGGCCCGACGCGCGCGATCGCGTCGGCTCCGCGGAAGGGCGAGCTTCGTTGGCGGCCGAGCTGCAGGAGCACGTCAAGGCGCGCTTGTCGAAGCACAAGTATCCGCGCTGGGTCGTGTTCGTCGACGATCTGCCCAAGAACGATCGCGGCAAGGTCGACAAGAAGACGCTCGCCGAGCGCGAGCAGCGCGGCGAGAACCCGTCATGAGCGCGTCGCATCGAACGGATCTCGCGGAGCACACGACCGAGTCGTTCCGCGCGCTCGCCTCCGCGGGGCGCCCGGTGGTCGCGCTGGTGCCGGTCGGCTCCGTCGAGCCGCACGGCCCGCACCTGTCGCTCCTGACCGACGTCGTGATCTCGCGCGCGGCGTGCGCGCGCGCGGTGTCGCTGCTCGACGAGCGCGGCGTCGCGGCGCTGATCGCGCCCGCGGTCGCGTACGGCGTCACCGACTGCGCCACCGGCTTCGCCGGCGCGGTGTCGATCCCGGCCGACGTCTTGACCGCGTACCTGCGCGCGATCGTCGCGGGGCTGCGCGCGGCCGGCTGCGCGCACGTGTGCCTGGTCAACAATCACCTCGAGCCCGCGCACGACGCCGCGGTGCGCGCCGCGATCGACGGCGTGCCGCCCGGGGCCGCGTCGGTCGCGTGCCCGCTCACGCGCCGGTGGGCGCGCACGCTGTCGGCCGAGTTCAAGAGCGGCGCGTGCCACGCCGGTCAGTACGAGACGTCGATCGTCTTGGCGGCGGCGCCCGCGCTCGTCGACGAAGCCGCGCGCGCGTCGCTGCCGCCGGTCCCGATCTCGCTCAGCGAGCAGCTGCGCGCGGGCGTGACGACCTTCGCCGCGATGGGCATGAGCTCCGCGTACGCGGGCGATCCGGCGGCGGCCTCGGCGGAGGAGGGCGAAGCGCAGCTCGCCGCGTTGGCCGAGATGATCGCGGCCGAGGTGCTCGAGGCGATCGCGCTCACGGCATCGCGAGCGTGACCGTCTCGTCGGCGTGCCCGTAGCCGTCGTGCCCGAGCGTGATCGTGTCGTGCGCGCGATCGATCGCGATCGTGTAGTCCCACGAGCTCTCGACCCGATCCGCGCGCCGCGCGACGAACAGATCCGCGCAGTGCGGGTTCGCGTTCGCGTCGAACGTGCAGATCAGGTGATGTCGATCATCGATCTGCGACTCGCGGCCCATCACGGTCGTCTCGACGTCGACCTCGATCTCGGGCGTCTGGTCGCCGAGGACATCGCCACTCTTCAGATCGCGCGCGGACAGGTGCACGCCGCTCTGCGAACGCCCGCCGCAGATCACGCCGGAGAAGCCGAGGTCCTGCAGGAACCACCCACGATCGGTGCGGATCGCGAGGTAGTGGCGCAGCTGATTCGACGGCGTCGGCGCGACGCTCGCATCTCCGCTGAAGACGATCCGGACCTCGCGCGCGGGCGCGCTCGGCCGCTTCATCTTCGCGCTGGTCGTGCACGGCGCGCACACGATCGTGAGGTCGTTGTACGGCCCCGCCATCGCCGGCATCGCGATCGCGGTCGTGTCCGCGCGCGCGCCGGCTCCGACGGCGACCACGATCGATGCTGCGACTCCCACGCGCATGTCAGGATCAACGCACGACCTCGGCTACCGGTCTCCGGCGATTCGCAGCCGCGGCGCACCGTCGGGGACCAGCAGGGTACGCGGGGATTCGCGATAGGAGCCGACCTGCGCCGTCGGATCGGGCATCGCGACCACCGGACCGAGCACCTCGACGCGGTCACCGGGGCGGATCGTGCGCGCGAAGACGCGATCGTGCGGGCACGGATCGAGATCGTTCGAGGTGGCGCGCAACGGATCGAGCGCGCCGAGCAACGCGTCGAGGCGACGCCGATCCGGCGCGGTCGCTCGGACGCCGCGCAGATCGATCGCACACGCGCCCGGCGGCACCCGCACGCGCTCGCCGGAGTCGAGGACGACGTCGAAGCCGACCGTGGCGCCGTCGCGGAGCGTGACCGTCCGAGTGCCCTGGCGCAGCTCCACGCCGAACGCGACGCACGCGACGCCGTCGATCGGATCGCGCGCGCATGCCGCCGGCGCGATCACGCCGACCAGACCGGTCGGCGCCGCGACGGGCAATCGCTGCGCGCCGCGTGCTGCCGCGCGGCGGCGCATCCGATCGCGAATCAGCGCGATCACGAGCCACGCGATCGCGACGACGAGGAAGACGACGATCGCGGCGACGAACGCCCAGCCATCGAGGCTGCCGACGTCGCCGCAGCCGCCGCACGCGTCGATGAGTGACGCGCTTCCCCCCACGCCGCCCGCGCGCGCCGCCTGCGCGATGCGCGTGCGCACCGAAGGCGGTCCCCACACCTCGGTGAGTAGGGCCTCGCGCCCGGCGGGCTCGCGCGGCGAGCATGCGCGATCGTGTCCGTGTGGGCAGCGCGTGTCGCGCGGCAGCGCGGTGCGGCACTGGAGACAGATCGCGTCGCGCGCCGGCCAGTCGCGGTTCAGGCTCATCCCCTCGAGCGTGCGACCGCCGCGGTGCCGTCGTGGTCCAAATCGCGGAGCCGATTTCTCCACTGCGCCCACGAGCGCGGTACCGTGCGCGCGTGTGGTGGACGCGCGAGAAGACCGAGATCGCCGAGTTCCTCTACAAGATCCTGGTCAACGAGGCGCCGCGCGGCTACGCGCGGCAGGTCGCGACTCGCATGGGCGTGCCGTACCCGACCTTGTCGAAGTACTGGTTGGGCAAGCGTCGGTTCCCGGCCTCGTTGGTGAAGCCGCTCTTCCTCGCGACCGGTGAGGACGCACGCGTCGCCGAGTTCTTCCTCCTCGACGGGAGCCGCTACCGGCTCGCGCAGATCGCCGAGCCTGAGCCCGCGGGCGATCTCTCCCGAGCCGTGATGACGCTCGCGACCCTCGAAGCGAAGATCACGGATCTCTACTTGGCCGCGACCACGCCCGAGAGCGAGGCCGGCGAGCACATCAGCCCCGCCGAAGCGGAGGCGCTGCGCGGCGCGGTGCAGCAACTCATCAGCCACGCCGAGCGCCTGCGCGCCGCGCTCCGCCCGCGCGCCGACGACCGCGCGTGATCACGCGGGCGTTCCTCGGCCGCCCCGCCCGAGAAAACTCTGCCTCGAATCAAACGCAGGCGGCCGCGGTGCCAGCCGTGCGCCAGCCGGCAGACCGTCGGCGATTGATTCCGGGCAGAGTTTCCCGAGGCGGCGTCTGGTGCTGCGTCCGTCCGGCGCCGCCGGACGCGCAACGCGGTCGCGCGGCGATGTGGCGCCAACGGTTGGCGCTTGCCATCGGCCCCGCCGCCGTCCGCCGCCGCGCGCTGATGTTCGGGCGCTCGGATCAGGCGCCGGCCCGAGTCTCCGTCGAGGAATCTCTGCCCGGAATCAAAGCAGGCCTCCGCGCTGCCAGCCGTGCGTGAGCAGCCAGACGGTCGGCGGCGCGGTCGGGGGTGCGTGGGCGCGGAGCTCGAGGATGTCCGGATCGCGCGAGTAGCTCGGGCGCGCCCAGCTCGCGAACCAGGGCGCGCTCGAGAACGGATCGATCCAGAACCAGTTCACGTCGGTGCCGGCGCGCGCGAGATGGATCTGGTGATTGCGCAAGACGTAGTGGATCGCGTGGCGCACCTCGCGCGGCGTCTTCAGCGCGCGCGTGTGGTAGCGCTCGGCGAAGAACGTGCCGCGGCGGCGCAGCGCGCGGTTGAGTCGGCGCGCGATGCGCACGTTCAGGCCCTGCATGCCGCGCGCGAGGCCGGCCGCGCCGCGCGCCTCGACGATCATGTGCACGTGATCGGCGAGCACGTTGAACTCGATCACGCGGAAGTGATGCTTGTGCGACGCGCGGATCGCGCCGCGGATGATCCGCGCGAGGTGTCGCCGGCGGATCGGCTCGCCGACCTCGCGATGCACGCGCAACGTGACGTGCTGCGGATAGCGTTCGGGGAAGCGCGCGCGCCGGCCGTGCTCGACGGTCTTGCGCCCGCGCGGTCGTCCGGCGCCCGGACGCCAACCGCCGCGGCCGCACGGGGTGCGCGCGTCGTCGAACGTGAGCTGCTTCCACGCGCGCGCGTGGCCGCGTGAGGTCATCGCCTGCTTCGAAGTCTTCCCCGCCATCGCCGCCTCCGCTGGTGTCGATCTGCTCGCGATTGATTCCGGGCAGAGTTCGCTAGCACCCAGCCCTGACACGCGGCGAGGCGCGAGGAGGCGGCGAGGGATTCAGCGCGCGCTGCGCGCTCGCTCGCGCTCGCGCTCGCTCGCGCTCGCTCGCGCTCGCGTCAACCGCAACTACACTTGCGCCATGAGCGCCGCGAATCGAAGCCGCTTCGTCTACGTCACGGTCATCCGTACCACCCCCGAGAAGCTCTGGGAGGCCTTGACCGACGCGAAGCTCATCTGCCGGTACTGGTTCGACGCGATCGTCGACTGCGACTGGAAGAAGGGGTCGTCTTGGCGGAAGGCTCGCGGCGACGGAAGCCTGACGGACACGGGCGAGATCCTGGAGATCGATCCACCGCGCCGCTTGGTCATCCGTTGGCAGGGCGAGTGGAAGCCGGAGTTCAAGGCGGAAGGCCCGAGCCGCTTCACCTGCGCGCTCGAGCCCATGGATGGGGCGGTGAAGCTCACGAGCACGCACGAGATCGAGCGGCCGCAGTCCGCGTTCATCGATGCCCTCTCCGAGGGGTGGCCGCTCGTCCTCTCCAACCTGAAGTCGCTGCTCGAAACCGGCGAGGTCGCGATTCGCCATCTCTGAGCGAGCGTCTCAGTGCTTCGGGCGGAGCTCCTCGACGAGCCGGTCCGCCTTGTAGATCTTCGACAGCGCGTGGATCAGGCCCTCGCTCGACACGGCGACCGCACGGTTGACGCTCTCGTCGTACCAGAAGTCGCCGGCGAGCGATTCGATGTTGCCGTCGAAGATCAGGCCGACGATCTGGAGGTCCTTGTTGAAGACCGGCGAGCCGGAGTTGCCGCCGATGATGTCGTTGGTCGTCACGAAGTCGAGCGTGATCTTGCCGTCGATCGCCTTCTGCGCGGCGAGCCACGACGCCGGCAGCTCGAACGGGAACGCGCCGGTCGCGCGCGCGAACGCGCCCGCGAAGGTCGTGAACGGCGTGACCTTGGTGCCGTGCGCCGACGACGTGTAGCCCTTCACCGCGCCGTACGACAACCGCAAGGTGAACGTCGCGTCGGGGTACGACGACCGGCCGTTGATCGCGAACTTCGCCTTCGCGATCTTCTCGGTCTGCGCGCGGACGACGCCCTGCACGTTGTCGTCCCACATCTTGCGGACCTTGCGCGCCGCGGGGTCGAGCGCGCGCGCGGCGACGATCAGCGGATCCTTCGACGCGGCGATCGCCTGCTTCCCACCTTTCCACAAGCGAAGGCGCTCGGCCGGATCGCCGAGCTTGGTGCCGTCGACCCAGCGCGCGGCGACGGTCTCGGGCGTGTCCTTGCCGAGCAGCGCCTTGACGGTCGGATCGTCGGCGCCGAGCTCCTCGCGCAGCTTGCCGAGCCAGAACGCGAGCGCGAGCTTCTCGCGCGACGCGTACGCGGGCGCCGGCGACTTGAGCTCGTCTTCGATCTCGGGCAGCGCGGCGTCGCGGTACTCGTCGAGGCGCTTGCCGTTCGCGACGCCGCGCTCGTTGGCGCCGCGCACGAGGTGGAGCGCGTGATCGAAGAGGTCGCCGCGGTGGTGGGTCGCCTCGAGCCACCAGTAGCGGTGATAGAACGGGCGGAAGTCGGCGTACGCCTTCTCGATGATGTCGTACGCGTTGCCGACGTCGGCCGAGACCTTGGCGTCGGCCTTGATCTTCGCGCGCAGCGCGGCCTCGTCGTCGGCCTTCTTCTCGACCTGCTTCTCGTCGGAGAGCGCGGTCGACCAGCCCTTGTACGCCTTCAGGCTGTTCTCGACGCCGAACAGCCAGTCCTCGGCGACGCGGTGGTTCTCGTCGCTCTCGCGCATGAACTGCGTGAGCTGACCGCGCCACTCCGCGTACGACGCGAGGCGCAGCGCCATCGAGACGTCGCGCTGGAACTCGAGCTGCGCCATCGTCAGCTCGCGGAGGGTCGTGCCCGGGTTGCCGCTGACGAAGGTCAGCTCGCCGTCCTTGGGACCCGCGGGCGACCACGAGAAGTGATCCGGCGTCGCGGCCGGCTTGCCGTTCTCGTAGACGCGCAGGAACGAGACGTCGAGATCGAAGCGCGGGAACTCGAAGTTGTCCGGATCGCCGCCGAAGAACGCGCTCGCGATCTCGGGCGCGAACACGACGCGCACGTCGGTGTAGCGCTTGTACTTGTGCAGCACGAACTGCCCGCCGTGGAAGAGATCCACCACCTGGCAGTGGAATTCGGGCGCGGTCGCGCACTCCTTCTCGATCGTCGCCGACACGTCGCGGAGCGCGGTCGTGTACGCGGCGCCGGTCTTGCCCGCGGTCGCCTTGCCCACGCGCTCGGTGATGTCGGTGATCGCCTCGAGGCGCTCGACGTGGAGGTCGGGGCACTTCTTCTCGTCGTCGAGCTTCGCCGCCCAGAAGCCGTTCTTCACGTAGTCGTGATCCGCGGACGACAGGCCCGCGAGGCACTCGTGCGCGCAGTGGTGGTTCGTCATCACGAGCCCCTGCTCGCTGACGAACGACGCCGAGCAGTTGTTCGTGCGCGCCGACGACATGCGCGCCTTGTCGAGCCACGCCTGATCGGGATTGAACTTGTACCGATCCTTCACCTTGGCGGCGGGGAAGTCGTGGAAGGTCCACATGCCTTCGTCCGCAAACG
>Ga0310810_10004898_pt1 | contig 14878 bp, 11 predicted proteins | sample NCmetagenome_FD_207641 | JGI IMG/M metagenome (GOLD analysis project Ga0310810, IMG submission 207641) | Soil microbial communities from experimental microcosm in Duke University, North Carolina, United States - NC | ecosystem: Engineered > Artificial ecosystem > Soil microcosm > Unclassified ...
AATTCGCACTTTGTTGACGCACAGCGAAACCGACCCAGTTAAATTATTGCAGACGGTCATTTGATAAGGTTTAGGCGCAATACGGTATCGAGAGATTGATTGAAGTTGTTGCCCTTAATAGAAAACATTCAGCAGCCGAAATAAAGCAAGCTGCAATTGATGGTTTGCGGCGATACATTGGAGAGGAAAAAGTATTTAATGACATTATTTTGGCATTAATTAAACATAAGTAATATTCGGCAAAAAACTTTCTTATACATATCTGTAAAGGCAATCATCTCCTGGAAGACTCCGTTTTACAGGAAACCTAAAGGTAATTGATATATGTATGACTAACGGTAATTAGACAGTTAAAATTTATAATTATGAGGAAAAAGTTAAACATGGACGCCTCAAATATATTGCTCCCTCGGCATAAGCTGCGGCCTGATTTTTCAGTTTATTGGCGAGGCGCTTTAATTATCTCGATACCCGTTATTTGTTTGTTAGCTTCCATTGCGGCGATCGCTTTTCTGCGCTTTCAATCTCAAGCGGTTAGCGATCGCAAAGAACAGAATTGGCAAACCATCCTAGAAACTGAGCGCGTACTCAAAGGGCTACTGAATGCTGAAACTGGCGTCCGAGGTTACGTGATTACCCGTCGTCCGGCCTTTCTGGAACCCTACAGTGAAGCAAGGACAACCTTACCCAAAGCCCTGAATTCACTGAGCGCTACAGTCCAAGTCAATCCCGTACAGCGTCAAAAATTTCAAAAAATTCAAGTGTTAGCGCAGCAACAAATGGCGCTTTTAGAGCAGATTATCGCAACGATTGAGCAACCCCAAACAGGGAGACAAGCGCCCGGATTGAGCCCCGGATCTTTAGTCAGGAGCGTCAAGCCAAAATCCAAAACCCGCCCGCAGGACGCAGTCCGAGGACGGCAAAATCCAAAATCGAATGACGGGCAAGACGGTGAAAGGGGTGACGTTCCCGCTCTCAATGACTTGCTGATCGAAGGTAAGTCGCACATGGATGAGCTGCGCCGCGAAATTACCAACTTTGCCCAGCAAGAAGATCGCTATTGGCGCGATCGCGCAGTAGAAGAGTTACGCTGGCAGGAGATAACTGCCCTTGTCCAGTGGAGCTGTTTGGTTATCAGTCTACTGGCATCGGGAGCGGCTTTATACCTGTTCAACCAATTGCACAGGGAGCTAAACGAGCAAGCCAGTCGCTTGCGAGCCAGTAATGTTTACCTCAAAGCTGTTTTCGATAATGTTGTCGATGGCATCCTCCTCCTCAATCCACGAGGTTACATTCAATCGGTGAATGCGGCGGCTGGAGAAATCTTTGGTTATGAACCCGATGAATTAGTCGGCAAACACCTGCAAAAACTGATAGCAGACCTGTTTGCTGAGGATAGCGGTCAAGCCATGAAGTCTTTGGTGGGAAAAAATCAAGACAAGCTACGCCTTCAGCAGGAGACGGTAGGGCGTCATCAAGATGGCAACCTCTTCCCAATGGAATTTGCTATTAGTGAAATGCAGCTAGACAATGAGCATCTGTTTATTGCGATTGTACGTGACATCACGGAACGTAAACAATCACAAGAAACACTACTTAAACAAGCTCAGCTGCTCAATTTAGCGAATGACACTATTATCGTGCGTGACCTCAACGACACCATCACTTATTGGAACCAAGGAGCACAACGGCTCTACGGTTTTTCATCCGCTGAAGCCGAGGGGCAATCGGTTCACACCCTGCTCAAGACGGAACTTCCTCAACCGCTTGAGGACATCAAAGCAACCTTGTTTCAACAAGGTTACTGGAGTGGAGAACTAATTCATTCCCGCCGGGATGGTAGCCGTGTTTGCGTCAGGAGCGGCTGGACATTGCAACAGGATGAGACCGGGGAGCCAGTGGCTTTCTTGGAAATCAATCAGGATATTACTGAGCGCAAACAAGCGGAGGTTGCTCTAAGACAGAGTGAAGAGTTATATCGCACCCTGGTTAAAAATTTCCCCAATGGAGCCGTGTTTCTGTTTGATCAACAAATGCGGTATTCCATTGCTGAAGGGACGGGATTAGCCACCATTAATCTTAATAGCGAATCGCTCGTCGGGAAGACGATTTGGGAGACATTACCCCTGGAAACGGCTCAAATTCTAGAGCCAATTTATCGTGAGGCGCTCAAGGGTAAAACTACGGTGACAGAAATTCCCTTTATTGATCGCTGTTACTGCGTCCATGTCCTACCTGTAACCAACGAAAACGGTGAAATTTTATTGGGAATGACGATGACCCAAGATATCACCGAGAGTAAAAAAGCGGAGAAAGCATTGCGATCGCGTGCGGATGAATTAGCCAGACTCTCAGCCGTGCTAGCCCAAACCACAGCCAACCTAGAGAAGCGAAACGCCGAACTCGACCAATTTGCCTATATTGTATCTCACGACCTCAAGGCACCCCTAAGAGCGATCGCCAACCTCTCCCAATGGCTGGAAGAAGACCTCACAGAACACTTGACCGAAGAGACTCGGCACCAAATGGATTTGCTCCAAGGTCGCGTCCATCGCATGGAAGCCCTAATTAATGGAATTTTGCAGTACTCCCGTGTTGGGCGTTTCCGCACGGAGTTGGAATTAGTGGATGTGGAGGTGTTACTCGCTGAGGTGATTGACTTGTTGGCACCCCCACCCGAATTTATGATTACGGTGATGCCGGGAATGCCCACGCTTTGGACAGAACGAGTGCCTCTACAACAGGTATTTGCCAATTTGATCAGTAATGCGATCAAGTACAATCACCGACCCGATGGACAAATTGTGATTTCTGGAGACGAGCAAACCGACAGCTACGAGTTTGCGGTTAGCGATAATGGCCCAGGGATCGCCCCTGAGTTTCACGAAAAAGTGTTTGTCATGTTTCAAACCCTAGAACCCCGCGACAAGGTAGAAAGCACGGGTGTTGGTTTGGCAATTGTTAAAAAAATTATTGACGATAAAGGTGGAACCCTTGACTTGCAATCTGAGCCAGGTCAGGGAGCAACGTTTCGTTTTACTTGGCCTAAAAAACCGATGGCATGAGGTGCTTTAGGGATGAATGATAAACAAACCAGCGTTTTACTCATTGATGATGATGAAGTCGATGTGATGACCGTAAAACGGGCGTTTAAAAAGAACAACATTACTAATCCGCTTTACGTGGCGACAAATGGGATTGAGGCATTAACCCTGTTGCGCAGCGACGAATTCTCCAAATTACTCCCTGAGCAGCGACGACTGATCTTGCTTGACCTAAATATGCCCAAAATGGGAGGAATTGAGTTTCTGCGAGAACTCCGCGCCGATCCAGAACTGCGACCCCTTCCTGTGATTGTGCTGACCACCTCTAATGAGGATCAAGATAAAGTCGAAGCGTACAATCTAAATGTGGCTGGATATATCATCAAGCCAGTAACGTTTAATAAATTTGTAGAAGCTATGGCGACGCTGAATAAATATTGGATGCTCAGTGAGATGCCGTGAAATCAGGGTGAGAGCTGAGTTTTTGCAATATGAGCGCTGACTTGGGAAATTTTAAAACTATTGATGGGACACGAGTCAGGGTGAACAACTGGAAAATCAACCTATCGTTGTGTAGAGATAAAAATAGAGAAGATTTTTCCACAATAGTGGTGAGCCAACAGGTAAGCGCTAAATGCTAAAAGCTAAGAGCTAGTTATGGAAGAGATAATCAACATCCTGGTGGTGGAAGATGATGAAGTCGATCGCATGGCGGTGAGCCGGGTGCTGAAAAAGGCTGGAATTGCAGCCGAAATGGCAGTAGCGGTTGACTGCAAAAGTGCGTTGTCTGCCCTCTTGGGAGGTGAGCTTTCACAGAACGACAACAGCTCTAGTGAAGCAACAAATCACGCTCACACCACCCTAAAGGAACCAAACTTTGACTGTGTTTTACTCGATTATCGCCTGCCGGATGGCGATGGACTGGGCTTAGTTCAAGCCGTCCGAGAGGCTGGTCTCAAAGTGCCTTTGGTGGTCTTAACGGGTCAGGGAGACGAGCAAACTGCCGTTGATCTGATGAAAGCAGGGGCGTCTGACTATCTTCCAAAAAGCAAGCTCTCAGCCGAAACGATTTCACGCAGCGTTCGCAATGCAGTTCGCCTCTACCGGGCCCAAAAAGAAGCCGCATCGGCTCAAGAGCGTTTACGTGACAGTGAAGAACGCTACCGCTTGGTGCTGGAAGGCTCAAATGATGGAATTTGGGACTGGGATCTGATGACCCACGCCATCTATTGTAATGACCGCCTCTATGAAATTACCGGCTTGTCAGCCGATGAAGTGAATGTTAATTATGAGCTGGTTTGTCAGTTGCTGCATCCCAGCGATCGCATGAGAATTAGTCATGCTGTGGCAGCTCACCTGGAAGATAACGTTGAACTCGATGTCGAATTTCGGCTGTTGCATCGTTCTGGGGAATATCGCTACTGCATGGCACGCGGTAAAGCTTGGCGGGATGCACAGGGACGACCCTTCCGGATGTCGGGAGTGATCAGCGACATTACCGAACGTAAGCGAGCAGAAGAATCGCTGCGATTCTTGGCGGAGGCGAGTGCTCTGCTTTCGGCTTCGTTGGACTACGAAAAAACCCTAGATAGGCTCGCTAAACTAGCCGTTCCTTTCCTAGCCGATTTGTGTATTGTCGATATTGTCGAAGACGGTGTCGTGCGTCGTATGGGCGTTGCTCATGCTGACCCCTATTGGAAAGAGCAGCTGCAAAAACTAGAAGATTTCTACTCGCCTGACCTCAACGGAACACACCCTGCAATGAAGGTGATTCGTACAGGCGATGCCGCCTTAGTCTCGGAGGTGACCGAGGATGAATTGGTAGCGGCGACTCGCAATGCCGATCACTGGCAAATTGTGCGGGACATGGGCTTCAAATCTTATATGATAGTGCCGCTTTTAGTCCGGGGGCGGGCTTTGGGGGCGATCTCTCTGGTCTCTACCCAACAAAGTCGTTGCTATCGACCCACTGACTTGGCACTGGCGGAGGAACTCGCCCGTCGTGCTGCCTTATCCCTGGAAAATGGTCAGCTTTATCGAGAGACACACGAAACCAGTGAGAACCTGCGTCAGGCCATTTTGATTCTAGGCGAGCAGCAGCAGCAATTGCGCACGCTACAGCAGCTCACCAATTTACTCAACCAACGATTGACGGATCTGCCCGGTTTGTTGCGAGAGATGGTAGAAGCGGTCGCTGGGGCGATCCCCGGTGCCCAATTTTGCTTCATCATGCTCAACAACCCGCAGTGTGATGGGCTAGTTTTGACCGTGATGGCGGGAATGGACACAGAAAAGCTGCGACTGGAAAACGCACTCTCTCCAAAGGATGGGCTATTCTCGCGAGTCCTCTCTACAGGAAAAGCTCAGTTACTTCAGGGCAAGTCTAGCGATTTGTCGAAGTTAGAGGAGGTACCTGCTGCCATTTACGCAGCGGCGATTGAGTCGGTACAGTCAGGGCGTCTGGGAGTGTTGGCGATCGGACATTGGGACGATGAGAATGCCTTTGATGAAGAAGACCGAAATTTGCTAGTGGCAGTGGGGGAACAAGCTGCGATCGCCATTGACAATGCTCGCATGATTAAAGCCTTGGAGGAGCAAGAGAAGCGCTTAGAAGACCAAAATGAGATGCTGGCTCACAAAAACCAAGAACTGGAAAACCAGCGGCAGCAGCTTCAACTGAATAACCTGCAATTGTTGGAAGCAGCGCGGTTGAAATCCCAGTTTCTCGCCACTATGTCACATGAGCTGCGCACCCCGATGAATGCGATCATTGGCTTTTCTCAGTTGCTCTTGCGCCAGCGTCAAAATTCATTAGTGCCTAAACAAGCCGATATGATCCAGCGCATTCTCAGCAACGGTAAACATTTGTTGGCGCTGATTAATGAAATCCTTGACCTCTCCAAAATTGAAGCGGGGCGCTTGGAGTTGAAGCTGGAAGCTTTTAATCTCATGACCTTAGTGAGGTCAACTGTTGATGAACTTCGTTCTCTTGCGGATGAGAGGCACTTAGCCTTACACATCCATGACAACCTACAAAATGCCAACATCATCAATGACAGCGTTCGCCTGCGGCAGATTTTGGTCAATCTCCTTTCCAATGGGATTAAGTTTACCCAGACGGGGGGTGTAGAGGTAGAGGTGAGGGAGATTTCTCCGGATCGGTTAGCGATCACTGTCAAGGATACTGGTATTGGGATAGCCGAGGCGGAGCTAGAGCATATTTTTGAGGAGTTCCGGCAGATCGATCAGACCATCACTCGCAAGTACGCTGGGACAGGTTTAGGGTTAGCCATTACAAAATCTTTGGTTCAGTTGATGCAGGGAACCATTGAAGTTGAGAGCAAATTGGGTCAAGGGTCTACCTTCCGCATCGAGTTGCCACGAACCGTAAAAGCCACAGGCCAAGCCTTTCATGTCATCGGCAAGGTGCGAACTCTGCTAGGAGCCAGTTCTTTAGCAGATTCTACGTTGACTCAGTCGGTTCAAAAGCCTCGCGCTAGGAGGCGGCTTTATTAGATTCGCCGAGAAGACTGCGGCGGCTTGTCCCCGCAGTAATTCACTAAGCTAGACGCTCATGCCTTATAGGCACAAGGAAAATCCCTCTTCCCCTACTCCCTACTCCCTATTTTCTAGATAGACCCCTCCTGTGTATTGATGCTCACTCATTTAAATCAAATGGCACTGACTTATATCATGTCCGTCTAATTACCCATAATAAAAACCTCTCCGCGTCCCCGTGTCCCCGTGTCCCCGCGTCAATCCTAACGATGGGTGTTTAACCGGACATGATATTAAGCGATAAGTGACCGTTTCTAGGAAAAACCCAGATTGGGGGGGTTCCCCCCAAACCCCCCACTGGGGGACGGAGTGCCTCCCCCAGACCCCCTGCACAAGGGTTGGTTGGTGAGGTATAGCAAGCGAAGCATAGGTTAGGACATGAGAAAAAAGTTTAAAGTACTGAATCTAAAGGTGGCTTTAAAGAATTTGTTGTCCTAAGCTTTACTTCGACTGCTACAGGAGAGTTCTTAAGTCAGTGACATTCCATTTAAATCCAAGAGCGGAACCACATTCGGAGATGATAACTTTGAAGGGGCAAGGGAAGCCCCAAGTAGATGGGTAACCAGAAAATAAAGGCGAGGAGGATTAATAAGATCACCGTGACACTGGCACTTCGGTATTCTGTGCGATCGCGATACAGCCAGCGATCGACTAACCAAGCGAGTGCTAAGCCAGAAAACACTGATGAACCCATATAGTGGTATAGAAATATACAGCGAGTCACTTTAGCCCAAGGTAATAAATTCGCTGACCAACCCACGACTAAATAGAGAGCAATCCAGGTGTAGGGAGTTGGGGCAAATTTCCAACCCATTCCTTCAATAAGGCGTTGAATCAACAGGAACATCAGTAAAAAAATAGCCGCCGTTGAGAGCCACCACAAAAAAGGGTTGCCCATTGCGTGGACATCATAGACATATTTTTCGGCACCCGAAGGCAAGGGTGGGTAAACTGGCACTTGCTCGGTCGTGTTACGAGCTGTCTGATAGAAGTAGGCAACCGGACGCCACATAAAGATCCAGCTGTACCAGTGAGAACAGTAAGGATGGACTTTTGGGCCATCCCCAATTTTTTCGTGGAAGGTCAAAATATCATGCTGCGCTTGCCAGAATCCAGGCTCTGGATTCATCTTGAGGTGCGGAATCCAAAGCAGGCTGTAGGTGAGAACTGGGATAATCGCAAAATTCCAAAGAATGTGTACAACCTTGAGTTGGGTTAGATTTTGCAGTGGCGTCACGATCAGTCGTGAATCCTGACCTTTGAATCGGGATGTCAGAGGATTGCTTTCCTGTTTCCTAGCTTCTGCTGAGGGTGTTTGTGAATCGGGGCGCGAAAGTATCCTCTGTTGTTGATCGACATCGGCTGCCGGTGGGAGCAAAAGCGGTGTCTTAAAAAATGCTCGCATCCACTGCATCACCCAAGCAGCAACCCAAATCATATAGACGCCCAAGAGGAACCATAACCCGTTCCACTTGATGCAGGCTGATGCCCCGAAAAAAACACCTGATAAGGCAAGATTCAACCAGCGCCGCTGCTTTTGTCCCAAGGCTTTCAAGAAAAACAACTGACCCAATAATCCCAGGCTGACTAAATAGACGTTGTTCAGGGCGTAGCGAGACTCGACCAAGAACAGGCCATCGGTGGCAGCAAAGAGTGCGGCAATCAAAGCAAAACTCTTGCGTCGATTGAGTTCATAGGCCAGTGCGCCGACAATCAACGGAATGAAAGAACCAGTTAAGGCATTGAGCCAGCGATAACTCCAAGTGGAACGTAGCGAACCGGTCAACCCGTTGAGGTTATCTTGCCCGATGGGGAGATGAGATCCAATCCACATGCCAATGGCGATGATGTATTGACTGAGGGGGGGATGAGCATTAAAGAAATGCGTCCCTGTCAAGTAGTTGTTAGCAAACTTAGCATAATAAACCTCATCAAAGACCAACGTATTAAATCGACCCAATCCCCAAAAGCGCAAGGCAGCTGAGAAGACAAGGATGGCGGTCATGCCGATGCCAAACCAAGGGATAGACGAGTTGGATAGCTTTTTAGACCAAGTCATAAAACCACGCTGTTTAGCTCAAAGCTGTTGAAGGAAATGTGTCGCCTCATTCCAAACGTTTCTCACTTAGACCTTAATCTTAGGTTCAGAGTGTGTCGGGCTACAGCCATGAGTGATAGTGAAATCAATCAGTTGAGTCATCGTGAAATCGATTCGAGTCCCGATCCGTCTGGTCAACCGCCACCGACCGGGTGGCAGGGTATAATTGCCCGCTTCTTCAAGTTTCACGAATACCGGACAAATATCCGCACTGAAGTCTTGGCGGGTGTTACCACCTTTATGACAATGGCATATATTCTGGCAGTTAATCCGAGCATTTTGTCGAATGCCATTTTTTTGCAACAACCACAGGATTTATTCGGAGAATTGGTCATTGCGACGGCTATCTCATCAGCGATCGCATCTTTACTAATGGGCGTGGTGTCTAATTACCCCTTTGCTATGGCTCCGGGTATGGGACTCAATGCCTTTTTTGCCTTCTCCATCGTCAAGGGACTGGGGATTAGTTGGCGGGTTGCCCTTACGGCGGTGTTACTGGAGGGACTCTTGACCATTGCCCTCACGGTATCCAATGTTCGCACCTACGTTGTCAATGCGGTTCCAGAATGCCTCAAACAAGCAACCGCTGCGGGAATTGGCTTGTTTCTGGCCTATATTGCCTTATCTGGCGATCCCAAGATTGGAGGTGCGGGTCTAATTGTTGCTAATTCTGCGACGAAAACTGCTTTGGGCGATTTGAGTCAGCCACCCACTTGGATGGCGATCGCAGGGATTCTCATTACCTCGGCATTAGTGGCTCGACGCATCAAAGGAGCACTGCTTTGGGGAATTTTAGCCACTGCCTTACTGGGATGGATTCTCGGCATCGCACCCTGGCCTAAAGGAATTATCGCTTTTCCCCAGTGGCCTGGGGATTTACTGGGACAATCTGTGATCGGACTCGGTCAACTCGGCTCAACGAATCTGCGGGATTTACTTGCGATCGTCTTTGTTTTGGCGTTTGTGGATTTATTCGATACAGTGGGCACCTTATCGGGAATCGGTATCCAAGGGGGATATATTGACGAAAAGGGTGAACTCCCTCGTGTTGGTAAAACGTTAGTTGCCGATGCCTGTGGTACGACAATTGGAGCGGTACTGGGAACGTCACCCGTCACGACCTATATTGAGTCAGCCGCAGGAGTTGCCGAGGGGGGACGTACTGGATTTACCTCGGTCATTGTCGCTGCCTTATTTCTTGTTTCGGTGTTTTTTATCCCCGTGCTAGCTGCTGTCCCCGCCTTTGCGACGGCACCTGCACTGATTATTGTTGGTGTTTTGATGGCGGGGAATGTTCGACTGATTCGTTGGGATGACCCGGCAGAGTCGATTCCCTCATTTTTGACCATCCTGATGATGCCATTGACGTACTCGATCGCAGAAGGGTTAGCGATCGGGTTTATTACCTACCCCTTAATCAAGGCATTTCAGGGCAAAGTGCATGAAACGTCCGTTGCTGTATGGGTTCTTGCTGCCATCTTCGTGCTGCGATTTGTGATGATAGCGTTGAAAATTGGCGGCTAATTTGATTTTGAATTTTAGATTTGGGATTTTGGATTCTAAGCTTGAGAGTGTGGGCAAAGCTTGGAGATTCAGGGCATGGAAATTAGGGTAATGAGCTTTAATTTACGTTATGACAAGCCTGACCCTGGTGACCATGCCTGGAGGGTGCGGAAGCAGGCCGTTGCAGCGCTGATTAGCCATTATTCACCAGATATTATTGGCACCCAAGAAGGACAAGCCCACCAGTTGCTGGACTTACATCGCTTGCTACCGAATTACCAGAGTGTTGGGAGCGATCGCACGGGAACCAACACAGGTGAGTATTGTGCTATCTTCTACCGAACTGAGCGGCTGAGGTGCCTAACGAACCAGGATTTTGTTTTGAGCGATACCCCAGAAATCCCAGGGAGTATTAGCCCAGCTTGGGGCAATCCCATACCACGCATGGCTACTTGGGCTGTCTTTGCCGTTGTGGGGGAAGCCAGAACGATAACTGTTTTGAATACTCATCTCGATTACAAAAGTGCCCAAGCACGAGAATTAGGGGTAAGGCTGATACGCGATCGCATCGGTGGTTTAGACTTAGCGGAGTCTTACCTGTTTCTCACGGGTGACTTTAATGCTGATCCGGGCACAGTTCCCAGGGAGATGTTGAAATCTCCTTTGTCCAATGGCATCACCCTGCACGACGCCTTGACAGGTATTGCATTAGAGCATCAACTCAGCTTTCACAACTTCACAGGACAAGCCTTCGTTGCCGTTGATACGATTTACTATGACAGCCGCGTCAGTTTGCAAAATGTCGAGGTGGATACTCAGCAATGGTTAGGAAGTTGGCCTTCTGATCACTTTCCGGTAGTCGCTGATTTTATCGCTACAGGACTCAACGCTGGCATACAGAGGAATAATAGGGATTGAAGGGATTGGAGTAGATTCAAAAAAACTGTTCTCCCATCCTTGTGCCCATAACCCTGATTTTTAGATCAGTGAGGTCATCAACACAGTCCCATGAAAGAATCAATCAGCAAGCTTCCTCGCCAGCTCAGTATTGGGTTAATCTTCCCAATTCTTTTTCTCAATGGCTGGCTTCTGCTTCTGTTGGTTCAGATGCTACAGCCTTTGCCCAGCATTTTAATCACAGCGACCCTGATTGCCTTTTTGCTCGATTACCCCATTCGCTTCCTTCACGAACGCGGAGTCAATCGAGGCATAGCTATGGGAGTAGTAGTCCTATTATTTTTGATGATTTTGGTCACTTTAGGACTGTTCTTGGTGCCCATCATTCTGCAACAGGCGAATGAATTGTTGACTCGGCTACCCGATTGGCTGAAGTCGGGTCAACAGCAACTGCAAAGCTTAGAAACTTGGGCGATCGCTCAACAGTTACCCATTGACTTGAGTGGCACTTATAGTCAGATTATTGAACGAATAACCAGCCTACTCCGCTCTCTAACGAGTCAAGTATTCAGTTTGATTTTTAATACTATTGGCAGTATCGTCAATGTCTTTTTGACACTGGTGTTTTCTTTCTTCCTCGTTTGGAGAGGGGAACGATTGTGGAATGGCATCCTGAGCTGGTTTCCGGATCAGTGGGATCAGCTCATCCGTGAATCCCTACCCTACAATTTCGAGCGGTTTATTGCCGGTCAAGTGATTCTGGCGGTGATTATCAGTATTGCTCAGACAACCGCTCAGTTGATTTTAGGTGTCCCTTTAGCTCAACTTTTTGGCTTTGGGATTGGGGCAGCTAGTCTGATTCCCTTTGGTGGCACCACGAGTATTGTGATCGTGAGTTTGCTCCTGGCACTGAATAACTTTTGGTTAGGGGTGAAGGTTTTGGTGATAGCGATCGTGATTAATCAAATCGTCGAGAATGTTTTGGGGCCGCGTATTGTTGGCGAACTAACCGGATTGAATCCCGTATGGATGCTGATTTCGCTGGATATTGGGGTTAAGACAGGAGGCGTTTTAGGATTGCTGGTAGCTGTGCCGATCGCAAGTTTTATTAAAGTAACATTTGATACTATCCGGTCTTCTCCACTCACTATCCTTGTACCCAGTACAGCAGAAATTCCTGCCAGTCCTGAAGAGAAGAAGCAAGCCAAAAAATCCACCACTCCTAAACAAGTACTGTAGGGGTGTTGGGCAGTACCATTGGTGTCAACTTAACGATAGAAAAGGCGGTTGAAACCGCAGCTATAAAACCAAAACCCGCCTGCGCGGGTTTCAAAGCCTTGGATTTTTGGTTAGTCCGCGTAGGCGGACTTGGAATGCAATAGCCTGCGAATTCTATTCGCTAGGGCTTAAGTTGACGCCGATGAGCAGTACCCATGCTAGGGAGTCGGTCAAGAGCTTAATGTTGACAAAATTCACTTTTTGTGGTTATACAAAATATTCGGGAGCAATCTATTCTTCTTAATTGAGCAGTATTGGAAGTGGGGTAATTAACAATGAGATAAGTACAGTTGCATATAAACTCGATAAAAATGGCAAGACCCACACAAGCTCACATGTCTAAAACGATAGGCAAGAACAAGCCTGATGCCTTTAAAGATTTGACGAAACGCCAGATCGAGTACTACATGGGCGCAAAGCTCATTGAGGTTGGGGTTAACCCAAACTCAGCCATTTATCGATGGTCGTTAGAAACCAAGGGTAACAACGAAATCTGGACTTACAGTGCATACTGGGGCGATTCTAAAGAGCAATTGCTCAAACAGGAGCAGACTTCGCCAGACAATACATAATTAAAAATTCGTAATTCGTAATTGATAATTAGTAATTAATTTCTAGACGGGAATTTAAGCTCCGCCTAAAAATAGGCAGCCTGTAGAGGCCAGGGTTTCTAACCCGCCTTTAATTACGAATTACGAATTACTACTCAGTAATTATGATCAATGGGTGAGCGGTAACGATTCGCTACGGGATAGCTAGGCTGAACGCGATCGCACTCTTGCCACAATAAGATTAAGTTGACAGCGCTACCCTGTTGGGCATCATGTATCAAGCAGACCCACCTCTCGACCCGAAAAAAGTTTTGCCCACAATGTACGATCTTCCCAGCGAAGACCCAGAGGAACCCGGTTTGCCTGACGAATACCATCTACTACAGCCCCAACTGCTGGGATACACCTTCTGTCCTGCAAACTATCCAGAAGGCGAAATCTTTGTTGCCAGCGATTTAAATCTTTACTACAACGTTCGTCATCCTCTTTGGTATAAACGCCCCGACTGGTTTGCAGTTTTAGGCGTATCTAGGTTGTATGAGCAACGGGAACTACGCTTAAGCTATGTGGTTTGGCAAGAAGGGGTTAATCCTTTCGTCGTCGTCGAACTGCTATCGCCGGGAAGTGAAAAAGAAGACTTGGGGCAAACATTGAGGGAAGCCAATCAACCTCCAACAAAGTGGGAAGTCTATGAACGCATTTTGCGAGTTCCCTATTACATTGTGTTTGACCGCTACAATGACCAGTTGAGAGCGTTTCAGTTAGTTGGCAGTAGTTACACCGAGTTAGAACTGAGTGAACCGCGAGTGTGCATGAATGACATTCAACTAGGTTTGGGATTGTGGCAAGGTGTTTATCAGGGAATCGATCGCGTCTGGTTACGTTGGTATGATGCTGCTGGTAACTGGATTTTGACTCCTGAAGAACGAGAAAGACAACGAGCTGAGCAAGAAAGTCAACAGCTTGAGCGAGAAAGACGACGGGTAGAAAGATTAACAGAACAATTGCGTTCTCTGGGTGTTGACCCGAATTTGGATGATGAGGTTTAGGGGTTTGAGGGGAAAATGCGATCGCTGGTAGGGGCATAGCAATGCTATGCCCTTATGGAGAATTTGTTAATTCCTGAATCAGTTGGTTAGGAGTCAGGATTCGAGGAGTCGTCACTGGAAAATCTTGCGGATTGCGGGTAACAATAGCGTCTAATTGATTAATTACAGCCGTAGCGTACTGAATGGCGTCTTCAAAATCCCTAAAGTTGGAAGTTAGCGCCATCCTTATGACTGCCTCATTCACTGTAGCAATTTGGCAGTATGTGACTAACCAATCGATAAAATCAGTTGTCCATTCTCGACCTCTTGACCTACGGATAATGTAATAAAGGTCACCAAAAGTTGATGCTGAAATATAACCTTCAATTTGACCTTGCTCAACCAGTAATAATACTTGTTGGCTGGCCTCAAAATGAGGCTGGCGCTCAAGGGCAACGTCAACAATAATATTGGTATCGAGAAGTACTGTCACAAGTTATGTTTTTCCTTTAATGCTTCCCATCTCGCCTCATCTGGGTCAAAGTCTGATGGAACAGGCGGGGCATTTTCTAGTAATTCTCTGAGTGATTTTACCTTAGACTTTCTCTTCGGTAGTTCAGGCTGTGACTCGGAATCGGTTACTGTGGCACTAGCAACCGTCTCAACTACCTGCAAGACAATCACTTCCACATCTCCAGGTGGCATCTTAACAGGTTCGGTAATCACTAAGTTACCTGCTGCATCGATTGTTCCCTTGAGTTTGTAAGCTTGCATATTATTTCTCCTATGTAGCGAAGTGAGGTGCATTACCTTTAGTTAACACAACCTATGATTTGCTTTAAGTTAGCGAGTCTTGGTTTAAAAATAGCACTCACGCTTGAGCGATCGCTTTTATTCATGTAGAGGTTGGTGCGATCGCTC
>Ga0310810_10004899_pt1 | contig 14877 bp, 16 predicted proteins | sample NCmetagenome_FD_207641 | JGI IMG/M metagenome (GOLD analysis project Ga0310810, IMG submission 207641) | Soil microbial communities from experimental microcosm in Duke University, North Carolina, United States - NC | ecosystem: Engineered > Artificial ecosystem > Soil microcosm > Unclassified ...
GGTACCTGTGCGAGCGGCTGCGTGACGTGCCGCGATGGCTGATCTGGGGTTGGTTGCTGACGGTCCCCTGGACGCTCGAGTACTCGACGAACATCATCAACACGTCGTACGTGCTGCCGGCCGGCCTTGTGTTCTTCGTCGGCTTCTTCGAAGCCTGGCCATCGTTCACGCTCCGGCGGCTCTCGCCAACCACTGCGCACTTCCTCATGGGCCTGGCACTCGGCTGGATCATTCAGGTCCACATGTCCGGTCCCATCCTTCTCCCGTTTGTCGCCGCAGCGTTTGTCTGGCGGCGCCGTGAAGGTCCGCGCGCGCTGCTGGCCGCAGCCTGCGCCTTCGTGCTCGGAGTGCTCACATTCGGGAGCCTGCTCCTTCCCACGTTGTGGAAGTACGGTCTTTCCGGCGGGAGCGGCGATACGGCGCGAAACTTTCAGTGGTACTGGCGCAGCCCGTGGATTCTCCTGAAGACAGTCGCGCGCTTTCTGTCGTTCCCGAGCCTCGAGGTGAACCGCTTCGTTGGAACCGACGCAACCCGGTTGGTCTTCATCGAAGAGCACTGGCGGATCGTGCCACTGTTGATTGTCGTGGCCGTTGCCGGCCTCGTCCAGCCTGTGTGGATGGCCGCGCTCTGGTTCAAGCGCCAATCGCGCTCGGCCGGCTGGCCAGAGATCCGCTGGCTGGCGGCGGCCACGGTCTTGCTGGTGTATGTCAGCTATTTCTTCGTCATGGAGTTCACGCAGGCGCGCGCCTACTACGTCGTCGCGCCGCTGGCATTCACGTACGCGGCGTACTGCTGGACGTTCATCGATTCACCGCGCTGGCGCCGGATCGCGGCGGCGACGATGGCGATCAATATCTGCTTTCAGTTTGGTATGGCCTGGATCCGGCTGCCTGAACACTCACTCTACTGGAACCGGCCACTGGTCGCCGCGGCGATCAGCCTGAAGCGGCCGGACATTTTTGCCCATCGCCGGCCTTTTGGCCGAAACGTCCCGGCGGAATCGCTCGCCGCGCTCGAGATGGCCACCCGCGCCTCCAGCGATCTCGAAGTCGTGCGCGTCTCATGGTCCCGACGCTCGTTCGGCGTGTCGCGCTGGTCGATCGTCGTGCGCAATCGATCGACGCAAGTCGGTTACCGCGATCCGCTGTATGAGACGACGTATCTCGACAGCGCGGGGCGAACCGTGGGCGGCCGCAGCGATACCTTCGAGCTCGTGATCGAGCCCGGTCAGGTGCGAGAGGCGGAACTCGTTGACGGGTTTGTCAGTCCGTCAGTTGTTCGTGCGCGATTTCGGATCCTCAAGGCCATGCCGCTCCGGCCGTTCGTCGCGACCTCCGGAGGGTTGTAGGCCAATGGCGCGCAGCACGTTCTGCATCATGCCGCGCGACGCGTGACAGCCAGTCGGCGGGCTGGAGGCCTCGTCACATAGGAGACGCCCAGAAGAACGAGCAAGGCCAGCGGCATGGTCCACACCTGCGCGGGCTCTCCGGAGGCGCGCGCAGAGATGAACGCCATGGTCCATGCGAATGTCACGCCCGCGTAAGCCCATTCCTTGAGGAGAGCCGAACCTGGCAGAAGCAGAACGATCGCCGCCGCCGGCTTGGCGATGCCGAGCACAATTCGAAGGTGTTGGGGATACCCGGCCCTGGCGAATCCAGTCACGACCTGTTCGCTGCCGGTGAGGTAGCTCAGAGAACCGAGCAGCATCACCGCCGCGATCGCCGTGGTCGTCCAGTACGCAATCTTTCGAGGCATGCGTCCTCCTCATCATCGACGCTCACGCCAGTCGCTGTCCCCGACATGCGTGGATCAGCGCGGTGAGGAACCAGAACGACGGGTCGGTCCATGGCTTGGCGAGCCCCTCGTACTCGTTCTTGTGACGCTCCGTCGTGCCGCCAAGAGCCTCGTCGGTCGCCCGCATCACTTCGAGCGTCTGGTGCCACCATTGCGCCCACGGGCTCGTGCCGCGCACGACCTCGGCGCTCACCTCGTGGGCGATCTGCCCCAGGCCGCACCGCTCGAACAATGCCGGCAGCTTCCGTCCGAAGGCGGGATCGTATCCGCGATCGGCCCACCACTGGCCCTCGCGCCAGATCCGGCGGTACGGCTCGTAAAGGGGATGGGTGGGATCGATCGGAGCCACCGTCCCCCAGTCACCATCTTCATCGACCAGCCATCCGCCTGGCCGCAGGCACTCCACCATGTGCCGGATAGCCTGCTCCTGGCGGCCTGCGAGCCAGAACAACATCAGCCGTGACGACACCAGGTCGAACGACTGCACGCCCAGCGATTCCAGCGGATCCTCGAGAATGTTATGGCGGCGGACCTCGACGTTCGGCAGGTCGAGGCGTTCGAGGTATGTGACGTCGACGTCAGTCGCCACGACATGTCCGCGCTCGCCGACTTGCTCCGCCAACCAGAGGACCATCGATCCGCGCCCCGCGCCCACTTCCAGACATCGCCAGCCCGGCTGTACCAATGAGCGGCGTCGGCGGGACGCCGGGTCGAAGAGGCTCTCCAGCAGGTGAAGTCGCTCGTCTTCCGCAGCTTGACGGCCCGTTGCCGATAGACGATAGGTTGGATGCTCGGCCACGTCGGCAGCCTAGTACCCGACCGTCGCGGTGTCAACGCTCACAGCCATGGTTGCTGACGATGAGCTGGAGCCTTTTGGTCACGCGGGCACCCATCCGCGCAAGAATGAGGCAATAGCCATGCGTGCGCTTTCGCCAGTCCTCGCCACTGTGCTGCTGATGCTGTCCATGACGTGGGCGGGGGCGGACGAGCCCGCTGTATCGGCAATTCTCACCAGCGCGCGCTCGCGCGCGGCCTATCTCGCTCACGCGACGATTTGGAAGGATCCGGGCGATCTCTCATCCGACCAGATCCTGGCGGGCCCACCGGGTGTCTTTCCTTACTCGGCCGCAGAAGCCCTGGAGGGTATCGGCTGCACGTTCGTCAAGCCTGGAAAGGAGCTGGGAGGCAAATCTGCGAAATTCCTCTGCGGCACCAGCGACGGGCGGACGCTCCGTCTGAAGTACTGGGAGCCCGAGCGCGAGACAGGCAACCGCGAGGTCTTCGCAACGGTTGTGGCGACGCGTCTGATGTGGGCGCTCGGATTCGAAGTGCTGCACGCGCTGCTGGCAAACGTCCGCTGTCACGAATGCCCAGACAATCCGATGACTGGTGAGGGCGCGCGGAGCGACCGCGACTATGTGGCCGAGATGTCGGTCTATCCGCCGAGCGGACCCAGGATCCTGTCGCGCGACGATCCCAACCAGGGATGGTCGTGGCGGGAGTTGCACGACGCGATCGAGTCACTCCCGCCCGGTCCCGAGCGGACGCGGCAACGCACATACTTCGATGCGCTCACGCTGCTCGGCGTCTTCATGCAGCATGGCGATCGAAAGCCCGAACAGCAGGCGCTTTATTGCGACGCGCCCGTCGATATGGCGGCTGGAACGCGAGAGACCTCGACGGCCCACGGAATGGCCGCCATCCTCCACGAGCGGCCGGATTCATCGGCGTGCCCGAAGGCTGCCGTGGTCCTCGTCGACGTTGGGGCGACGTTTGGGGGAGCGGGTCGCACGTCGAACGAGGAAACAGCAAAGATGGATCTCGATGAGTGGCGAGGCAAGACCGTGTTCAAGCCGGAAGACGACGGCGCGTGCCGCGGGCGGCTGACGGTCTCGCTCGCTGCGGGCCGCGATGGTGAAGGCAATCCGGAGATCTCCGAGGACGGTCGCCGCTTCCTGCTCGAACGGCTGCATCGCCTGTCGCCGGCACACGTGCGCGCGATCTTTGCCGCTGCACGAGTCGATCAGCTCCACGGAGCGCACGCTGCACCATCCAGCGGCGCCGGCCTCGCGGCGATCGACGACTGGGTCGCCGCGTTCGAGGACAAGGTGCGGCAGATAGAGACTCGTCAGTGCCATCCTGCAGCGTCAGGCCCGATCTTGCCCTGACTCCGAAGGACGCATCTCACCATGGCGCGGCGATTTCTGTCGGCCATCGCTGACCACAGCCGGCGGCGGACGCAAGGCCGATCACTTACCGGCCTTGATCACCTTGCCTTCTGGAGTGACCTCGACTTCGCCATTGGCCAGCTCCGCTTCGTACACGAGCTCGGGCGTTGACAGCTTGGAGATTCGCCACGTGCTGCCTTCCTTGACGATTTCGGCTCGCACCTCGGATCGTTCAAACTGCTTGATCGCCTGGCCTTTCGCCGCCGTCTTGATCGCCGCTGTGGCGGCCTCCGGCACGTCTTTCACGTCGACAATGGTCGTGACATCCATGACCGTGCCGTCTTCGGCCACTTCAATCTCTCCCTGGCCAGCCTTGAATTCGATGTCATAGAGCTTGATGCCGTTTTCCTTCTCGATCTCGAGCTTGTCGATCTCGGCACCTGGCTTATTGACTTGAACTGCCTGCTTCACAGCGGCAGGGAGTGGTGAAGCCGCCTGTTGTGCGCCTTGCGCAGCTGCTGCCGTTGCGACAAGCAGAGCGACGACTCCGCTCGTCATCAGGCGTTTGATGTCATTGGCCATTTTTCGCTCTCCTGTAGGGCCCAGCTTTGGCTCGGCCAGCACGATCAGGTCGAGGCCGAACTAAAGTTCGGCCCTACGTACACACAGCCGCACCAAGCACCAGGCATGAAGCACCGCACCAGGCACCTAGCACCCGGCACCAAGCACGGCAGGTTATCGAACGACGCAGGTCACTTCGACATCAGCGCGCGCACTCGCTCCATCGGCCGTGCCAGCGATCGTCCACGCCGCATGTCGGCCCACAGGTCGCCAACCTGCGCGACGCGATCGCGCATGGTGCGCAGCGTGAAGGTCTGCGGGTGCACGTCGCCCCGCTCGACCTCCTTCCACGAACACGGCGCGGAAACCGGCGCGCCGCGCTTCGCGCGAACGGCGTACGCCGCGGCGAACGTGGCGCCGTAGCCGTTTCGCCCGGTGTCGACGTAGATTCGTCCCTGGCGCTTCGCCTTGGCGAACTCCTGCGTGAGCCGATCGCTCGCTCGATGCACGAGCGCGGCGCCTACCTCGTTGGCGAAAGAAGCCACGACGCCCACCGGCGTGTTGACGGCGACCGGGACGACGATGTGGTAGCCCTTCGAGCCGGACGTCTTTATCCACGAAGGAAGTCCCACCTCCTCGAGCAGATCACGCAGGTCGAGCGCGGCCCTCCGAACCGCCTGCGCATCGTCTCTGGACGGATCGAGATCGAAGACGCAGAGATCGGGATACTGCAGTTTGGGAACCCGCGAGGTCCAGACATGTTGCGTGACCGTGTTCTGGTTGGTCACCCAGAGCAGGGACTGAAGATCCGAGATCAGCGGATAGTGGACGACTCCTTTCTTCTTGGGGACTTCGACGCGTTGCAGCCACTCGGGGAACCCCTTCGACACGTCCTTCTGCCAGAACCCCTTTTCCCCAATGCCCGCGGGATATCGCTCCATCGTTACCGGGCGCGCGCGAAGATGGGGCAGCATCACGGGAGCGATGGCTTCGTAGTAGGCCGCCAGATCGCCCTTGGTGATTCCGTCCTCAGGAAAGAGGAGCTTGTCCGGATGAGTGATCACAACTCCCTGCCGACGTCGCGCGCGGCCTTGTCCCGACGGATGCCCAGAAGGCGCGGGTGGCGCAGCTTGCCATTCGCTGTCCATTCGAGAAACGCGGCCTGCACGACAACGTCCGGGCGGACCCAGTGCGCGCCCACTCGCGGCAGGCCCGTCGCGCGCGTGAATGGGGACTGTGGGATCTCGATGGCATCGAGCCGGCTTCGAAGATCAAGGAGAAGCCGGGTATCGAAACCGGTGCCGAGCTTGCCGGCAAACACCAGGTCCTCATCAGCGTAGTAGCCGACGAGCAGCGCGCCCAGCCCGACGCGTGAGCCCTGTGGATCGGTGAAGCCCCCGACGACGAACTCCTGCGACGACTCGCATTTCATCTTCAGCCAGTGTTTCGAGCGCCGAGGTTCGTACGGCGAGCCCCGCCGCTTGGCGATCACGCCCTCCCATCCTTCGCGTCTGGCCAACTCCCAGGGGTCCGACGCGACAACGAGCTCAACGCGCTCCATCGGACCCGCGATCGGCAACCGGCCCAGTACCGCGCGACGCTCTTCGATCGGGGCCGCAGTGAGATCCTGCCCGTCCAACCACAGGATGTCGAAGACGTGATACCCGCCCTGATCCCACGTCAGCTCGCCATCGAGGATTGCGTCCTGCACAGGGAGCCCCGCAACGGCCTCCGCCAGCAGTGGCAGGGCCTGCTCCAGGCGATTGCGCGAGTACAGCCGCACCTCGGCGCCGCGCTTGTACGCGAGCAGCCTGATGCCGTCGAACTTCCGTTCGAACAACCAGTCATCACCGACGGCGCGTTCATGCGTGAGCGTGGCCGCCATCGGTTCGATCCAGTCCGGCATTTCCTTAGTCGCTCTCACGGTCGTCCACTCCGCGCATCGAGAGGGTAGCGCAGAAGGTGGCGCGCAGAAGGCGGCTTGACATATTCCCATATGAGAATGTATAAGAATTGTGTGCCGCGCGCCTCAACCACATCCGACCCGTTCAATGCCGTGGCCGAGCCTCGGCGCAGGGACATTCTCGAGTTCCTGGCCGCGGAGGAGCGCTCCGTCAGCGAAATCGTCGATGCGCTCGAGCTGGCACAGCCGTCCGTGTCGAAGCACCTCAACGTGCTGCGGAATGTGGGCCTCGTGACCGCAAGGCGCGACGGGAAGCGGATGTTCTACCGGACGAACGCGGAAGCACTGCGCACCATTCACGACTGGTCGGGAATGTTCGCGCAGCACTGGCGTGGCCAGCTCAGGCGCATCAAGGCCCACGCGGAGGGAAAACGATGACGACTTCGACTCCTGTGTCAGAAATGCAGACGTTCACCATCACTGAGGAGATCAGTGTCGCCGCGTCACTCGATCAGACCTTCGACTCGCTGATCGCGCAAATGGGCCGATACAACGAAACGCCGGACGGCACCCCGCTGCCGATGGTTCTCGAGCCGCATCCGGGCGGGCGATGGTACCGGCACCTCGGCGGCGACAACGGGCACTTGTGGGGGTTCGTCCAGAGCATCAAGCGGCCCGCCCTGCTGGAGATCTGGGGTCCGCTCTTCATGTCCACGGCGGCCACCTCGAACGTGCTCTACCGACTCACCGAGACACCAGAGGGGACGCTGATCAAGTTCACACACACCGTGGTCGGGCCATTCCCCGACGACAATCGTCCGCGGCTCGCATCAGGATGGGCCGCACTTCACGCACGCGTCCGCAAGGCGGCGGAAGCCGCCGCTCAGTAGGAGGGTACTTCCATGAAGATCATCGACGGTCTGCTCGCCGAGCTCGAGCAGGAGGCTGAGACGACGCGCCGCGTGCTCGAGCGCATACCGCAAGAGCACCTCACGTGGAAGCCGCATCCCAAGTCCATGTCGCTCGGCCAGCTCGCACTCCACGTCGCCACGGTACCCGGCAGCGTGGCCCAGTTAGCGGCCGTGGACACGATCGCCGAGCCTCCCGGTTTCGTGCAGGCCGAAGCGGCGAGCGCCGCGGAGCTCGTCCCATCGCTGACGGAGAGCGTCGCAAAGGCCAGGCGGGCGCTGGGCGGATTCGACGACGCGAGGATGGGCGCGATGTGGCGGCTGCAGAGCGGCGGTAAGGACCTGCTGGCGATGCCGCGCGTCGCGTTCGTTCGAGCCATCATGCTGAACCACTGGTACCACCACAGGGGCCAGCTCCTCGTGTACCTGAGGCTGCTCAACCAATCCGTGCCATCGGTGTACGGCCCGACGGCCGACGAGAATCCGTTCGCGATGTGAATGGATCCTTACCAGACCGCCGACAGGCGTTGGGCGGCGACGACCTTCGTTCCCTTGCGGCTGCATTTGAAGTCGAGCGTCGCCTCGCGCGGATCCATTCCGGGCTGCCACGCGATGCGGTACTGCGCGTTGACGATCGCGACGAGCGACGCCGCGCGCTTCTCGAACGCGGTCACCGACAGCACGCGGTCGAAGTAGCCGCCGCTGTGCTTCGCGAGGTACTCGAGCTCGTTCTCGACGCGCGCATCGGGCTTGTGGATGACGAACTCCAGGCTCACGAACGTGGGGCGCATGGAGGTCACCTTCAACGCCTGCTCGTACCCGTAGCCGCCGGTGTCGCCCAGCGTGCCCGTGGTCATCACGATGACCGCGAGGCGGTGGTTGTCGTCGGAGGGAAGCGCCTTCGAGGCGTCGGCAATGGTGTTGAGCAGCGTATTCGTCCCCATGGCGGCGATGCCCTTCAACGCCGCTTCGGCCTCGGCCGGGTCCGACAACGCCTTGGCGACATGGTTCGGCCTGTCGCCCGTGGTCCAGATGTCGATGGTGGTCCCAGGCGGCAACGCCTTGACCAGCGCGATTCCTGCCGGCACGACCGACTGCATGAACGACGTGCTCAGCTCGGAGTTGTTGTCGAGCACGATGGCCACCGCGAGCGGCCGTGTGTCCAGCTCCGCAGTCTGGATCGGGCGCGACTGTCCGTTCTCCTTCACCTCCAGCTCCGCGGCCGTCACGTCGGTGAGCGGCACGTCCTTCTTGTCGGTGACGTGCAGCGTGCCGAGGAGCTGCTTGGGCGTGCCCTGTTGAGGGGCAGCAATGCTCTCCCCGGCGGACAGGCCGGCACACGCGCCGAGCGCAAGCGCTGTTGCCAAACAGACGGGATGGGACCACCGTTGACGCGTCAGCATGCCGTCACTTTAGATCATGTCGGGCTGCTACGCTGGCGTTCGGCGTGCACGCCGGAGGGAGGGTGAATGAACAGAAGGTCGTTTTTCAAAATGGGCGCCGCGTGCCTGGGAACCGCGGCCGCCGCCCGTCCCGCCTCGGCCTTCGTCCCGGCGCACAACTGGGACGGCTACAACTGGGGCACCGCGCCTCCCGTCAACGACCGCCTCTATCAGGGTCCGTTTCCGCAGTACCCGCCGGAGCAAGTGCTCCCGGGGTCCGACGTCGTGATGGCCACGACGCCGTCGCGGGACGTCGTCCCCGGCTACGGCATGGGCCTTGTCACGTACGTCACCGGCGACTTCGGAGGCAACACCTTCAAGGGCGTGGACATGGAGAAGGCGATCGAGGCCTTCGCGGAGCTGCCGCTGGGACAGAAGCTCTACGTCCGGCCGACGTGGCGGGAGCTGCAGAAACGTCCGGGCCGCCTGGATCCGGATCCGTATTGGCAGACGACCTTCGCGATGGCGAAGCAGCATGGCAAGCGCGTCGGCTTCCGCGTCCAGTTGAGCGATCCCGATATCGATGAGCCGAGCCTGCCTGATTTCGTCCTCGACAAGGTGCCGATGGTCCGGCTGCGCGGCGGCGAGTGGAAGCGCCGGCCATCGCGCGACGCGCAGGGGTACCTCGAGCCGCGCTACGACCACCCATTCTTCCAGGATGCCTTCCGGGAGTTGAACGCGCTCCTGGCCGCCGAGCTCGACGGCAGCCCGCTCGTCGAGTACATGGATACGTTCATGTATGGCTTCTGGGGTGAGGGCCACACCTGGCCCTTCACCGACCATCCGTTTCCGGACGGAGTGACCGCGGAGCGCACGTTCGTTCGCATGTTCGACGTGCAGCGCGAGCACTGGAAGAAGACGCCGCTCGTCACCAACACGCAGCCGGACTGGAGCCGCGTCGGCAACTCGGAGCTGCTCGACCGGACGATCCGCAGTCACAACTGGGTCCGGACCGACACGATCTTCGTCGAGAACGAGCAGATCGAGGCGATCTCGAATCGTCCGCCCTGGGTGGCGGCGGTGCTCGAGGTGGGGATGTCGAACGGCTCCCCGGAATCGCTGCGCATCGACGATGGCGTCCCCTACACCGACAACGTGATCGCGCATGTCATGGACGTGGGCGCCAATTACTGGTCGCTCTGGAACTGGCACGCGGAGAAGGCCGAGAACGTCCTGAATTACTACCGCAAGTACCCGGGGATGATCGACACCATCGCCCGGCATGTGGGCTACCGCGTGCGTCCCTCGTTCGTCTGGCACTACGAAGGCGGCGATCGCAATGGGCTCGTAATCGGCTTCGCCAACGACGGGATCGCCGGCGTGCCCGGTGTGTTGCGGGTGACGGTGACGACTGACGACGGGACGATCCTGGCCGGAGGCGGACTGGATCCGGGCTACCCGCTGCCGCGCAAGATCCGGCAGGCCCGGTTCGAGCTGCCGCGGGGCACCGACTGGAAAGGCCTCAAGCTCAAGGCGGAGATCGAAGTGAAGGGCGCGCGTTACCCAGTGCGCTGGGCGTGCCACCAGTCGCTCGAAGGGGACGGTTCACTGAGGCTTCGTCGTACGTCCGGGCTGGGATAGGGCACCTCAGAGTCTCCGGCCATAGTAGACGTGACTCACCAGCTCTCCGTCGATGGACGCCACATCGGGAAGGCGTCCCCACAACTCGAAGCCGCACTTCCGCATCAGACCGACGCTTGCCGCGTTCCGCTCGAGGATGATGCAGAAGAGCACGCGCTTGCCGAGGCGCCGGCCTTCGGCGATCGCGTGCGTGACTAGGGCTGTGCCGTAGCCGCGGCCGCGCGATTCCGTGCCGACGTAGTAGGACAGTTCAGCCGTCCCGCGCACGGCGGCGCGGCCGGACCTGTAGGGGCTGAGCGAGTACCACCCGCCGATCGCCCCTTCGTGTTCGAGCACGCACATCGGGTACTCGGCGTCGTGTGCCTCGAACCACGGCCTGCGCTGGTCTACCGTCACGGGCGACGTGTCTGCCGTGGCGAAGCGATCAGCCACCGCGTGGTTGTAGATATCGACGATCGCTGGAAGGTCGGCGATCGTGGCGGGCCGGATCGTCATCGCGATTATCCTGCAGAGGCGGCCCGCCGGCAGGCCGCATAGACCACGACGCCGACGATCGCCAGTGTCGTGAAGGCCGACAGCTCGCGGAGCGTGCTGTTGGAAAGCAGCCACACACAAATGGCCAGTGACACCATCGCCAGCACTGGACCCGCTGGTGCCATGAACCCACCAGTCTCGAGACCATCCCGCCTGCGCAGGACGGGCAGGGCAGCGCACGTCGCGCCGTAGACGACGAGGCGCGATCCGACGCTGATCGTCACGAGCTGCACATACGAGCCCGACACGGCGAACGCCAGCATCACGCCGGCCGTGATCAGAATGGCGCGATACGGCGTGTAGAACCGCTCGTGGATCTTCGACACCGCGGAAAGGAGCTGACCGCGCTCTGCCATGGCAAACAGCGTCCGGGCCGTCACCAGTACTTGCCCGTTGACGTTTCCTGCGATGGAGGCGGTCGCCGCGAAGAGCATCATCAGTCCGCCGGCCGTGCCCAGCATGCGGGCACCGGCATCAGCCAGTGGACGTGCTGACCCTGCCAGTTCCGGCAGCGTGCCGATACAGACGGCCTGAATCGCGATGTAGAGGACGGCAACGATCGCCAGCGTGGCAAGCAGGGCGAACGGGACGTCACGCCGGGGATTGCCCACTTCACCGGCCGGAATGCCCACCGATTCGAAGCCCGTGAACGTGTTCACCAGGAGAAGGACCGTCATCGAGAAGTCGTGCGCCGCGGGCGGCGCGCCGAGCGCCAGCCGCCCTGGATCGAGCATCCACGCACCGACAGCCACGAACGTCAGCAGCGGCAGAAGCTTCGCCACCGTCAGCACGTTGCTCGCGAACGTCGTGGTCCGGACCCCGACCACGTTCACCACGGCCAGCGCGGCGGTCATGACGCCGAGCAACGCTGCCCGCACGGGAGTGTGTCCGGTCGACGGCCAGAGATACCCGAGATAGTCAACGAACAGGTTCGAGTTGGCCGCGAATGAGGCGATACCCGAGAGCCACCGCAGCCAGCCGACCTCGAAGCCGACGACGGCGCCGAAGGCCGTGAGCGCGTAGAGATACGGTCCGCCCGTGTCCGAAAACCGGCTTCCCACCTCCGCGACGCACAGCGCGATTACCAGGACCGCAGCAGCGCACACCGCGAATGCGACGAGGCTCCAGGGACCGGAGAGATCGAAGATCCGCGACGGGAGGCCGAAGATGCCGGCGCCGATGGTGAAGTTGATCCCGAGCCCCACCAGGGCCCATCGCTCGATTCCCCTCACCAGGCGCGGCGACGTCGTCACGTTGGTCGCACATCGTAGCCTAGAACCGCGCGAGGATCAGATGCGAGTCGCCGAACTCGTGCCACAGGTACCGTCTTTGCCGGGCCTCGGCGTAGGCGCGCTCGAGGTGGCATCGTCCGCACACGCTCGCGACGATCCCGGAAGCCGGCCGTCCGTCGTCTGGTGCCACGCTGGCGACGCGCTCGAGCAGCGCCAGATGCGTCGCGCGCGGCTCGTGCAGCCCGGTGATCAGCCCCGTCACCGACCGCACTGGCCGATCCGGCGTGATCACGAGGCTCGTCCATCCTTCGCCGGGAAACGTGCCGCGCTCGTCCGTGACGGTCTCCAGTGCGCGGACCACCGTCGTGCCGACAGCGATGACATGGTGGCCGGCGCGTCTCGCCGCGGCGACTCGTTCCGCGGTGCGGCGTGGGACCCGATAGAACTCCTCGAACGGAGGCTCGTGGCTCTCCAGGCTGGCGACGCCGGTGTGCAGCAGCACCGGCGCGATCTCGATGCCACGCGAGACCAGGCGCGTCACCAGTTCAGGCGTGAACGGCCGGCCGGCCGACGGTATCTCCGCGCTTCCCGGTTCGGTCGCGAAAACGGTCTGATACATGGCTGGTGGCCATGATTGGCTCACGTACCCGTACCTGATGGGGACGCCATGCGCCTCGAGGTACGGGACGACAGGAGATGGGAGCTGGAGCGCCGCGATCCACAGCCTGGATCGCGCCGTGATCGACGTCAACGGATAGGGCGCCAGCAGCGTGATCTCCCCGCCCGCAGGCAGGCGAAAGCTCGTGCCCGCGCGCGCGTCAGTGAAGGGAAGCGAGGCTGCGCCTTCACTCCCGGGGCGCCTCACTTCCACGCTCCAGAATCCTCCTGGCAACTGTGTCGAGAGATGGATCTCGAAGGCAACGCCGGCATCGGAGATGGCAGCGAGCGCAGCGTTCAACGTGCCGCTCGTGTTGACGACGAGCAGATCGCCGGGCGAGAGCCAACGCGACAGATCGCCGAACCGCGCGTGCTCGATCGTGTCGCGCTCCAGATCCGACACGAGCAGGCGGACCTCGTCGCGCCTGAGCCCGCGTGCCTCCGGCGGCTCGGCGGCTTCGAGCTCCGCAGGCAGCTCGAACTCCTCGATTACACCCGCTCCAGCCATCGCGCGTCCTCCTGCTGGGCCGCGAAGCGCTCCCCGCTGATGTCGTCGGGCTTCTGATCGAAGAGCCAGTGCCAGAAGGGCGAGGTCACTTCCGGCAGCGGTCGATCCGAGATGTCCTCGCCGGGGAACGCCTCCTGGTGCATGCGCGTGCGCATGTCGCCGGGATCGACGATCACCGCCGCGACGCCCCGTTCGCGAAGCTCGGTCGCCAGCGTCCTGGTGAGCAGCTCGAGGGCGGCCTTGCTGGCGCCGTACGGTCCCCAGCCGGGATAGGCCATTCGTGCGGCGTCGCTCGTCACGTTCACGATGAGGCCGCGTCGTTCCTCGAGCAACGGCACGGCGAGCTGAATCAGAGCGATGGGCGCGCCCGTATTGACGGGAATCACGCGGCCGAACCGCTGGACCTCGAAGTCCATCAGCGGCCCGATGCCGCCCAGCTCCGACGCGTTGTTCACCAGCACGTCCAGCCCGCCAAGCGCGCGGGCCGCGCCGACCAGCCGCGTCCGCACCGCCGCGTCCGTGACGTCGCCGGCCACCGGGACCGCGGTCGTTCCACCGCTGGCGAGCGAGTCGGCCACGTCCTGGAGCGGCGCCGGATTCCGCGCGCCCAGGACCAGGTGGTAGCCACGCCCGGCGAGCACCCGTGCGATAACTTCGCCAAGGCCACGGCTCGCGCCCGTCACGATTGCCACACGATTCGTCGTCTTCATCAATGCACCTCGCTGTCTTCCAGCGTCGAACTTCAAGTGCACTTGAAGTCAAGCGGTATTTCTGGGAAACTCGTGTTGGTGGACGACGTCCTGACGATCGGAGAGGTCGCAAAGCGCAGCGGCATTGCGAGCTCCGCGCTGCGTTTCTACGAAGAGCGGGGGCTGATTCAGTCGGTGCGCAACCGCTCCGGCCATCGCCGGTATTCGCGCGGGGTTCTGAGGCGCGTCGCCTTCATCGTCTTTGCGCAACGGATCGGGCTGTCGCTCGAGGAAGTCGCGAGAGAACTGGCGAAGCTGCCCACCAATCGCGTGCCCGAGCGCACGGACTGGGCGAAGCTCTCGGCCGGATGGACTGCGCGGATTCGCGAGCGCATCGCCGAGCTCGAGCGCCTCCAGGCCGGCCTCACCGAGTGCATCGGATGCGGCTGCCTGTCGCTGGATCGCTGTCGGCTGGCCAACCCGGGCGATCGGGCAGCGCGCCGCGGCCCCGGGCCCCGCTACTGGATGGAAGGCCCTACCTCAGCTTGATCGTCACCGCGCTCGCGCTCTTCGTCGGCGCGGCCACTACGGAAGGGTCAGCGTGATATAAGCTCGGTCCCCTGTCGATCGCCAGCGCTGACACCGTTGAATCACGTGCCATCATCGACGCCGACGTCTGCGTCGTCGGCGCCGGACCGGCTGGCCTCGCGATCGCGCGCCACCTGGCGGAGCTCGGACGGACCGTGCTGCTCCTCGAGTCGGGCGGCTTCGGTGTCGATCGGGCGACGGCCGATCTGAACGAACTCGCCGATGCCGGACCGCCTCGCCATCGATCCGGCCCCGCGCGAGACCGCCGCTTCGGCGGCAGCCTCTGGTACGGGCGCCTCGTCACGTTCGAT
>Ga0310810_10004901_pt1 | contig 14876 bp, 8 predicted proteins | sample NCmetagenome_FD_207641 | JGI IMG/M metagenome (GOLD analysis project Ga0310810, IMG submission 207641) | Soil microbial communities from experimental microcosm in Duke University, North Carolina, United States - NC | ecosystem: Engineered > Artificial ecosystem > Soil microcosm > Unclassified ...
CCAGATCAAGCCATCGTCAGTTCCGGCCCACAGCGTATTCACGTTCTTGAACGATGCTGCGAGAGCGTAGATCACGCCACGCTGCTTGTCGGCTCCTTTCGGGAAGAGCGTGCCGACGCTGGGGGGGGCGCCGGGATCGGGACGGGTGAGATCAGGGCTGATGGTCTGCCACGAGTTGCCGCCGTCGACCGTCTTGAACAGCACGTTGGTCGCGTAGTACAGCGTGTGGGGATCAAGAGGCGCGAACATGATCGGCTCAGTCCGATTGGCGCGGTACTTGTGCTCGCGTACCGGGATGGGAGTAACAAGCTGCACTTGACCCGTTGACCAATGGAACCTGGACACCTCGGAGCGTCCGGCCCCATAGATCACGTCGGGGTCAAGCGGATCGGGAGCGACGTAGCCGTATTCGATTACTCCGACAGGGTGCCAGTCGCGGAAGGTGATGGCGCCATTGTTGCCGCGACTGAGGATGCAAACCGACCCGCTCTCCTGTTGACCGCTGCAGACGCGGTAGGGGAACGTGCTGGTGGCAATAACGTGGTAGAGCTGCGCGGTCGGCTGGTTGTACCAGGAACTCCAGGTCTGGCCGGCATTGACACTGACGATTGCGCCCTGATCGCTGACGACGATAAGGACGTTGCCATCCTTCGGGTTGATCCAAAGGTTCTGGTAGTCGTCGCCGCCGGGCGCGCCACGGATGCTGCTCCAGGTCCTGCCGCCATCCGTCGAGCGAACGACCACCAGGCTGGCAACATATATGACATCGGGATTGGTGGGATCGACCTTGGCGATAGGGAGGTCGCCGCCTCCGATGCGCATGGCGGGACGAGGATCGGTGGTGGCACGAGACCAGGATTCGCCGGCATCATCGGAGCGGTAGAAGCCCAGGCCGGAGTCGGAACCGTAGTCGCCCTTGTCGGTTGTGCCTACGGTCGCATACAGGCGCTTTGGATTGCCGGGCGCGATAGCCACGTTGATCTGCGACACGTTCTGCGGAAGGCCATTCTTCAGTGGACGCCAGGTGCTGCCGCCATCGCTGGACTTGTACAGGCCCCCACCTGCGCCGTTGTAGACGTTGTTATCTTCCCAGGGGCCTTCACGGGCTTCCCACAGCGAGGCGTAGACGACATCCGGATTGGCGGGATCGATGGCAACATCCGCGCCCCCCGTATTCTGGTCTTTGTATAGGACCTTTTGCCAGTTCTGTCCGCTATCGGTTGAGCGGTACACGCCGCGCTCCTCACTGGGACCGTAAGGATGTCCAAGTACCGCGGCGAACAAGCGATTCGGATCGCGCGGATCGACTGCGAGTGCAGGGATCTGTTGAGCGCCGTGCAGGCCGAGGTGAGTCCAAGTCTTGCCGGCGTCAGCAGATTTGTAAATGCCGTCGCCTACGGATAAGTCGGGACGATGCAGGCCCTCGCCGCTGCCGACGTAGACGATGTTCGGATCAGATGGAGCTACGGCGATCGCACCGATGGATTGGGTGGGTTGACTGTCGAAGATGGGATTCCAGGTGCGGCCATAGTCGTCGGACTTCCAAACGCCGCCATTCACAGCGCCGAAGTAGAAGACATTTGGATGAGTGGGGTCGCCGCTCACGGCGCGGGTTCGCCCGGCACGAAAGGGCCCGATCATGCGCCAGCGCAGATCCTGGTAGAGCGACGGAGAATACTGTTGCGACTGTCCCAAGGGCGCCAAACAGCAGCAGACAAGAAGGAATGCCAGGCAAGATTTCCGAAGCATCTGTCCTCCGGGAAATGACGGGTAAGCATAAATGATCAAGAGAAAAAACCGAACAGTTTTGGAGAGACAGGCGTCCGAACGTCACGCGAGGCTGTGACCCTCATCCTAGTGAGCTTGCGCCAACCTATGATCCGATGCTGAGGTTCGCGATTGCGGAGGACGTGTGCGTGGAGGGCATCGTGCACTTAAGGTGCGCTCAGTGCAAGCACCGATCCTTGCCTGGAGTGTTCCATCCAGCGACTCCTGCAATACCCATCAGTGAAAAATCAGCGGAGGTGGACAAATGAAAGTCCGTTATCCCAGGTTTAAATTCATCAGCCTAGCTCTAGCCCTGATATTAATCAGCATGCCCGGGCTGCTGGCAGCACAATCCACGATTTCGACGGGCAGCATTCAAGGCACGATCACCGATCAGAGCGACGCGGTAGTAAACGGAGCGAAGGTGATCATCAGCAACCGCGCAACGGGACAGGTGATCAACCTCGTGACCAGTTCCGCAGGAGCCTATTCCTCGGGGGCACTCTCACCCGGGGATTACGTGGTGAGAGTGGAGCAGAAGGGATTCCGCACGGCGGAGATGACCGTAACCATTTCAGTCGGAGTGACCAGTGCCGGCAACGTGAAGCTGCAAATCGGCCAGGAGACACAGATGGTGGAAGTCACCGGAACGCTGGTCCAGGTCAACACCGAGCAGCCCAGCGTACAGGGAGTCCTGACCAGCAAGGAGATCGAAAGTCTGCCGGTTTCCGGGCGCAATTTCCTGGACCTGGCACAACTGGAACCGGGAGTACAAATTCAGGATGGCGGGAATTTTGATCCGACAAAGAATGGATTCTCGTCGATTTCATTCGGTGGCCGCTTTGGCCGGACTGCGCGAATTGCGGTTGACGGCATTGATATCAGCGACGAAACGGTTGGGACCACGACACAGAACATTTCGGCGGGAGCAATCTCAGAGTTCCAACTGAGCCAGTCCACGCTCGATCTATCCACTGAACTGACTTCGTCGGGAGCAGTCAACGTGGTCACCAAGTCGGGGACCAACAGCGTACACGGGGAAGCGTTCTATCTGTTCCGGGATAAATCCATGATGGCCAATTTCCCGGGCGGGCAGAACACCTACTATCAACGCAATCATTTTGGTGGCAGCCTTGGCGGTCCTATCGTGAAAGATAAAGTGTTTTTCTTCACGAACGGGGAGCGCATTAAACAAGGACTGTTAGTTCCCCTGGCTCCGCCGCCGCCGTTCGAGAATCTGCCGTCTACGTACCCGGGCGGATTCAAAGACACCATGACCCTGGGCAAATTGGATTGGCGGATCAAGCCCGACATGAGTTTCTTTTATCGGGTGACGTATGAGTGGAACAGCGATATCCGCGCCTATGGTTCAACCTATCAGCCATTCGCGAATCGCAACAACACTCCCGTGCAAGGAATCGGATGGGATTTCAACACGGGCAAATTCAACCACAGCGTGCGATTCGGATATCTCAGATTCCAGAACCATATTGCCGATGCAGTCATGGGGAATTCAGGCGTTTACAATCCCTCTCCCGGAACTCCGGTTGCTGTGCGCGTGGGGCCGGCGGGAGTGGAAACACGGTTCGGACCATCGCGGCTGGCGCCACAAGCTACCTTCCAGACCAATCATCAGATCAAGTATGACGGCAGCCGGGTGATCGGTTCGCACATTTTGCGATATGGCATCAGCTTTAACCGGATCCGGGGCGGGGGTTTTGCATCTTTTTACGGGCTTGCCCCAGAGATCCGCACACAGAATGACGAAGAAGCGCAGGCCTTCGCTGCGACCGGACCATTTCCTGGCGGCGCAGCCAATCCGCTGAATTATCAGGTTTCGTCAATTTATATGGCGAATGGCCAAGGATTCTTCACCGAAAAACCGTCTTTCGGATTCTCTGCCGGAGGACAGTGGGATGACCGGTTGGGTCTCTACCTTGGCGACAGCTGGAAGATCAAGCCGAACCTGACGCTGACGTATGGACTACGCTGGTCGCGGGATACAGGCCGGGCGGACAGCGACTTGCCGGCGATCACTTGCGATCAAATCGACGTGAGCCTCATCACGCCGGGCGAACCTCTGCCTTGCACAGGAAAGCAGCTGTTACTCGATCAGTTTGGAATGACGGGAATTGGCGGGCGGGTACGACAACCGAACACCAACTTTGGTCCGCAACTGGGATTCGCATGGGATCCCCGGAAAAATGGAAAGACGGTCATTCGGGCGGGCGCCGGTCTCTACTACGAGAACGGAGTATTCAACAACGTGATGTTCGACCGCCCGGGGCGGCTTCCCAAGGGCCTATTCTGGGGAACGGCAACCCCTTGTTCCAAGAATAGTCTCAGCCTGCCCGGTCAATCGACTCCGATTACCAGCATCAACGGTGTTGCCATTTCGGCTATCTGCGATGGGCGCGTTGGCGATGCATTGAGTCTTGCCGCCGATATGCAGAACCTGTTCCAGCAGGCCACATCGGCCGCGGGGCCTCAGGCCAACGCCAACTTCCTGGGCGAGACACTGGCCAATGGAGGGTACGCCTCTACAGGCAATAACTTCATTACTTCCAATTACCGCACTCCGCGCTCGATTCAAATGAACCTGGGAATCCAGCACGAGATAAGGCCGGGCCTGGTAGCGAGCGCAGACGTCATCCGAAATGTTGGTTTGCGCTACCTGCTGGCCTATGACACAAACCATGTCGGTGATGCACGCTTCCTGAACCTGCGAGCTGCCTTAAATGCAATCAATAGCGTCATCGGCTGGATCAATATGCCAGTCGTTTACGGATCCAATGGTTTGCCCGATTTGAGCGAGGGCGGACTTGGTGCATCTTGCCCGATGGCGGTGGCAGCCGGAGCAAGTTCGCAGGCAGCGGCTGCTTGCTACATAACTGCAGCTGGAGGTCCGACCGCCAAATTGGCGGGTATGTCCCCGTACATTGGCGATTTTGCCGACAATGGCTTAGATTCCGGGAAGACTTATTTCTCGGGTTATCCAGCCATTAACAGCGGGGCTACGGTGGCTACCGGGGCAGCGTTTCCTGGTATCAACCCGCTGGTTGGCGAGAACGAAATGATGTTTCCCAACGGCCGTTCGGTTTACACCGGGCTGCAAATGAAGTTGGTGCAAACCGCAAGCAACCCCTTGCCTGGATTCAGGCAGACAAGCTTCCAAATCTCTTATGCCCTTTCGCGCTTCAACAGCATGATCGCGGACCAGGATTTCGTGAATCCCGCCTGGGATTTCCGAAATCCCGGCCGATACTTTGGACCGAGTGGCATGGATCGTACACACCAAATTTCATTTGGCGGAACCTTTGATTTTGCCCACGGTCCGAGGTTCACCTTCGTCTCGCACTTCTCCTCACCGCTGGCACAGGACTTGTACATCGAAAACCAGCAGCGTTCGGGAGAAATTTTCCTCAGCGACGTCGTAGGAGATGGCTCTCCTTACCAACATATTTTCCCGGGTTCGCAACTGGGAGCGTTCGGGCGCAGCATTACTCCGGGAAATATCAACAAGGCCATCACCAACTACAACAACACGATTGCGGGTACGCTGTTGCCAGCAGCACAGACGTTAGTCAGCGCGGGTCTATTTACCAGCAGTCAACTCACGCAGTTGGGCGCTGTGGCGGATAGTCTGCCACTGGCTCCGACGGACCAGATGAACCTGAGCTGGGTGCACGCGCTGGATGCGAAATTCAGCTGGCCCATCAAAATCAAGGAAAGAATGTCGCTGGAGCCTTCGGTGGGCTTTTACAACTTGTTCAACTTTGCCAACTTCAACAGCGCGTCCAATTACCTTACCGGATTCCTCAATGGTTCCGCAGGGACAATCAACGGCACGTCTCTCAGTGATGCGGCGGCCAGGGATTCGCTGCGCGTTGGGGCTGGGAGTGGCGTCAACACTTCCGGGGCACCAAGGCAAATTGAGTTGGGCCTGAAGTTCAACTTCTAACCTTTGCTGTACTCACAGGGGCAAGGCGAAGGCTTTGCCCCTAAGATTTCTGCGGACCAGCTAAGGCGTGAGTCTCGCCGTGACGGGACTCGATGTTATCTATTATGCTGACAGGCTCTGGTCCCCATATGGACGTACTCAAGAACCTCTTCGAGAAACATTTTCATTCGCCCGTCGAAAGCATGCAGCCGCTGCAGGGGCAACTTGGTGGCTCGGGCCGGACGATTGTCCGGCTGTTCGGGGGGAAGAACCGCGCGGTTGGGATTTTGCATAGCGTGCGGGCAGAGAACATCGCATTTGTGGAATTCGCGAGGCATTTCCGGCGTCACGGTCTGCAGGTTCCCGAGATCTATGCCGAGGATCTGAGCCAGGGAGCTTATCTGGAGCAAGATTTAGGGGACATCACGCTGTTCGATTTCCTGTCAAAGCACCGGAGAGGTGAAGAGATTGATGAGGCTGTCGTTGAGGCGTACCGAAACGTGCTAGCCACGCTGCCGCGATTTCAGATTGAGGCCGGCGGCGACTTGAACTACAAGATTTGTTACCCGCGAGGCAGCTTCGATCGGCAATCCATAACCTGGGACTTGAACTACTTCAAGTATTACTTCTTGAGGCTGGCGGGAATTGATTTCAACGAACAGGCCTTGGAGGACGATTTTCGCCGGCTGACGCGTTTTCTGTTGAGCGCGCCGCACGATTATTTTCTGTATCGCGATTTTCAGTCGCGGAACGTCATGTTGCAGGAGGGAGAGCCATTCTTTGTGGATTTCCAGGGCGGCCGCAAAGGAGCACTGCAGTACGATGTGGCTTCGCTGTTGTACGACGCCAAGGCAGATTTGCCGCCGGAATTACGCCAGAAGCTGCTCGATCACTATCTCGAGAGCGTCAGCAGGTTTATTGATCCAGACCGCGAAGCATTCATGCAGCACTACTATGCTTACGTGTACGTGCGCATCATGCAGGCCTTGGGCGCATATGGGTTTCGCGGGTTTTATGAACGTAAACCTCACTTCCTGCAAAGCGTGCCCTACGCCCTGAAGAATGTGAGGTGGTTGTTGCATCATGTGACTCTGCCCATAGCCGTACCGACGCTGATGGATACGTTCAGCAGCATGCTGGGTGCGCCGAAATTGCAAGGTTTGGCCGCGGAGGCGGACAACCTGGTGGTGCGCATTACCAGCTTCTCGTTTCATCGGGGTTTGCCGAAGGATGAGAACGGCCATGGAGGAGGTTTCATTTTTGATGCGCGAAGTCTGCAGAATCCGGGCAGGGAAGAGCGTTATAAGCCGCTTAGCGGGAAAGATGAGCCGGTGATTGAATATCTCAACCAGCGGGAGAGCGTACATCAGTATCTGGCAAGTGTTCAATCGCTTGTGGATGCGAGTGTCACGGAATATCAGCGAAGAGGGTTTAAGAGCCTGATGGTGTCGTTCGGGTGCACGGGCGGGCGGCATCGCTCGGTGTTTCTCGCCGAACAATTGGCCAAGCACCTGCGGGAACGAAATGGAGTTGAGGTGGTGGTGGGGCATCGCGACCTAGAGAGCCTGCCGGAATGAGAGCGATGATTCTGGCGGCCGGGTTGGGTACGCGGCTGAGGCCGCTTACCGACAGCAGGCCCAAGGCGCTAGTGGAGATCGGTGGGCGCACGCTGCTGGAGATTGCAGTCTGCCGGGTGCGAGATTTTGGAGTCAGAGAAGTCATCATTAATGTCCATCATTTTGCGGACATGGTTGTGGAGTATCTGAAGCGGAAGGATAACTTCGGAATCAATATCGCGGTGTCGCGCGAAGAGGTGCTGCTCGACACTGGAGGCGGGTTGAAGAAAGCCGCTTATTTTTTCGAGCAGCCGAAAAACGACCAGCCTTTTCTTCTGCACAACGTGGACGTCATCAGCAATATCGACCTGGGAGCGATGGTCGAGTACCACAACACTAAGAAGGCGTTGGCGACGCTAGCAGTGCAGGAACGGAAATCCACGCGGCAGCTGCTTTTTGGGGAGAATTGCCAGCTTGGTGGCCGGCAGGCGGATGACAAGAAGGAAGTGATCCGGGCGGCGGCGCATATGGAAGCTTTGGCTTTTTCGGGGATCCATGTGATTTCTCCGCGACTGCTTGCGCTGATGAACGAGGAAGGTGCGTTCTCGATCATCAGCACTTATCTTCGATTATCAGAGAAGGGAGAGAAGATCGTCGGATTCCGCTCTGACCAATACTATTGGCGCGACGTCGGCAATGCCCGGAATCTGGCGCAGGCAGCCGACGATCTGAAGCAGCGCGCACAGTCGAATTAAGAAGCAGTTTTTTTCTTCCAAAATCCTCTTTTGGAGATGGATGTCATGCGCAGATGCAATGTTCTGATTCTCTTCCTTTGTCTTAGCTTACTGCCGGCGAGGGCACAATCGGCAGCTTCATCTTCCTCTACGAAAGTGGAGACACGCGTTGAGGAGCTTTTGAAGCAACTGACGCTGGAGCAGAAGATCGATCTGATTGGCGGAGTAGATGTTTTCTACATTCGGGATGTAAAGCAGATTGGCCTGCCCAGGCTGAAGATGGCGGATGGCCCGATTGGAGTGAGGAACTACGGACCGTCAACCACTTTCGGCGGCATTGGCCTGGCTGCGACGTGGGATCCGGAACTGATACAGCGCATGGGGGAAGTGATCGGAGATGACGCACGAGCCCGCGGGGTCCATTTTTTGCTGGGCCCGGGAGTGAACATCTACCGCGCACCGCTGTGCGGGCGGAACTTTGAATATTTTGGCGAGGATCCGTTCCTTGCCTCGCGAACCGCGGTGGCCTACATCAAGGGCCTGCAGAGTAAAGGCGTGAGCGCGACTATCAAGCACTTCATAGGAAACAACTCGGAGTACGACCGCAACCGGGTTGATTCGGTCATGGACGAACGCACCATGCGCGAGATCTACCTGCCCACTTTTGAAGCGGCGGTGAAGGAGGCGCACGTGGGGGCGATCATGGATTCCTACAATTTCACGAATGGGCGGCACATGACGGAGAACGGATATCTCAACAATGATGTGGTCAAGAAGGAATGGGGTTTTAAAGGAATCATGATGTCGGACTGGGATGCGACGTACGACGGGGTCGCCGCGGCGAACGGGGGTCTTGACCTGGAGATGCCGTCGGGGAAGTTCATGAATCGTGCCACGCTGCTGCCGGCGGTTAAATCCGGGAAAGTCAGCCAGGACACGATAGACGACAAGGTGCGACGAATCCTGAGGACTGCCATTGAATTCGGCTGGCTCGACTGGGAGCAGACTGACAGCACCGTGCCGCTGTTCAACGTGGCGGGGCGGTCGGTGGCGCTGGAGGCGGCAAGAGCCGGGATGGTTCTGCTGAAGAATGAAAACAACATACTCCCCCTTGATAAGAGCAAGATCAGAAGCGTCGCGGTCATTGGGCCGGGTGCTTATCCAGCACAGTACGTGGGTGGCGGGAGTGCGGCGGTGAAGCCCTTCGTGGCGGTGAGTTACCTGGAGGGTCTAGTCAACTATCTTGGGCCGGCGGGAAAAGTCTACTACCATCCGGGCATTCCGTCTTTGAGCGACATGGCGGAAAACTCCGTTTTCAGTGTGGACAGGGCCGGGCGGGAACCAGGACTGGCGGCGGATGTTTTCAGCAATCCAGATTTTGCTGGCAAGCCAGTACGGCGCCGGGATGAGCACGTGAACTTCGACAGTGTAGTGGGCGGCGGACAGGACGGAGTCTCCGTCCGGTGGAGTGGATATGTGATTCCAAGTGCCGCGGGAGAGCACATGTTTTTTGTGCAAGGGCCCTCCGAAATCGGAGGCTACCGGCTGTATGTGGATGACAAGTTGGTAATCAACAACTGGGGACGCGCAGATGCGCTGGTCAGGGAGGCAAAACAAGTTTTGCAGGCCGGCGAGCACAAGATACGGCTGGAATTCTTCGTCCACGCGGGTTGGGGGAAAGCGGGAATCAGATTTGGGGTAGTGCGAACCGACAGCATATTGGTGCGTGAAGCCAAACAGATCGCTTCGCAAGCCGACGCCGTTGTCGTGGCCGTGGGTTTTGATCCTGACATCGAAAGCGACGGAAGCGATCGCACATTCCAACTGCCTCCCGGACAGGATGAGCTCATCCAGGAAATCAGGAAGGCTAACCCAAAGACCATAGTAGCCATTACATCGGGTGGAGCGACTGATATGAACGCCTGGGTGGATCAGGTGCCGGCAATCCTCCAAACCTGGTACTCCGGTCAGGAGGGAGGAACGGCGCTGTCGCAGTTGCTGTTTGGCGAGTTCAGCCCGTCAGGGAAATTACCGGTCAGCTTTGAGCGGCGCTGGGAAGATAGCGCCGTGCACGACAGCTACTATCCCAACGGCCCAGGGAAAAAGGTGATTTATACGGAAGGAGTGTTTCTGGGGTATCGGCACTTCGATAAAGCGGGCGTTAAGCCCTTGTTTTCCTTTGGATACGGTCTTTCGTATACCACGTTCGGGTACAAAAATCTTTCCGTTTCTCCAGCCGCGGTTTCGGGCGATCAGCCCGTGACGGTGGGCTTCGACGTAGTTAACTCCGGTGAGCGGGCTGGAGCCGAGGTGGCTGAAGTGTACGTGGGAGAATCACATGCTCCTGTGCCACGACCGGCAAAGGAGTTAAAAGGCTTTTCCAAGGTATTTCTTGCGCCCGGGGAGAGCAAACACGTTTCAGTGGAACTGGACCGCCGCGCCTTTGCCTACTATGACGTCAAAAAGCATGACTGGACAACGGACCCGGGGGAATTCGCGATTTACGTAGGGTCTTCTGAAATGGAGGCGCAGCTAACGGGCAAAGTAACGCGGCGGGATCAATAGATTGCTGGGAAATTCAACAAATCACTCATTCTAAGAGCAGAATTCGGGAAGATCCTCGTCCGGAACCAGACATATCGCGGTATTCTCTTTCGTAGAGGCCGTTTCCCACTCCATGGGTAATCGCTCCCCACGTTTTTCGCCCGATGCAAGTCCGGGTTCGCCTACCCTTTGCAGATAAATTGGACAGCGGGGCTAGTCCTGGAAAGGATAGGAGAATACCTGATTGCACACGAGAGGGTGTTAATGCTATGTACTCTCGTGGCCGGCGGAATCCAGAGGTCCCCATCGTATTCTGGTTATTGACGCGACTCGACCAGAGGGCTGATTAGCCCATCTGAAATGTTCGTCAGTTCCGGCTATAATGCGGGAAACCAGCGCCCTCCTTGCCGTACAGAAGGACCAAACCGCGATTGCGTAATCAAAGTTCTTATTCGTTTTTAGTCAGACAGGAGACTTCTCAATGGCTACGATCATGAACCAGAAAGGTACAGGCCTAGCATCGATTATCTCTCGCCGCAAGAGCGAAATTCTTTCGGAATGGACGCGAGAGATGAGCGGGGCCACACGCCGAAACGATCTGATCAAAGAATCAGAACTGCAAGCAGAATGTGTGAGGTTTTTAGACCTGCTCACCGACTCGATGGAAGCCGGAGGTAACAGCGTCCAATCGCAGGCTTATGACAGTCTGCGCAACATGCTGGAGGACATCTCCCGGACCCGGGCCTTAAAGGGATTTACTCCGAAAGAGACTGCCACTTTCATATTCTCGATAAAACGTCCACTGTTCTCAGCCATTCGCGAGGAAATGGGCAAGGATTTGGAAGGCATGGCAACGGAGATGTGGAACGCAACAGAATTACTGGACAGTTTAGGACTGTACTCGGCGGACAAATTTATAAAGTCGCGCGAGGAGGTGATTCGCAAGCAGCAGGAAGAAATGCTGGAATTGTCGACTCCTGTAGTGAAGCTGTGGGAAGGGATCGTCGCGCTGCCGCTCATTGGGACACTGGACAGCGCCCGGACGCAGGTGGTTATGGAGTCGCTGCTGGAGGCTGTCGTTCAAACCAACTCGCGAGTTGCAATTATTGATATCACCGGGGTTCCGACGGTGGATACGGTGGTGGCGCAGCATCTGCTGAAGACGGTGACAGCCGCGCGCCTCATGGGGGCTGACTGCATCATCAGCGGCGTGCGGCCGCAGATCGCGCAGACCATTGTGCACCTCGGGATTAATCTCCTGGAGGTGACAACCAAAGCCACTCTTTCGGATGCATTCTCGCTCGCCTTGCAAAAGTCAGGTTTCACATTTGTCCGGCAGACTAGAAAAGTCAGACCGGCAGGGGAAGAATAGGAGGAGCCGGTGGACAAAATTCCTGTATTGCGGATGGGGGAATTCCTCCTGGTTACCATTCAGGTGGACATGCACGATCGGCTGGCAATGACGCTGCAGGACGATCTCACCCGGCGCATTAGCGAGACGGGAGCACGCGGGGTGCTGATCGACATTTCCAGCCTGGAAATTGTGGACTCGTTCATCGGACGTATGCTGGGCAATATTGCGGCGATGTCGCGGGTATTGGATGCCGAAACCGTAGTCGTGGGGATGCAACCGGCGGTGGCGATTACCCTGGTGGAACTGGGAATGTCATTACCAGGGGTGAGGACAGCGTTGAATGTGGATGCAGGTATGGATCTGCTGCGGACCGCCATGAACGACCAAAAGGAAGCTCTGTATGGCAGTAGTCTCTAGCGAGATAGTACCGCTTGCCACCGAACCGGACATCGTGACCGTCCGGCGACGAGTTCGGGAAGTTGCAGCGCAGCTTGGTTTCACTCTTGTAGACCAGACCAAGGTGGTAACCGCCGCCAGCGAATTGGCACGTAACACGCTCATCTATGGGCTAGGCGGAACGATGGAATTGGCCAAGCTGAATGGCCCGCGCGTTGGCTTGCGGCTGACGTTCGAGGACAAAGGACCAGGGATATCGGATATAACGCTGGCTCTGCGTGACGGTTTTACAACCGGAGCAGGATTGGGGCTGGGTCTGGGCGGAGCGAAGCGGCTGGTCAATGAGTTTGATATCGTTTCACGGCCGGGGGAGGGGACGAAAGTGACGGTAACCCGATGGAAGTGACTCAACAGTTTGCGCCGCAGTTTGTTGTGGAGGTCAGCGACTCGAGCCATGCGAGCGAGGCCAGACGTGCGGTTGTCCGTAGTGCCGAGCAGATAGGCATGGATGAGACTGACCGTGGTTCTGTGGCGATTGCCACGACCGAACTGGCTACAAATTTAGTAAAGCACGCCCGCGGCGGGAAGTTAGTTTGCGAGTCACTGGGTCAGAACGGAACCAGGGGCGTGCGAATTTTGTCGATCGACTCGGGGTCGGGAATCCAAGATATCGCGAAGGCGCTGGAGGACGGCTATTCGACCTCCGGGACATTGGGGAATGGGCTTGGCGCAGTACGGCGCTTGGCGAGTCGTTTCGATTTGTATTCAGTGCCGGGAGGTGGAACCTGCTTGGTGGCCGACTTCTGGCCGAAGAAGAAGGTTGCCGCCGATGAGGCAAACCTGCAGTTGGGTGTGATTTCGCTGCCCTTGCAAGGGGAGGCGCTTTGCGGAGACGGATGGTTGGTAAAGCGCACGATGGATGAAACGTTGATCCTGGTAGTCGACGGACTCGGACACGGGAGTTCTGCTGCCGAGGCGGCCCGGGAGGCAGAACGTGTTTTCGCGGAGACGGATTCCATATCTCCGGCGATAATTCTGCACGATTGTCACCATGCGCTGCGGAAGACTCGCGGAGCAGCAGCCGCGATTGCGGTGGTAAATCGCGAGAAGGGCACCCTGGTATTCGCAGGCATGGGTAATATTTCGGCCACGCTGTTCAAAGGACCCAGCAGGCGGGGCATAGCGTCACATAACGGAACTCTGGGGCACCACCTGCATAAGATTCAGGAGTTTGCCCTACCCTGGGATGAAGAAAGTTTGCTGATCATGCACTCGGACGGACTCTCGACACGTTGGGACCTGGAGCACTATCCAGGAGTCCGCAACAAGCATGCGGCGCTGGTGGCGTCGGTGTTGTACCGAGATTACGCTCGGGGGCGGGATGATGTGACGGTGCTGGTGGCGAAGAATTGTTTATGAGAAGTGCTATGGATCAAAACCTGTTGCGAATGGAAATCCGGTACGAGCACGATGTCGTGCTGGCGCGTCAACGGGCACGGCAGATCGCGGCCGCCTTGAAGTTTGATCCGCAGGACCAGACTCGAATAGCGACAGCTGTCTCGGAGGTGGCCCGTAACGCGTTTCAATATGCGGGGGGCGGGCTGGTGGAGTTTCGAACGGAGAATTCACCGAGTGCGGTACTGTTCATTGCCGTCACGGATAAAGGCCGAGGAATCGCAAACACGCAGGAAATATTGGACGGGAAATATGTGTCGCGGACCGGGATGGGTTTAGGACTGCTCGGCGCAAAGCGCCTGATGGACTTTTTTGAAATTGAGACCTCGGCAGGAAAAGGCACGAGCGTTCTTCTCGGCAAAAACGTTCCGCTAAAATCGGTGGGACTTGCAAAAAAGGATCTGGATGCGCTTCTCTCGCAGATGGAGAGCAGGAGTCCACAAAATCCGTACGAAGAATTGCAACAGCAAAATAAGGAGTTGTTCCGAGCGCTGGATGAACTGCGAATGCGCCAAACGGAACTGGCGCAGCTTAATCGCGAGCTGGACGAGACCAACCGAGGCGTGGTTGCACTGTACGCAGAACTGGATGACAGGGCTGATTTTCTGCAGCGCGCTTCCGAGCTCAAGAGCCACTTCCTGTCGAACATGAGCCATGAGTTCCGGACTCCGCTGAACTCAATCATTGCGCTCAGCCAGATACTGTTAGAGCGGTTAGATGGGGACTTGTCGTCCGAGCAGGAGAAGCAGGTGCAGTTTATCCGGCGGTCCGCACAAGATCTGATGGATTTAGTGAATGATCTGCTGGACCTTGCCAAGGTGGAAGCGGGCAAGATCACGATCCGACCGTCCAGTTTCGAGGTGAGCGCCCTGTTTGCGGCGCTGCGCGGCATGCTTCGTCCCCTGCTGTCACAAAACTCATCGGTCAGGCTGGTGTTGGATGATCCTGAAGAAGAGATTCAGCTTTACAGCGATGAGGCCAAGGTATCGCAGATTTTAAGAAACTTGATTTCGAACGCTCTGAAGTTCACCGAGCGGGGGGAAGTGAGGGTGTCAGTATCGCGCGGTCATGACGGAATGGTTTCGTTCTCGGTCACGGATACCGGAATCGGAATTGCCGAGGAAGATCAG
>Ga0310810_10004902_pt1 | contig 14873 bp, 12 predicted proteins | sample NCmetagenome_FD_207641 | JGI IMG/M metagenome (GOLD analysis project Ga0310810, IMG submission 207641) | Soil microbial communities from experimental microcosm in Duke University, North Carolina, United States - NC | ecosystem: Engineered > Artificial ecosystem > Soil microcosm > Unclassified ...
TGTGGCTGTCGTGCGACGCGTCGAGCCTGCTCGTGTACACGATCGCCGCGCGCGAGGCCTTCCCGATGTCGCGTTGCACGCGCGCGATCGTGAACACCGGGTTCGTCGTCCCATTCGCCGACTGCGACGCATCGTCCAGCGCCGTTGCCGCCGCGATCGTCGTGCGGCCCACCTTGCCCGTGAGCTTTGCGGCCGCCACGGGCGCCACGATGTCGCGGCTGTAAATCAGGTTGTTCGGTGTCGAGAAGAACTCGATTCCGTCGAGGAAGAACGGACGCTTTTCGGCGAAGAAGACAGCCTGTCTCGGATCAATCTGGAACGTCGTCGCGTCGGCTTCGACCTGCGAGAAGTCGGGATTGACGGTCGCATTCAGTGTGAGGTTTGGCGTGAGCCCCCAGCGGACGTTCGCACCAATCTCCGGACGATGGTTGTCGTAGCTCCAGCCGTTGGCACCGGAGGGGGCGCCATCGGCGCGCGCGGTGACGACCGGGTTGAGATCCATCACCAGTCCGCGATGCAGATCGTGGAGGCCGCTGAGCGTGCCCGCCTGACCCAGGAAGGATGCGGCCGAGTTGCGCGCAGGCGCCCAAGAGTCGTCGTGGCCGGTGCTCTGCACGCGGCGGACGACATGGATGCCCCAGTCCTGCTGCTGCTTCGACTGGTAGCGCAGCGTCTTGAATGGAATCCGCACCTCGACTTCGTAGCCCCAATCGGTGACGTGCCCTTTCGAGTCGTAAACGAAGTCGGGGCTGAGATCGAGCGGCGGAGGGCCTGACGCGATCCCGCCGCTGAAGTGGGCGCCCTGCGCGTTGCCTTCGACGACCGCCCCATCCATCTGGACGCCCAGCGCGTTCACGCCGAATACGCTCGCCTGCTGCCGATCGTTGAAGGTGGACAGATACAGCAGGACGTAATCGTCGTTGCCGATGCGATCCCGATCCGCCAGGGTAGCGCGGACGGTGCCCGGCGCCGCATGTGCGCGGATGCCGAAATGAATGGCCGTGGACGAATACCAGACGAGTATGTCCGTATCGTCTGCCGCCGCGCGTCCGTCGTCCGGCATGTATTGCGAGAAGCCCTTCAGGTGGGCCGCCTGCTGCCAGACCGGTTCGGACAGACTGCCGTCAACCGTAATCGATTCCTCGAAACGAGGGACATCGACCGTCAGATCGCGTTCCGTACCGAGGTAAATGGGCGGCCGAGGGTCCGGCGGGACGCCTTGCGACACCGAGAGCGCGGCGATGAGCGCCAGAATAACCATCGGGGGCGAATACGCTAGCACGAACGGCGCGGTTCGCGCGGGGTGCCTCCAACTCTGGTGCGGCGGATGGGTAGTGCATGCCGCCCGCCCCGGCAGGGGCCGCGATGATAGAATTGAATTGTCCCGCCTGTCGGAGTTTCAGGAGTCCTGCATGTTGTTACGCGTTCCGGTTTCTGGTCGTACTGTGTCCGTCGTCGCGGCAGTGGTCGCCTTGACACTGCCGGCTGTGTCGTTCGCGCAGACGACCCCGTCTGCGCAGCCGCCCGCGGCACCCGCGGCGACCCCTGCCGCCAGGCCGGATCCGTCGCTGCCGAGCGGCCGCGACGTCGTCGACAAATTCGTCAAGGCCATCGGCGGGCGCGACGCGGTGATGTCGCACAAGTCGATGCACGTGACCGGCAAGTACGAGGTGCCCGCGTCAGGTCTCTCCGGCGAGATGGAGATCTTCACCGCCGCCAATCCCAATCGCGCCGTTCAGCGCGTGACCATTCCCGGCGTCGGCGAGGTCATTCAGGGTTTCGACGGCGAGCGCGGCTGGAGCATCAATCCGATGACCGGCCCGATGCTGCAGCAGGGAAAGGAACTCGAGCAGGCGAAGCTCGACGCCGACTTCTACAGCGAGCTGCGGGACGCGAAAAACTACAAGAGCATCACCACGGTTGCGAAAACGGATTGTCCGATGACCAGCGAGCCCGCGCCTGGAGACGTGCGCTCCTGCTACAAAGTGAGCCTGGTGCGCAGCGACGGGTTGGAGGATTTCGACTTCTACGATACGCAGACCGGACTGCGCGTTGCGAGCATCCAGACGCGTGAGTCCCCCATGGGCCCGGTCCAGAGCACGAACATCGAGGGCGCCTACAAGAAGTTCGGAAATCTCCTCCAGCCGACGTCCCTCGTCGCAAAGGTGATGGGGGTCGAGCAGAAGATCACCGTCTCGACAATCGAGTACGACACGGTGCCGCCGAGCGCGTTCGAGCCGCCCGCGGCAATCAAGGCGCTCATCAAGTGAGGCACCGGGCCGCGGCGGCGATCATCGCGGCTTTGCTCGCACTGCCTGCGGCAGCGGCCGCATTCGCGCAGACTCCCGCGGCGGCCGAAACGTTCGACAAGGTCTGGAGCATCGTCCGCGACACGGCGTTCGACAAGTCCTTCGATTCGGCGGCGTGGGATCGCGTCCGCCTGGAACTGCGTCCTAAAGCTATCGCGGCGACGACGCCCGGTGAGCTCCGTGCGGTGCTCGCCGACATGCTCGGCCGCATCGGTCTCTCTCACTTCGCCGTCATCCCGTCGACGCCAGACGCTCCTGGCGACGCGGTCGACCTCAGCGGGCAACCCGGGTTCGATGTGCGGCTCATAAATGGACAGCTGCTCGTGACGAGCGTCGACCCCAATCGCGGCGGCGCGGCCGCCGGTGTCCACGCCGGATGGATCGTCGATGCGATCGACGGCACGCCGATGGCATCGCTGCTCAACCCAATCGTCCGTGACACTCCCGGGCGCGTCGCGCAGCTCGAGGCCTGGCGCGTGGCACAGCGGCGCTTGCGAGGTCCGTCGCAGTCACGCGCGTCAGTGACGTTCGTCGATGGTTCGGGCGCGCACGTGACGAAAGGGATCCAAAGGACGCCGGAACCGGGGGTGCCGGTCAACGTCGGGAGCCTGCCGACGATGTACGTGCGGGTGTCGTCGGCGTTGAAGGAGACGCGGTCGGGCAGATCCGTCGGCGTGATCGGCTTCAACGTCTGGATGACGGCGGTCGACAAGCCGTTCGAGCAGGCGCTCGATCGATTCCGCTCGGCCGATGGCATCGTCATCGACCTGCGTGGGAATCCGGGAGGCCTCGCGGCGATGATCATGGGCATCGCAGGCCACTTCGTCGCCGATCGCGCGACACTCGGCGTGATGCGGACCAGGGATTCCGAGCTGCGGTTCGCCGTCAATCCACGGCTCGTCAATTCGGTAGGGGAGCGGGTCACTCCGTATGCCGGCCCGCTGGCGATCCTCGTCGACGGCATGACCGGCAGCGCGTCGGAATGTTTTGCCGGCGGCATGCAGTCCCTCGGCCGAGCGCGTGTGTTCGGCCAGACGTCCATGGGGCAGGCGCTGCCAGCCCTCTTTGACAGGTTGCCGAACGGCGACGTGCTGATTCACGCGTGGGGTGACTTCGTAACGGGCACTGGCGTGCGTATTGAAGGCCGTGGGGTTGTGCCGGACGAACCGGTCGCGACCACGCGTGAGGACCTGCTGGGCGGCCGGGACTCGACGCTGGAGGCGGCGCTCGGCTGGATTGACACCCAGGGCGCCAGGAGATAAGTCCCCGACTCCTAACTCCCAACGCCGATTGGTCCGCGCTTGGGTTTTCGGCTGGGCAATTGTCTGAATCGACCCATATGGTTGCGCTTGGAAGCGGCCGTTTGATAGACTGCAGCCTGCCTGCAGGCGGTTCTTTTCCCAGCCCATCATCGACCAATCCGGGGGAAGTAAGTAAATGGAGCAGCGCCCGCTGCGTCTCGGCGACCTCGTAGACGATTACTGTCCACGTGAACGGCGCGTGACCGATCACGCCGTGGTGGCCATGATCGACGATGCCATCAAGCAGACCCGTTGCACCGCGTGCGATTCCGAGCATGCGTACAAGGGCGGCAAGGCACCGCGCCGCAAGAAGGCGCCTGTCACCGCACGCTTGTACAAGGAAGTGCTCGCCGGCCTCAAAGAGGCGGAGCCGGAAGGCGAACAGGATGCCGGCGAGATGCCGTCCGACGCCGATGACGTTTCTGTCGAGGATCTCCCGGTCGCTGTCGTGAGCGCCGTCTCCGTTGCGGATGTCGAGCCAGTGTCGACCGACTTACCAGCCGACGAACCGCCGATCGCAATCAGCGCAGCGACCGACGACGACATGCCAGTTTTCGACGAAGCCCCTGACGAAGGGCCAGTCCACCGCCCATTGATTCGCGCGACGCTTCCGCGGCCCGAGGGCGTCAAGGCGGAGCGGCCGATTCCGGATTTCACGATCCGCCACAACGGCAATGGCCGGCCGCACGGCAACGCCAACTTCCGCGATGCGCGCGGCGCCGGAAAGGGCCGCGGCAACGGGCAGCAGCGATTCAATCGTGGTCCCGGCGCGGCGCGTCAGGGCCGTGGTGGTGGCGGCGGCGGCTCCGGCTTCGGCGGCGGCCGTCCCGGCGGCGGTTCCCGCCGGCGCGGCCGCTAAGGGCAAAGATCGGCAAAGATCCAAAGATCGCAAAGATCTAGAGATCCCAAACATTTACAGATTGCGGAAGATCTCTAAGCGATGAGAAACAGCCGACGATCGCAAAGATTTCGCCGGTCGCAACGTGTCGCAAAGATCCAAGATGTCAAAGACCGTTTTGCGGTATTGAAGATCCTCACGATCGTGTAAATCTTCGCCACGGTTTGGAAAATTTCGAGATCAGATCTTTGCGATCTTTGCCATCTTTGCTGACATGCTGACTGGAAAAACAGGCCTCATCGTCGGCGTTGCCAACAAGCGATCGATCGCGTGGGCCATCGCGCAGGCCGCGTCGAGCGCCGGTGCCCGGCTCGCGCTGACCTACCAGGGTGAACGGCTCGAAGAGAACGTTCGCGACCTCTCCGCGGCGCTGACGGACCCGCTGATACTTCCGTGCGACGTCGCAGACGACGGACAGATTGCGCGGGTGTTCGAGGAGATCGATCGCGCGTTCGGCGGGTTGGACTTCATCGTCCACGGGGCGGCGTTCGCGCCGCGCGAGGAGATCTCGAATCCGTTCGTACAGACGACACGCGACGGGTTCCGCATCGCGCTCGACGTGAGCGCCTACTCGCTGATCGCACTGACGCGTGGCGCGCTGCCGCTCATGGAGCGGAAGGGGGGCGGCAGCGTCTTGACCCTGACGTATCTCGGCAGCGATCGCGTGTTTCCGAATTACAACGTGATGGGCGTCGCGAAAGCGGCCCTGGAATCGTCGGTGCGCTACCTCGCGGCGGACCTCGGGCCCAGGAACATCCGCGTGAACGCGATCTCGGCGGGCCCGGTCAAGACGCTGGCGGCGTCCGGCATTTCCGGGTTCTCCGGAATCCTGCAGCTGTATCGGGACCGCGCGCCGCTGCGGCGCACGGTCGAGACGTCAGAGATCGCCGATGCCGCCGTGTTCCTCCTGAGCGACGCGGCGCGCGGGATCACCGCGGAAGTGCTGATGGTCGACGGCGGCTATCACGCGATGGGCATGTAGAGCGATCCCACCACGACGCAGCTCGCGGCGGCCAACCGCGCAACCCGCCTCAATCGCCGCCGCCAACTTTCAATTCGGATTTCACATCGCGCACGCCGGGGATCCGCCGCGCGGTCGCGACGGCTTTCTGCTCCTCGTCGTTCGACTTCACCTGACCCGTCAGCGTCACGACCCCGCCGCTGCTGTCAACGTTGATCGCGGTGGCGTTCACGCCCGGCTCATTGAGGAGCGCCGTCTTCACCCGGGTCGAAATCGTCGCATCGTCGTTGGCATTCGGGTGGTTGATCGGCGCGCCTGATCCTGCCGAGGCGCCGCACCCCACGACGGCGGCCGGACAAATCAAGACGCCTGCGACCACCACTGCACGCAGATACTGCACTTTCCGCATCGAAACAGCCCTCCGCTCCAGCTACAGCAAACTTCGTCCCAACCGTCGCGCTCGCGCCCACGGCCGCTACACGGACCCGGCAGGCCGTGCCCCGCAGTCCGACCCGCACGCCGCATGCCGCACGCCGCGCCCCGCCTACCACTGTTCGGAACGGACGTTCCCCACCGGCACCCCTAACGAGGTGAGCGCCGATCGCAAATCCGCCACCATCGCCTCTGGCCCGCAGAGGAACGCGAGTGTTTCCGGACCGGCGCCGAGCCGCTGGAGGTGCGCTGCACCAGCGCGGCCGCGGCCGTAACGCCATCGGCCTTGTTCGCCGGTCAAGGTGAGTTCCAGCGCGAGGCGTCCGGCGCGCGCGAGCCCGCGCAGTTCGCGCAAGTACGCGAACTCCAACGGGCTGCGAGCCGAATACAGAAGCTGAATCGAGGGAGCCGGAGACAAATTCAGCGCGTGCACGATCATCGACCGGACCGGAGCGATGCCCGTGCCGCCAGCGACGAACAGCAGTTGCTGAGATTGAGGCGCATCGGGCAGCGTGAACTCGCCGGCCGGGCCTTGCAGGTAAATCCTGGTGCCACGACGCAGCCGTTCGACGGCTGCGCCGAATCGCCGCGCCGCATCCACCTTGACGAGAAATTGCAGCCAGCCTTCCCGCGAGGTCTCTTCGGGTGCGGAGGCAATCGAGTACGGCGTGAGTTCGTCGTCTGCGGTCAGGCTGATCCATGCGGCCTGCCCGGCCTTGTAAGGGAATGGCCGCTCGATCGCGACGCGGATGGTGCGGCTCGTCGGCGTTTCGCGCCGGTTGCTCAGCAGCGTGTGCAAGTGCCGCTTACAGTATGCCTGCGGCGGCGCGCTGAATGTCGACTTCCGTCAGTTCGGGGTGGGCGGCCGCCGCGTGCGCAGCCGGACCGCTGCGTCCTTTGCGGGCGCTCTTGTCGAGATACATGCGGCTGTCGGCCGTCGCCAGCAGTGTTTCGTACGATTCCCCGTCGACCGGGAAGACGGCCGCGCCGATGCTGATGCCGAGCGGCAGCCGCTTGCCGGGCCGCGCTTCGAAGTACACCTCGTCGATGCTCTTCTGCAGCTCCAGCCGCTTGGCCTCTGCTTCTTCCGGACTGCAGCCTGAGAGGACGATGATGAACTCGTCTCCGGCGTACCGGACGCAGATGTCGTACGGCCGGATTGCGGCGCGCAGTACGCGCGCCACCTCACACAGCGCCCGGTCGCCGACATGGTGTCCGTGCTGGTCGTTGATCTCTTTGAAGTGATCGAGATCCATGACCATCAGCGTGACCTCGGTCTCGAGGCGTTCGGCTCGCGCCAGCTCTCGCGTCAGGTGCATGAACAGGAACCGGGTGTTCGGAAGCCCGGTGAGCGGATCGGTCAGCGAGTCTTCCTGCGTCTGCTCGAACACGATCGAGTTGTTGATGACGGCGGCGGCCTGCTCCGAAATGCGGTCGAGCAGCCGGCGGTGGTCGTCGCGGTAAAACGCGGGTTCGGTCGAGTACACCGACAACGCGCCGATGAAGCGTTCCTGGAACATCAGCGGGCAGACGAGCGCGGATTGCAGCTTCGTCATCTTGTCGAGACCCGAGGCCTCGAGGTCTGCGCTCGGCCGCGCGTTCACGAGCGGGCGACGGTTACGCGCAATCCATCCGGTGAGGCCGTCGCCCGACCGGACGGTGACCTGCTGAATCAGATCCGAATCCACGCCGGTTGCGAACCGGCACCGCAGCATGTCGCTCTGCTCGTCGTGGAGAAAGAGCGCCGCGCACGAGAACGGAACGAGGTTGCTCAGCTTCGCGGAGATGAGCGCCATCGTGTCTGCGACGCCGAGGCTCGTGCCCATCGCCTGCGCAATTTCATAAAGCGCGTAGATCTCGCGGTGTGCGAGCGCGATGTCCTCGAACACGTTCTTCTTGCTCGGCTCCGGCGTCAGTCCGGTGGCGGGCGTGCCCGGTTGCGGCAGGTCTTCGGAGACGTGACGGCGCGCCACCGTCTGCTCGAGGGCGATCGCTTCCTTCTGCAGCCCCGGCAGGAGCTGTACGAACGCGGCGACGACCGCCGGATCGAGGGCGCGGCCCGACTCCTGCTTCAGGAGGTCGATGGCGGACTCGAACGTCATCGCCTTGTGATACGGACGCTCGGCCATGAGCGCATCGAAGTAGTCGACGACCGAGAGAATGCGCGCGCCGAGCGGAATGTCTACACCACGCAAGCCCGCGGGATAGCCCTTGCCGTCCCAGCGCTCGTGATGGCTGAGGATCAGCGGTGCGACGGGGTAGGGGAACGGCACGGAGCTGACGATGTCGGCGCCCACTTTGGGATGCGCGCGGATCTTCTGGAACTCCTCGGCTGTGAGCGGTCCGGGCTTCGACAGAATGTGCTCGGGGACGGCGAGCTTGCCGATGTCGTGCAGCAGCGCCGCCGTCTTCACGCCCTGGATGTCGTTCTCGGTCATGCCGAGCGCCCGCGCGACCGCGGTGGCATAGAGCTGGACGCGGCGGATGTGCGTGTGCGACGTCTGATCCTTCGCGTCGATCGCCAGCGCGAGGGCTTCGATCGTCGCCAGGTGCAGGTTGCCGAGTTCGCGCACGTGGCGCTGCTCGTCTTCGATGCGCCCGAGATACACCTTGTAGGTGTGGTACGTCAGGTACAGCGGCGCTGCCGCCAGCGGCGCGAGCCATTGGCCCGATACGTTCACGAACCACGCGGCGACCGCTGCGGCGCCCGCGCCGACGAAGTAGCTCGGCGCGCTCCACAGGAAGTTCTCGCGCCAGACCGCGGCCAGCGTCTGCCGCGTCGAAAGCGTCACCGCCGTCGCGATGATGATGGTGTTGAGCAGGAAGTACGTGGTCGCCGCGCCGACGAGCGCTTTGGGCAGCGTGAGCAGATCGATCACGCCCGGCGTGCCGCCAAGCCAGGCATGCACCGCGCCCGCGCCCTGGACGGTCACAATCAGTGACGCCATGCTGAAGAGCGTTCGGTGCGTCGGATTCTTCTCCTCGATCCGGAACGTGCACTGGCTGAACGCGCTCGCGGCGGCCACCAGCATCGTTTCGTGGGGGCCGAGGAGCAGCAGCGAGGCGAAATCGACGGCGTATGACACCGACATCGTCGACGAGCGCCGCGAGAGCGGCAGGTTCACCTTGAACATCGAGGTGACGCAGGAGATCAGCAGCAGCAGGATGAAGAGCCCGGCATGCTGCAGCAGGTCGCGCGGGAAATACAGCACCAGCAGCACGGCGCCGGCCGCGATCATCGCGCCGACGTAAAGTCGTGCGGCGAGCGGCAGCGACTTCAACGCGCCCTCCCGTCGGGCCCTGCGCCGGCACCCCACGTCACGGTCGATCGCCACGCGGGAGACGACGGATCGAGCGCCGTCAGCGAAACCCGTTGGTTGCCCCAGATCACGTGCCGGCTCCACGGAGTCGGATCATTCATCGTGGACGCCACCACGCGGCTTCCCGTCGACAGCGCCGCGGCGGCCTCGACCGCACCACGCGCGTTCAGAAACCCGGCTCCCTCGGTCAGCGCGTCATATTCAGCACGCGCTTCGGCCGTGTATTCGAGGATCGCCTTCACCATGTTGGGTGTGAGCGACGGGTTCGCCTGGAGCATCAGCGCGATCGTGCCGCTCACAACGGGTGACGACATGCTCGTACCGGTCAGCGACAGATACGGCGCGCTCGCCGTCGTCACGGTGCCCCAGATGCGCGCGCCAGGCTTCGTAAGGAACAGGGTGCTGGACGGATCCGCCAGCGACTCGATGCCGACGCCCGGTGCAACCAGGTCTGGCTTGGCCAGCGAATCGATGGGCGTCGGGCCGCGCGAGCTGAACGGCGCGACCACGTCATCGCGGATCGTGGTCGTCGACTGGTGCGAGGACGCGCCGACGGTCACGACCCAGGGCGCGTTTCCAGGAGTGCCGATCCCGCCGTACTGCGGCGTGCCGTCGGTGTCGGTTCCGAGATTTCCGGCCGCGGTCACGACGACGATCCCCGCATCTACGGCCCGTTTCGCCGCGAGTGCGAGCGGATCCACCAGGTACGACTCGCTGACGGGCGCCGCGACCGACAGATTGATGATTCTCACGCCCAGCGTGTCCCGGTTGGCGATCGCGTAGTCGATAGCCGCGATGACATTGCTGATATAGCCCTGGCCGGTTTCGTCGAGGACTTTCTCGACCAGGAGGGACACGCCCGGCGCGATGCCGTGTCGCGCGCCGCCGGAGTCGGCGCCATCGCCGGCCAGAATGCCGGCGACGTGGGTCCCGTGGCCGTAGTCGTCGTAGGGCACCGCCTGAAAGTTGACGAAGTCGACGAATCGCGCGATATGCGAGGCCGCGAGGTCGTCATGCCAGTCCGTCACGCCCGAGTCGATGACCGCAATCGTCACGCCCGTCCCGTCGTACCCGAGCGCGGTGCGGACCCAGTCTGCGCCGACCGCCTCCGCGACACGGGCCGAGGTTCCCGTCGGGAGCCCATCGACGGTCATCGCCCGGACCGTCCGATCGGCCGCGTGCGCGGTCAGGCCGGCATTCGTCTGAAGACAGACGAGGGTGACGAGCGCCGTCAAAACGACACGTCGGAGCATGGTGCGGCTGAACCGCGTGGGGGCTGCAAGCGCGCTGCCGCAGGACGAGCTGCTTTCGTCAGCAGTCAACACACTGGAAGTATTGGATTTAAGGCTATTCCACACGGCACAATTCTGGGCCCCGCAAGCCCTCCGATTTGGGCGGTGTCCCGTAACGTAACAATGCTGACAACTACGCAATTTGAGGAGTTCCGGCCCCGGTTTTTGACTTCGGGAGCCTCGGCCCGAGTCGCCGGCATTTGTGAACGTCTGTGGTGATCACGCCTTCGCCCTCTTGGGCGCGCTTTCAAGGCCGTACTCGAGGATTTTCCTGTAAAGCGTTCCGCGGCTGATTTCAAGAATTTCCGCTGCCTGCTTCTTGTTCCATTGCACGCTCTCGAGCACGCGCAGGATGTGTGCGCGTTCCGATTGCGCGAGCGAAGGCAGCCGGTCGGACGACGATTCGGACGGCGCTTCGGGCGCGTGCAGGAACTCGACGTCGGTGGCACGAATGACCCGACCCGGCGAGGAGAGCGCGGCGCGCGACACCGTGCTCTCGAGTTCGCGGATGTTGCCGGGCCAGTGGTACTGCATCAGCAGATCGGCGGCCTCTTTGGAGAGCGACTTGCCATCGAGGGGCAGTCCGTTCGCGGCACAATATCGCGCCAGGAACCGCTGCGCCAGTACCGGGATGTCCGTCGCGCGCTCGCGCAGCGACGGCAGCCGAATGGAAAACGCGTTGACGCGGTAGTACAGGTCCTCGCGAAAGCGGCTGTCGCGGACGAATTGCTCGAGCGGACGATTCGTCGCCGAAATCAACCGGAAGTTCACTTCGATGGACGTGTTGCCGCCGAGGCGCTCGAACCGCCGCTCTTCGAGCACGCGCAGGAGCTTCGCCTGCGCGACGATGGACATGTCGCCGATCTCGTCGAGGAACAGCGTGCCGTTGTTCGCCAGCTCGAGCCGGCCCTGCTTGCGATCGTGCGCCCCCGTGAACGCGCCTTTCTCGTAGCCGAAAATCTCCGATTCGAAGAGCGTGTCGGGCAGCGCCGCGCAGTTGACGGCCTGAAACCGGTTGGTGCCGCGGCGGCTCAGTTCGTGGATCATGCGGGCCACGACTTCCTTGCCCGATCCGGTCGGCCCGAGGATCAGCACCGAGATGTCCGACTTCGCCGCGGTGCGGATCCACTCGAAGATGACGAGCATCTTCTCGTCACGGCCGATCATCTCGCGGAAGCGCTGCACCGCAGGGGAGCGGTCTTCGTGGCTGACGTGCGCGCGCCGCTCGAGGAACGAGTCGAGCAGGTCGCGCAGGACCTCGCTCGTGGGCGGCACGAACTGATACTTCGGCGACGCGTGCGCCCCGCCCGTCCGCCGCACCACGCCGAAGGCCACCAGCTCGCGGATGCAGTTTTCCACGTCGAGCCGCAGCCGTCCGAAGGTCTGCATCAGCGATTCGACGTCGAACGCATCATCCGGGCGCGCGCAGAGGAAGCGCAGAATCGCCGCGCGGAGCGGCGACTGCACCAGCCCCTGGAAGCGGGATTCCATTTCGGCGGGATCGAGCCGCCGCGCGGTGACGGGCAGGACGTCGTTCGACATGCGATCAGGCCGGCGGCGCCTGTCCCTTGCCGTAGTAGTTCGTCTGATATTCGGTGATGAGCCGTTTCATCTCGACGGCGTCGTGTTTCCGATGGCCGTGACACATCACGGGATCCGACCCCCCGCTCGTTTCGATGATGACGTTCGAAAAGAACAGGTTCGTGTCGATTTCGACAGACGAAATGTGGGCCATGTGGATGGAATGCTCACGGCGGCCGACCCACTGGGGCGTGTATTGGACAACGCTCGTGGGCGTGACCGCCACCTGCGTCGGAAACAGATGGTTCCCGCGGCTCCAGCGGCTCGCGCGGAACACATGCTCGCCGGGCACGAGGCGTCCGCGCGAGAGAATCCACCACGCGACGAGCGCCGCAGCGCCGGCGACGATGGCGACGAGAATCCACACGTATGAGAGATCGGACTGCATGTCGGTCGCGGCCGGGCCGGGGAGGGCGTGTGTACGTTCGCTCCGCACGGTGCCGGCTGTCAAGCTGTATCGGCCGGAACCCGTTTGGGCTGCAGCAGTTTCAGCTATGATCGCCCCATGCCTCACAGGTCGCCGGGGTCGCCCGGGCAGGGGCCCGGCCGCTACCTTTCCGGGAAAGAGATTCGCTACTACCGCCCGCGGGGAAGTGCGGAGGTCCGGGCGCTCATCGACGGCGGATTCCAGGCGTTCAACGCCGGCCGCCTCTCCGAAGCCTGCCACATCTTTGCCGACAAGATGCTCACGCCCGAAAGCGACACCACGATCGGGTTGACCGTGGCCGGCGCGATGACGCCGGCGGGCCTCGGCGGCTGTGTCATCGAGCTCATGGAGCGCGGCCTGATCGACTTCATGATCAGCACGGGCGCCAACCTGTATCACGACCTGCACTACGCGCTGAATTTCTCATTGCACCGCGGCTCCCCGTTCCTGGACGACGTCGAGTTGTATGAGGAAGGCATCATCCGGATTTACGATGTCCTGTTCCCGGCCACCGTTCTGCTCGAAACCGACAAGTACATCCGCGAGTTCCTCGACCGTTCGGCGTTGACCGGGCCGATCTCGACCTCCGAGTTCCATTACCGCCTTGGTCTGGATCTCCTCGAACGCAACCCGGCCTGCGCGGAGTACTCCGTCGTCGCGAAGGCGGCGCAGTGCGGGGTGCCGGTCTACACGTCGTCGCCCGGCGACAGCTCGATCGGGATGAACATCGCGTATCACGAGCTGATGAAGGGCGGCACGCTGATGATCAACCCGAATCTCGACGTCAACGAGGTCTGCGCGATCATCCTTGCCGGCACGCACAACGGGTGCGTCATCCTCGGCGGTGGTTCACCAAAGAACTTCTACCTGCAGGGACAGCCGACGCTGTGGGAGGTCTACGGCATTCCCAAGGGGGGAAACGACTTCTTCATTCAGTTCACGACCGACCAGGTCGTCTGGGGCGGCCTGTCCGGCGCCACGCCGTCGGAAGCGGTCAGTTGGGGAAAGATCAATCCGGGCGTGCTGCCGGACACGGTGGTGGCGTACTGCGACTCGACGATTGCGTTTCCGCTTTTCTGCGAGTACGCGGTCGGCTCCGCGCACAACCGCCGCTCACGCCGGGAACTCGTCCACAAACGGGACGCGCTCGTCGCGGATCTCCAGCGGCAGGCGCGCGAGGCACAGGCAAAGCCGGTGGAGAGCGAGCCCGCAGAAATCGATCGTCATCGCTGACATGCCGCGCGCGCGGGGTGCATGGAACTGGGTGCCTGGAATCAGTGCCGGGTGACGCACGCTTGGGAACACTTTCTTCTGAACTCTCGCCGCTCGTCGAGCGCACGGCCGAGCAGCCGCGTATCTATGCCGATGCGAACATCCCGACCGGCGCTGTCGCATACATGCGTGAAAAGCTCGGGTGGGACGTGTTTTTCGTGCTCGAGGACGATCTGATGCGGCGCGCGCGTGACATCGAGCACTTCCGCCTCGCGCGTCAACTTGGCCGCACCCTCGTCACCCTGGACCGGGATTACCTCGACGATCGCGAGTTTCCGCCGGCCGAAGGCGCCGGCGTGATCGTGTTTTCCGCACCCGACGAACGCTGGCTGCAGCGGCTCCTCAAACGGGTCGATCAGGAGGCATTCCAGACAGGAGTGGCGCTGCCATTTGCCGGGCGCAAGCTGCAGTGTCACATGGGCCAGGCGGAGGGTGACGTCGCGCATGCCTGTGAATGATCGATTGACGAGATGATTCGTCTGGCAGGCGCCGACCTCGTGTTGCCCGATGGTGTGGTGAGCGGCGGCACCATCGTGCTCGACGGCGATCGGATTGCGTCGGTCGGTTCGCAGCCGTCCGCGCATTCGCCGGAAGCTGACGGCGATCTGCACTTCACGTTTGCCGATCACTACATCATTCCCGGTTTCATCGACGTGCACGTGCACGGCGTCGAGGGGCACGATTCACTCGACGGCGAAGACGCGATTCGGCAGATCGCTGAGCGGCTGCCGCGCTTCGGCGTCACGGCGTTCTGCCCGACGACGGTCGCGTGCGATCCCGTTGCGCTGCGGCGTGTGCTCGCAGCAGTGGCGGAGATGCGCGTCTCCCGCAAAACAGGCGCTCGTGTGCTTCCCGCACATCTGGAGAGCAACTTCATCAATCCCGATTTCAAGGGGGCGCAGCCGCTCGAGTGTCTGCGGCTGCCGACCGCGCCACGCGCGGCGTTCCGATGGGGCGCGGCCGACATCCTCGACGAGATCGCCGCCGCCCGCGCGGAGGTCGGCATCGTTACGGTGGCGCCCGAACTCGAGGGGGCGTTGCCGCTCATCGCGGATCTCGCATCACACGGGCATCACGTAT
>Ga0310810_10004903_pt1 | contig 14873 bp, 12 predicted proteins | sample NCmetagenome_FD_207641 | JGI IMG/M metagenome (GOLD analysis project Ga0310810, IMG submission 207641) | Soil microbial communities from experimental microcosm in Duke University, North Carolina, United States - NC | ecosystem: Engineered > Artificial ecosystem > Soil microcosm > Unclassified ...
GATCGTCTGGATGCGCGCCCACGGCAACGCATTTCGCGCGATAGGGCTGGACGTTGTCGTAGGCGTGTCGAACCGACCATTTCAGACGAGTGAGCTGCAGGCTCTCGAGCTCGTCCCGGCTGCCACGCTCGATCGGCTCGAGGTCATCGGCTGCATGCGATCGTCGCGGCGTCGCAATCCCGGAAGACTCAGCGCGGCGATGCGCGGTTCGCACGCGCCGCCCGATGTTCGGCCATGGCCATGGTTTCGGTGCCGTCCATCCCTGTGGGAGCGTGATCGAGCACTCGGTTTCAAGCTGCCAATCGAGAGACGGCGAATCCTGCGGCTTCCCACGCGGTGATCCCGCCGGCGAGCTCGCTGATCCGGGCGAAGCCCATTTGACGCAGCAGACCCACGGCGATCGACGATCGGTACCCGCCTGCGCAGTGCACGAGCAGCGGACGGTCGGTCGGTAAGCGATCGGCGAGCTCCGTCAGATGATTGAGCGGGATCGAGAGGCTGCCCTCGATGTGCTTCGCTTCGTACTCACGCGTCGCTCGCACATCGACGACGAGTGGAGGCTCGTTCGAGGCGAGGCGCTCGGCCGCGACCGCGGGACTCAATCGTTCGGTCCTGGCGATCAGCTCCGGGCGCGATTCGAGCGTCCATAATCCGTCGTCCAGATAACCGACGACCGTATCGAACCCGATTCGACCGAGCCGCATCGCCGACTCGAGCTCGCGACCTGGTTCTGCGATGACCACGATCGGACGTTGCGGGCTCAGAATCGTGCCGGCCCAGGTCGCGTACTGGCCGCCCAGGCCGATGTTGACGCTCCCCGCGAGATGGGCGGCGGCGAATTCGGCGGGATCACGGGTATCGAGAATCTGCGCGCCCGCGCGCTGACGCTCGAGGAGCTCCGCGAGGTGCATCGGCTTCAATCCCGAAGCGAGCGACGTCTCGAGCGTTGGGCGCTCTTTTGCGTTCAGCACCGCGTCGTACACGAAGTACGCGGGCGCGTCCGGCTGATCGGCGGTGACCAGGTCGATGAATGCGTCACGCGTCATCGGCTGTAGCGCGTAGTTGGATCGGCGTTGCTCGCCGATGGTCGAAAAGGTGTCGCGACTCAGTGCCTTACCGCAGAGGGAGCCGGCGCCGTGCGCAGGGTAGAGGAGCGTCTGGTCGGGCAGCGGCAGCAGCTTGGTTCGCAACGAGTCGTAGAGCAGGCTGCCCAACGACCGGGCCGACCATCCGAGCGCGCCACGCAAATCGGGACGTCCTACGTCGCCGACGAAGAGGGTGTCACCGGTGAGCACCGCATAAGGCGCTCGTTGGTCGCGATCGAGATCGAAGAGAAGGAGAGAAACAGACTCGGGTGTGTGCCCCGGCGTCTCGAGTGTTTGGATGCGCGTCCGTCCCAAATCGATCGAGTCACCGTCGTGCAACGCCAGGAACGGGTATTCGACACGCGCGGCGGCACCGAGGCAGATCGTCGCTCCGGTACGTTCACGAAGCTCGAGGTGACCGGCGATGAAGTCGGCATGCAGGTGCGTCAGGAAGACGTGGCTGATACGGAGGTCATGCTCTCGGGCAAACGCCAGGTACTGCTCAATATCGCGCTGCGGATCGACGACGGCGGCCAATCGGGACTGCTCGTCACCCACAACATATGAGGCATGCGCAAGGCAATTGAGATAGAACTGCTTGAGAATCATTGGAGCTCCTTCGGTTCGTTGCTCAATGCGGGCAAGAACGACTCCACCGCCTGTTTATAGGCGTGAAGGACCTGCAGGCCCATAGATGGGGCTGATTTGTCGATGAGCGTTTGATGAGCGGCGCCGGATCGTGGCCGCTATAATGGCCGCGCTTCGGCCGCTTCCACCGATTCCGGCATGATGTCGACGTCTCCCTCCGCGGTCCTTCGCTTCGCCAGGTTCGAGCTCGATCCCAGGAGCGGCGAGCTGGGAAAGAAAGGCGATCTGGTCCCGCTGCGGCCGCAGGCGGTCGTCGAGACGAAATTCGAGGAGGTCCCGTACATCGGTGCCCTAAAAGCGCTCGTACCCAAAATGAACCCGCGTCTGCGCGAGTTCATGACGGCGGCGCAGACGCTCATCGAAGAACGGCCGGCCGAGAGCCTCGAGGCGGTGAATCGTATTGTGTCGTCGGACTTTCGCGACCCTGAGCGCCTGTTCTACCTGACCCGCCATCTCGCGCGCCTGGGCGATACCGCAGGTGCACTGCAATTGCTGGAGCGGGTCGCCGCCGGCGGTTTCGCATGTTATCCAGCGTTCGCCGACGATCCCTTTCTGTCGTCACTGGGCACGCGGCCCGCGTTCAAGACAATGCTGGGCGATACGCGCAGACGCCACCAGGTCGCTGCCAACGCTTTCGCCGCAGCCAGTGGCGGGCGCCTCCTTGGGATGGAAGTCTGACGGGCCTTGATGCGCGTTCGGCTGGCGCTCATCGTGACATTCGTCCTCACGACCGCTCTCACGGTCGTATCGCAGTCCACATTGCAACTCCGCGGATCGTGGCGCGCCACCGCCGGGGCGCGCATCTTTCAGGGAACCTGGACCGCGGACGCGAACCCGAAGACACCAAATCTCGCGCAGGGTTCGTGGACGCTCATCGAGGGAAACCGCGTCCTGCTGCGAGGGACATGGGCGGCAGAAAAAGAGCGCGGAGGGTGGCGCGGCGCGTGGTCCGCGCTCGTCGCTTCGGCGCCCCCTGGGGCGCCGCCCATGACCGGGACGTGGCAGGCAAACGTCAAGGACTCGCCTGGTGACACGCTGTCGGACATGCTGGAACGCGTGGCTCAGGCGCAGATCGACGGGACGTGGCGCAGCGGACGGATGGCAGGAAGCTGGTCGCTTGTTCGATAAGACAACGAGCGTTGCGCAGCGTCGCATTCGACGCTGCGCCAGACGGTGTTGTATCAGTCCGACTCACCGAACGTCAGGCTGAGCAGGTACTGAATGAGATCGCTTTTCTCAGGTGCAGACAGATTCAAATTCAGGCAGGTGTTGTAATGGTCGACGACCTTTGCAAGCGTCGGGAAGCGGCCATCGTGGTAAAACCCGCCTTTCAGGTGCGTGAAGAGCGCACCGATCGGCGCCGTCCGATAGCGGTGATCGGGTGCGCGATCGGCCTGAAATGAGTCGATACAGATCTCACTTGGTTGATGCAGGTTCCAGCCGGGATCAGTCCACAACGGCTCAACGTGACAGTTATTACATCTGGCTTTGCCACTGAACAGCTCGTCCCCGCGATCGGCGGCAGCCTGGTCGAAGCTACCGGGTGGCGGTTGTGGTGACGGAATCGCCAACTGGTAAAACTGCAAGTCGGACAGCTTCGGCGTAATCAGATCGTCGTCAGGGCTGATATGCGGCAGGTCTCCGAAACCGTGGGCGGCCGCGATCGGAAATTGGATGGGGTCATTCAGGCGCGGATCCCAGAATCGGCCGATGCCGTGCATTTCGAGGTTGCCGACGAACGCGTTCCAGTGCGGTACGGACCCCCATCCAGTCCAGGTATGCAAGTTGACGCCGCCCAATCCGAACGCCGGCGGGATTAACGTCGCTCCGGACACATTCGTACCCGTTACAACGCCGTCCGTGATTTGCGTCGGATTGAACGCTTTGCCGTCGAGAATCAGCTCGGCGTCGAATTTGCCAGGACCCCAACTGTTGAGCACCGTTCTGACAGTTGCTTGCGAGACACCCAACAGGTCTGCGAATGGCTGAAGGTTGGGTGCGAGCGCGACGATGGCGCCGACGTTCAAATCACGGTTCGACCACCCATCCAGACGATGCCCGATACAACCGGTGCCTGGATTCGGGGTAATCGCACCGAAGCACAAAGAAGGCGCTGCGTTGTCGACGGTGGAATGACAGAGAGCGCATTGAATACCGATGGATTGCAGCCTGTCGCCAGAAAAAAACCCGGTCAGGCCGACCACCGCGTTCAGCTTGAGCAGCGCAACCGTCGCCGCCGGGTCGTTCAGATTGATGGCGCTTCCGCCTCGCAGCAGATTGGCCACCACATTCGCAGGCAGCGCGTCTACGTCAATCTTGAGACCAACGGTCAACGCGGTCTTGGGACTGACGCCTGGGCCCACTCCACCGAGCGCGGCGCCTTCAATCGCTTCATGAAGCCGCAGCGTATCGCCCCAGAACGCCTGATCGCCGAAGGTATCGAACCTGAAAGCCTGCTGACCGTCCGTGATTTTTTGCGTGGCGTTTTCGAAAACATCCTGCGTGGCCCGCTTGTTATTGTTTCGGACCTGCTTTCCGTAGGATGTGCTCGTGATCGCCAGAAGAACGGCGATGAGCCAGAGGGCCGATATGCCGATCAACATCCGCGACGTTGGACGCGACATCATCTCTCCTAACAGTCGAGGGAGTGGACCGTGAGGATGAAAGTACGGGCTCTCTCGGCTGGCGCCCGACAAAGGCAAACCACACGCCGCAATCGTTGGTACGCGCGTTCGATCGCGTCGGGGGTGCGAGATGGCTGTTTGGAGTGGCGATTCTTTTCGAAAGATGAAATATGAGAGCGCCACGCACAGTTCAATTACATGCGCGGAAATTTCGGTTTCGTCTTCTGTGTGAGCGGGATCGAGTATTCGGGTGGGATCGAGAGCGAGATCCGTATGGTTACGGTACGTCACGTGTCGCGATTCTTTTTGCCATCTTTTTGAGCGCGGTCACCGCCTCACAAACAGCTCGTTCCACACCTTGTCCCATTTGGCGGATTCGTCGAGAACCGTGACCGGATCGATTACGACAAATGGGAACTGGTTGAACTCACTCTTGATTTTCGTGCTCGCCGGCACCCGACCCATGGATTCGAACAGTTTCTGTCCATCCGGGGAGAGCACGAACTCTGCGAAGAGTGCGGCAGCATTTGGATGCGGCGCGTTCCGCGCGACGCCGATTCCCTGCGGACGCGCGACGACCGGCTGCACGGGCACGTAGTCGATCGGTGCGCCCTTGCGCTTGAGCGTCTCGACGTTGCTGTTGTACATCGCCAGACCGACGGGCACTTCGCCCGCGGCCACAAGCGACGCGAGCAGGACATGTCCCTTCCGAAGCGACGGCTGCAGCGCGGCGATCTTCCGCATGACATCGGTACCCTTGTTGCCTGGCGACGTTTTGATCAGCGTCGCCATCCACTCGGCATCGGTCGCCTCGAGGGCAATCCGCCCTTTCCATTTCGGATCCGTGAACCCTTCATACGTGGCGGGGATGTCGCCGCGCTTCACCTTGGCGGTGTTGTAGCCTACGACGAAATAGTTCATCCGGTCGGGAAACCAGGTGCGGTGCGCTGGAATCGCGTTGGCCGGCAGGTCAGAGACGTAGGCGGACTGCAGCTCGCCGAGCAGCTTTTCACGCGCGATCATTTCCATTTCCGGACCGTTGGTCTCGACGACGTCGACCGCGAAACGGCGTCCCTTCGCCTCGGTAACGACACGCTGCACGACTTCGTCCGACTGGCCGCGCCAGAGTTGCACCTTCACGCCGTATTTCTTCTCGAACGCGTCAGCGAGCGGCTGCGATTCGGTGGGAGCGAGCGACGTGTAAAGCGTCAGGCTGCCTTCACGCTTCGCGCGGTCCAGCAAACCCGCTGGCGACTGGGCAATCAGGGTCGCGGTGATCAGCAGGGTCGCGGCCAGCGCATTGGCGAGCGTACGCATCGCGATGTATGTTTAATCGCCCCGCAGGCCAATGTCTACCAAAACCCAGACCACGACCACGCACTATCACATTCAGAAGAAGCGCCGCGCCGAGTTCATGGACGAATGGCGCAAATACCGCCAGACGGTCATTCGGAAGGAAGACGTCACGCTGGTACCGACGGCGCGCGGCCTTCGCACCGGCGTCTATATGGGATGGGACGGCGACCGGCCCACACGTCAACTCGACGCACTGGTGCACGAGATCGATCCCGGGACCACGACCACCATCCATCGCCACTCGTGGGATGCGATTCTCTTCATGGTCGAGGGCAGTGGATGGACCGAAGTCGACGGCGTCCGCTACGACTGGAAGGCGTGGGATGCGATTCACCTGCCGGCGTGGAGCTGGCATCGGCACGGCAACGAAAGCGGCAAGGTCGCCCGTTTCATGAGCTACTCGTCGGAGCCGACGCTCTGGACCCTCGGCATGAGCGTGCTCGAAGACGCGGGTCACGAACCGTTCGCGGGCCTCTCGCCGCGTCCGTCGGTCTCACCCGGCGTTCCAGGCAACGATCCCTACGCGCGGCGGCTGCGCCGCGTCGATGGTGAGGCAAAAAAGCGGCGCTCGGGACGCATCCACACGCCCTACGACGAGCAGGAGATCCTCGCAACGCCTCGCGGCACCCGGACGAAGTTCCTCAACGATCGCGCGATCGGCAACCAGGCATCCGGGTTGACGCAGGTGATGATTCAGTTCGCTCCTGGCAAGACACAGTCGCTGCACCGCCACCCCGGCGAAGCGTGGCTCTACGTTGTCGAAGGGTACGGCCACAGCTTCATGGGTATTGCGCCCGACAACGGCGAGCACCACCGCTGGAAGAAGGGCGATCTGATCATCGTCGATCACTACCTCTGGCATCAGCACTTCAACGACGATCCGGTGAATCAGTGCCGTCTCGTGCGCATCCACATGTTCGACTCGCTGCTCGAAACGATGCGCGCGGTGATGGATCCGATGGTGCTGTTCGAGGAAGCGGAGGACACGCTCGTGTCGATGCAGGAGCTGTCGCAAATCCAGTGGCCGGACGACAGGCGGCCCGGGGACTGATGGATATTCCCCGCTCCGCGCTTCCGCCCGGTGTGCTCTCGCTGCACATTCTCCCCGCCGAGCACCACGATCGCGACTGGGACGCGATCATCGTTCCGCGCGAGGTGAAGGAACGTCTGCTTTCGCAGGCGCTGCTCGTCCTGCAGCACGGTCGCAAGCTGTCGATGCTCTCAGGGCTTCCGCACGGCCTGATCGTGCTCGCCGGTCCTCCGGGCACCGGGAAGACCACGATGGCGCGCGGCCTGGCGCAGGTAGCGGCGCTGGCGCTTGCGCGACAGGGCGCCACCGCACTTGTCGAGATCAACCCACACGCATTTCCAAGCGATATGTTGGGCGAGAGTCAACGCAACGTCACACGACTGTTGACGGAGACCATCCCCGAGATCGCCAATCGGCGCCCATTCGTCATCGTGTTGGTCGATGAGGTCGAAAGCTTCGCCGTCCGTCGTTCGGCGGCGTCGTTCGAAGCCAATCCGGTCGACGTGCATCGGGCGACAGACGCGGTGCTGCTGGGCATCGACGAAATCGCCAAGAACCTGCCGTCGGTGCTGTTTGTGACCACGACGAATTTCATCGAGGCCGTAGACGAGGCGTTCCTGTCGCGCGCCGATCTCGTCATGACATTCGCGTTGCCCGATCGCGAGACGATTGAGCGCATTCTCGACCACGCGCTCGGCGAGCTGGCGGTCCAGTGGCCGGCGCTGCTGCCGCTCGCGCAAGATCGCTCGCGCGTGGCAGAGCTCGCGGAATTGTGCGAAGGATGGGACGGGCGCCGTATCCGCAAGCTCGTGCTCGCGGCGCTGGCACAGCGACTGGATGTCGCGCGGGATCCTTCAACACTCTCGTGGGACGACGTGCTGGCGGCCGCGCGCAAAAAGGGCGGCGTCGAGTGGGCCGGCGGCCGCGCGCCGACATCGCGCGAGCTGTTTCCAGACGTGCCAAAAGAGCTGATGCACGATCACGATCACGGCCACGCGGTGCACGACCACCATCACGACCACCATCACGACCACGATCACGATCACGCGCAGACGCATCGGCATACGCATACGCATCAGAAAGAATGAAATGGACCGTGGCGGTCCTCGCCGCCCTCACGCCGTTGCTCGCGCTGCTCGCCTGGACGTTCTGGCGCATGCCGTACCCGATCAACGAAGCGGTCGCCATCTTCGAGGACGTCGCCCGCAAGTCGCCGCAGCAATTTCTGATCGCCGACACGACCTATTACCGTCCGTTGTACCACCTCAGCATCATGGGAATCTGGCTGCATGCCGGCTCGCTCGGTGCCCGCCTGGCGTGGATCAAGGTGCTGCACTTTGCGCCGATGCTCGCCCTGCCGCTGCTGCTCGTCTGGCACCTGCGCCCGCGCGACCTCCGCACGGCCCTCGCCGCGATTGCCGCCGCCGCCGTGCTCATCGGCAGCCCGGGCTACCGTGACAACCTCGAGATCCCGCTCGCCTACACAGCGGTCGGGATGCTTCTGGCGCTGATCGTGTGGATGCAACTCGAGTCAGTGCCCAGGTCGTGGCGCATGTGGCTGATCATCGTGTTGACCGTGATCGCGATCGGTTTTAAGGAGCAGGGGCTCGTCATCGTGCCGGTGATCGTCGTCGCATGGTGGATGGGCGCGCGCGGCGCGACGCCGCGGCTCGGTAGTGGCGCGGTCGCGCTCACGCTCGCGTATCTGGCGTATCGGTTCCACTATCGCAGCCACTGGGGGGCCTTCCAGCAGTCGATGGGACTCGGCTTCAGCATCATCGAGGCGCGCGAGGCCGTTGGTCGCTTCGGCGCGTTTCCGTACGGGATGTATGCGTATAACAGCGTCAGCACGATGCTCAACGTGTTGTTCGACGAGCCGACCGCCGGGCTCTATTTCATTACCCGCAACCTGCGCTTCGGTGGCATTCAGGCGTGGGAGGTCATCAACCTCGAGTCGTCGGCGTTGCTGACCGGCATCATCGGTTGGGCGGCGTGGCGCGTATGGTCGGGTCGAGCGCGCGCCCTTTCCCCGATCGAGCCGCGCGCCTATGGCGCGATGCTGATTGCCTTGCTCGCCTCCGGGGCGCTCAGCTTTCAGTATTCGCGCGATCGCCTCGGCGGGATGGCCGCTGTCTTCTACGCGCTCGCGGCCTACTTTGCCTTCCTCCAGCTCGAGACCTGGCGCGGCGCCAGTCGCGGCGTCCTCCGCGGAATGGCCACGCTTGCACTCGCGGCCGTTGTTGCTGGCTGGGCCGTGCGCGCCTACGGCACCGTGGAATGGGTGAGACGGACGTCGGAGATGAACCATCAGGGGTGGCTGTCGCAGCTGGCACCTCGCCGGCAGCGATTCGCCGATCGCGCGGTATACGTGGAGATCATGGAAAGCATGGTGCCGCAGGGAATCGATCCGTCCGCGCCGCGGCCGACGAGACGCCCGTACTGGCTTGCAACGGCGCTGCTGCCGCAGCCACCTGGTTCGGAGAAAGACACATTCACGTATTCACCTGCGGATGCCATTTCGCGTGGCGACCTTGACGCCACATATGCGTTCATCCGCAAAGGGTGGGATCCCGACCAACTGATCGCGGCCGGCGACGACAGGTTGACGCGCGGCCGAACCGTACTGATATCGCCACTCGTGTGGGCCGTTGCCCAGCGTCAGCGCGAGATCGTGGGCGAACTACTGGCGTTCGGTGCGCACGTCGATCGACCGGCGAATCGACTGGCGCCGTGCGTCGCCGATGCGCTTCACGACTCAGACCTGGCGGACTTGCTGCGGAAATATCCGGGCGCGATTGACCCCGACCAGTGTCCCGGGTGGACGCGCCAGGTGCCGCTCCAGTTCCCGGTCGTCGCGCCGTCGGCGCAATGATTCCTCGCTGAATTTCAACCGGATCTATTCGGGCAGGCCGAAACGCTTCCCAACGGCGGAAAAGCGCGGATCGCCACGCAACGGAGCCATCTCCGGCCAGGTGAGAAGCAGCGGAATACGCTGCGGTTCCCGTTCGGCGGTTTGAGCCAGGGCTTCGAACGCACGGTCGCGATCGCCAAGGGCCGCGTAGATAAGCGTGGCGCGATAGGGGTAGTCAGCGTTGTCGATTGCCAGCCGCTGCGCGTCCGAACGCCGGCCGGCTTTCACGAATGCGTACGCGAGATACTGAGCCACACCCTCGGGCCCACGGAGACTCGATGAGGCGCCGGCAGGTCCCTCGGATTCGATAACGTCGTAGAGCGCCAATGCTTCGTCAACGCGGCCGCGACACGCCAGCGCCCTCGCAAGAAAGACATCTGCGAAGGGGAGTTTGGGATCGACGGCTCGAATGCGCTGCAGCAGGTCGATGGCCTCGTCGTATCGCCCGACGGTGAAATACAACTGCGCCAGTTCGCGCCACACATCAAGGGAGAGCGGATCGCGCTCCATGGCCGTTTTCAGCAGCCGTTCCGCTTTGTCGAACTCCCGACGTGGGCGAAGCATGAATGACGAATAGCTCGTATAAACCTGGCTGAGAGTCGGGTTCAACGCAATGGCCTCCTCGAAATGCCGCTCTGCGTTTCCCCAAGCCAGATCGCGTGCATACACAAGTCCCATCGCGGCGTGTGCTTCGGCGAGATCGGGGTCCAGTTCCAGGGCCTTGAGCGCCGCTGTTCGCATCAATCCCTGTGCTTTGGCGACCTGCATCCCCTGATACGTGAGCATCGACATGTAGGCATACGCGTCGGCGATCCCTGCGTACGCCGGCGCGAAGTCCGGAGCGATCGCGATGACCTGCTGGAAGTACTCGATGGCTTTCGTCGGGTCGAGTACACCGCGGTGACTCACCAGTGCTCGGGCCGTCAGGTAACGTCCATATGCTTCCGGGTTCAGATCGTGGGCGCGACGAGCGGGAACGCTCCTGCCTCCAAGTCGCCCGATCACGCCTTGAACGATCCGATTACCGGCCGCGAACACGTTTTCAATGTCTGCGTCGAATCGCTCGTTCCAGAGCGTCATGCCCGTGGAGATCTGCAGGAGCCGGACGTCGGCTTGAAATCGATTCCCCGAGCGTCGGATCGATCCGTCGAGGACCAGATCGACATCGAGCCGTCTCGCGACGTCGTGCAAATCTCCTTGGTTGTCCTTGAACGCAAAACTCGACGTGCGCGAGCGAACTCGCACATGCTCATTGGCCGCAAGACCGTTGATGATGTCTTCTGTGAATACGTCGGCGAATTCGTCCCCGGCCGTGTCAGCGCCGATGTTCTTGAGTGGAAGCACCGCAATCGCGGGGCCATCGTTGCGCAGCATCGGGGTCGTCCGCCCCGCGCCGGACGGGGCCGCAGCGACCTCGTGTCGGAGGTGCAGCGCTCTTCCCGACAGCAGCAAACCGCCAAGGACGAGTGCAGCCGTAGTCGCCACCACGTATCCGAGCGGAATGACTGCGGGGCGCGGCTGAAGCGCCGCAAGCGCGGTGGCGAGCGCATCGACGCGTTCGTAGCGGCGCTTCGCATCGGGATCGAGCGCACACTCGATGATGCGGGCGAGCCGGTGCGGTACGGCGCGGCTCGCGTCGACATCGGCTCTATCGCGACGTTCGTGGGCAAGACGTAGGTCTGCGACGGTATCAGCGGTTACGGGATAGGTACATGTAAGCATGCGGTAGAGCAGCACGCCAATGCTGTATACATCGCTCTGAACGGTGGCTTCGCCGCCGCGAAGCAGCTCTGGTGCGAGGTACAACGGCGTCCCCGCCAGTGTGCTCCCCGAAGGCGATGTCTCGCTCATCTCCCATCCGGTGCCGAAGTCCATCAAAACGGCCCGACCGCCAGCCGTGAGCATCACGTTCTGTGCCTTGATGTCGCGGTGCAGAAGGCCCGCCGCGTGAACGGCCGAAACGGCGCCACAAATCTGGATACCGACCGCGATCACCTCGGGGGGTTGGAATGGCGAACGCCCGGCGAGCCGTCGTTCGACAGTTTCGCCATCGATGAGTTCCATCCAGAGACCCACGGTGTTGCCGATACGATCCGCGCCGTAGATCGTGACGACGTTCGGGTGGCGGACGCGCGCGAGGAGGCGGCCTTCCTCAATGATGGAAGAGGTGCGCGCATCTTCGACATCCACTTCTGCACGCACCAGCTTCAGCGCAACCTCGCGATCGAGATGCGTATCCCATGCGCGATAGACCCGGCCGAATGCCCCCGCGCCAAGTGGTTCCAGCACACGGATGTGTCCCCACATCTCGGGCCGGGGCAGTGAGTCCTCACGCTGGTTCCGGTGAAAATCGGCCAGCGTCGCCACGACGTGTAGTTCGTCCACGAGCGAGCGTGTGATCTCGCTGGTGCTCGATTCGGCGGCCGACCAATCGACGGATGTGCCGTCCAGAATGGCTCCGACCAAATCGTCAAGAGGAACGTTGTTCGCGTCCACGCTTCATTTCCTCTGCGAGCCGCACCAGCGCACGCTGCGCCGCCTTGCGCGCCGCATCCGCGGTCGGCTTGTCGAGTGCCGCGGCCAGCTCCTCGTAGCTGTAGCCCATTTCGACCCGCGCGATGATGGCTTCCCGCTCCTCCGGCTGCAGCCGCTCGAGCGCGCGCTCGTATCGATCCACCGCCTCCTGTCCAATCGCCTGTTCGAGCGGCGATATCGCCGGATCGAATTCGAGACCATCGAGCGCGGCGAGGTCGGGGCGTCGTCCTTTACGTCTCAGCTCGTCGCGAATCCGATTGAGCACCGCCTGTCGCAGGTATGCCTGCAGCGCACCGACACGGCGGGGCTCGAACCTTTCGATTCTCTTGAACGTTTGTGCCAGGGTGTCCTGGACAAGATCGTCGGTGTCGGCGAGGTCACGTGCCCATCTCGGGAGGCGGCCAGTCGCCCATCGTTGTAATGGTTGGAGATGGCGGGCGAACAACTGCTCCAGCGCTTGCGGGTCGCCAGCCCGGGCACGTTCTAACAACGCGAACGTCGACTCGAGGTCGATGTGAGCGGCATCGGGAGGATCGGCAGGTTCGTCGCGCATCTGGAGACGCGGTCCGGATTGTACTCACCACCCGACGCCATCTGGGCGCCGCCCCGCGTGTACCGGCTGAGCATCGCCGCATGTGTGTTCCTCGCCGCGTTTCCGTCTCTCTAGAAGGTCACATGTGGCAATACGGTGCCGTTGTAGATGAGCGTATTGCCGAGCGCTTCGTGCGTGGCGTCATTCGCGCAAGGGCCGACGAACGGGTCGAGCTCGGGGTGATCAATCCATGCATCAGCCAGTGTGCCGTCGTCGTCGTTGATGTTGTAGATCGCCGAATGGAGGTATTGCCAAACGTCCAATGGGACTTGATGCAAGGCGGCCTGGTTTCGCGTGAAGGTGATCAGAGCTGGTATGAATAGGCTTCCGCTGACCGTATTGCCCCGCAACTCGAGGTCGAACCTTCCTGCATATATGCGCGGATCGCAGAATGGTCCGACCTGACGAAATGGAAAGCCTGCGTCGAGGGTCACGCCGATCTGGTTGTCTGCGATCCGGTTGCCTTGGATCGTAGCCCTCACGTTTCCGGTCGACTGCGTATCGCCGGGAGCCCCCAGCGGACGGTTGATCGTGAAGATACGAAGGCCAAAGCTGAAGCCCGCAACCCTGTTGTTCTCGCTGAGGTCGTTGTTGCGGACGAGAACGTCCAGCTCGTCGCCTGTTTCAGGAACACGTGAAGTCGAGCCAATGAGTACTAGGCCAGCGAGGTTACGCACGACTCGGTTGCCGACGAACTCGACCGAGGAAGGCGACGCCGGATAGCCCGCGGCGACGGCGGCGCCGGTCACGTCGTCCGATATGTAGTTGCCGACGATCTTGCCGGAGGAGGCCACCGAAAATATCCCGTTCGTTGCCGACCCCCTGAACGCGTTTGCATACACGGAGTACCCCTGCGTTCGGTTGACACTGAGATCGTCTCGTGCCGGACCGGAATCGAAGGTGAAGTTCCTAATCTCCACTCCATGAAGGACGCCGTCGTCGCTGGGACTGACGGACAAGAGCGCGCTCGTTCCGAGGGCGGCTGTTCCGACGATTCTGGTCTCAGTTCCAGGGGCAATGGATCCAGTGGGCCGTCCAGCATCATCGACTTCCATCACGTTCGAGCCCCTCAAGTCGATCGGAGTTTGAATCCGGAGCGTGCTGCTCACGGGATATTGCCCTGGTTCGACGACGACCACGGCGCCGCCCAAGGATTGAGCAAGCGCGAACGCATCGGCGATGTTGTCGAATGGATATCTGCCGCTCCCGTTCCCGCCGGGTCCCGCGTCGTCATCGACGTGAATGACGAGCCGTCCATTCTCTAGCACCGAGGATTGCGTGAGCGGGACTTGCGACCGCGCTTCGAGTTGCCGATTGGTGCCAGATTGCACGTATGCGGCAAGCAGGATCGAACTGAACACGATTGCTGGTGCCTTCATGAATTTCTTAAACGTCGGGAGCAGGTTTTCCGGACGCCGCCTCAGCTGTAGTCCGGATTTCTGCGAGGGCTCGTTTACTGGAACTGGGGGCGCCAGACGTACTGCACCGCACCCAGGAGGTCGATCGATGAGAAAGATGAAAGCTTTCATGGGAATTCTTGTGACTGCATTAGTTGGTGTCGGGACCCTCGCAGGGTTTGTCTGGGCTGCGCCGCCGGCGCCCACGAGCGCGCTGATAGGAAGGGCCGACTTCGGCCCCTTCAAGGTCAACCGACATGGGAGCGACGATTTGGGTAGACCGTGGGAGGTGGTTGTTGAAGCCATGCGAGGGCTCACCATCGCCACGCAGACGATCACGTTCGCACCCGGTGCTCAGAGTACCTGGCATACGCACCCTGGTCCGGTGTTCATCTCGGTCAAGGAAGGCACGATGACGTTTTACGAGGAGGACTGTACGGCGACGGTTCGGACCGCAGGCGAAGGATTTGTCGATGTGGGTTCGCACCCGCATCTGGCGCGAAACGAATCGAACGCGACAGCAATCAACGTTGTCACGTACTTCGCGCCGCCGAACACGACGGTGCTGCGCCACGATGAGGCGCAGCCGCCGAACTGTTCGCTTTGATTTCGGCGTCGTTTTCTGATGTGACCTTACGTCGTGATGGCGACGCGCGGCGAGCAGGTGAACCTCGCGAGGGGACCCGCGCTGCCGG
>Ga0310810_10004905_pt1 | contig 14871 bp, 16 predicted proteins | sample NCmetagenome_FD_207641 | JGI IMG/M metagenome (GOLD analysis project Ga0310810, IMG submission 207641) | Soil microbial communities from experimental microcosm in Duke University, North Carolina, United States - NC | ecosystem: Engineered > Artificial ecosystem > Soil microcosm > Unclassified ...
GCGCGGGTCCTTCAGCATGCGCTTGACCTGCTGCTCGAGGACAGCCGGATCCTTCAACCGTCCGGCCGCCGCGATCTTCATCAGCTCCGGATCGGGACCGCGGCTCCACAGGAAGTACGACAACCGCGACGCCAGGTCGAGATCGCTGATGCGATAGGCCTGCGGCTTGTCGCTGACCGTGCGCACCGTCGGCCCCGCGGGCTCGGCTTCGATGCGATAGATGAACTTCGGAGAAGCCAGGATCCGCGAGAGGGCGTTTTCGATTCCTGAGTCGAAATCTCCGCCAGTTTTGCGACCCGCCTGGAAGAACTCCATTATCGGTTCCACATCAGCGGCCGTCGCCGGATGCCTGAACGCGGTCGTGGCGAGATTGGTGATAATTCGACGCGCGCACGCCGTTTCATCCGCCGCAGACGTCGGCTTGCAGATGAAGATGGCTTTGCGGCTCGGGGTGACCTCGGAGCGCACGGCGTTGAACGGCCCCTCGATGCGGACAGTCCCGACATGCGGGAAGAACGTGTACCCCGGGGTCGGACCGGTCTGCAGCGTCGTCCTCACGAACTGTTTGTCGAGGTCGAGCACGGGCGCGAAGTTGGTTTCGAGGAACGTGGCGCCGACCGCGTGCAACCCGGCCGTCGTCTTGAACCGGATCTGCATCTTCGCGGCGCTGATGCTGCCGGACTGTCCGCTGTTCACCGCCGCTTCCTTCTGGCCCCGGCAGACCGCGGCGTCCTGACGCCCGCCGCCCTTCCAGTCGAGCAGCTGCAGCCGCTCGCCGTCGAGACTGATCTCGAGCCGTTCGCAGGGCACCGATCCGAAGCCGGTCGGCGTCATGTTGTCGCCGAAGATCGGCGTCACCGTCACGGTGTATTCGCCGTCCGAGGGGAACACATGCTTGACCAGCAATCCGCCGCGCGTGCCGAACGGCAGTCCTTCAATGTGATAGTTCTGCGACGTGTTTTCCGGCGTTCTGTACACCGCCAGAGTCGGTCCTTCGGGTTCGCCGATCGCCAGGCGGCTGATTTTTTCCGCCGCCGAGACGTAGGCTTCGACGAGCGTCGAGGAAATGCCAAGGGCGCCGGCAATGTTGTCGAAGCCGGATGTCGAGTCGTCCGAGGGAAGGTACTTGCCGGGATCGATATTGAGATTCAGAAGGTCCTGGATGGCGTTCTGATACTCGGTACGATTCAGACGATGCAGTCCTGGCGGCGGCATGTGCGGCACCGCGGCCTTGTCCAGTTCGGTCTGCAGGAACGTCAACATCCCGTGGTACGTTTCTTTGTCCGGCCGCGGCATTCCGACGGGCGGCATCATGCCAGCCCGCAACTTGCGCGCCACCCGCTCCAGTTTCTGGGCCGTCGGCGCCACGTTCGCGAAATCGACATCGTCCAATGTGAGCCTGAGCGACGAATCCAGGCCCGTGGCTTTCGCCTTGGTGTTGTGGCAGGCGACGCAATATTTGTCCACGAGCGCGCGTTCTTCAGCGGCCGTATGACCAGTTTGTGGCGTGGTGGACGCCGCCTTCGACGGCGCGGTAACCGCTTGGGCCCTCGCCTGCACGGGAACGGCAGGCGCCTTGGCCTGGGGCGCGGCCGACTGCCCATAGACCAGAGCGACCGACATAATTCCCAGGCATGACACGACGAGCAGGTTTTTCTTCATAACGGGTGGCTCCGCCTCACAGACGTACCGGCATTTGCACCGGTTTGAACTGAGAATAATAGCTCATTTTCGACCTTTTTGTCCACTGTCGGGGACGCTCGGATCCGGATTTTTGGAGAGCCCGCCGAGGATCCAAAGCACCATGCCAAGCGCTGCGAGGGCGAATTTCCACCCGTTCTCGCCTCCGGCGGTGATGGTGACCAGCATCGCGGCGATCGCGACGGCAACAACACCTCCGGCCACGAGGGTTCGCATAAGTGTTTCGTCTATAACTACTGGGTTTGGGCCCTGAATGTTTACCGGACCAGACTCATCTGTCATCCACCGGCCAAGCAGCCGGCACGAATCACGGGACTCTTGCGACGGAGGAGTCACGATCGCCGAAGGCGTCGAGCAGCGTGGAAGTCAACATATTCATGGGCCCGAGCGCCGGGCGCTCCGGAACGAGGCCGTCCCGGAACCCCTTCATTTTCAAACGGTTGAGTACCGCTCGCCGACCGGTGATGATGTGGACCGGAACGTCCCACGGGGCCCCCTCGCCGCTCACCGCGGCGGCAGGCTGATGGTCGCCGAGGACGACCATCACGAAGTCGCGATCGGCCCGCAACCGCAGGTAACCGGTCAACGATTGATACATGTAGGCCAAGGCGTCGGCATAGCTGTGTCCAAGATCCATCCAGTCGGGCTGGCGAAGGTATGCGCGGTTCACTTCAGCGTCATCGTAGGGATTGCTCGTCAGTACCCTCCCCCAGTCCGGCTGGTATGGCGGGGTCGGCGTAAACGGAATGTGTGTGCTGATGGTCGGGAAAAAAACAAACACCGGCGCCCTCGGGGCGCGGTTGACTTCGAGCGCGTCCATCCGCGCCAGGACGAACTGATCGGTCATGTCCCACCAGCCGAACGTGGGACCACGGTAATCGAGACGCGCGCCGCCGTAGATCTCATCGAACTTATAGAACGCGCCTTCCGGCCAGTTCTGCCACAAACCGGGCATCACGGCGACGGTCCGGTATCCATGTTGCCTGAACGTGGTCACCAGCGTGTCTCGCTTCTCCGTCATCATCAACGCGTTCGCGTCGTGACTGCGGATCTCCACGCCCGATAAGAGCGTGATGTGCGCCAGCCACGATGACCCTCCAAACGTGGGCGATTCCACGTAGGCGGACACGACGTCGCGGTGGGTGTCGTGAATGGCCGCTTCGAGCCGCGCCCGGTCGCCCGCGAGGCGCGCTGCAAATTCCGGGCGCTCGTAACTGATCGCGCCGTAGGCTTCGATGAAGAACAGGAAGACGTCCGCCCCTTTGACGAGAGACAGATCGGAATGCATCGACGGACTGGGCGGCAGCGCGGCCGAGCGCGCGAGCGTCGCGGCCATGAGCCGCACCTGACGGACGTAGGTCCCGGCAACAGGAGCCGCAAAGCGCGGCGTCGCAGGAAAGGTGGGGCTGACGTGCTGACCCACCCACAACATCGCCAGCACCGCAGCCAGTGCACCGATCGCGGCCCGCTCGCGCGGATGCGCCATCGCCGCACCGACGCGGCCAAGGGCCCAGCGAATTACCGCGAAGACAAGTACAACGACGAGAAGCGCCGCCCCGGCGGCCAGCAGGACCACCCACAACCGCTCAGGACGCGCCAGCAGCGCCGCGACGTCCGGAACGAACCGAAGATCCCAGTACAGGTTGATCTCGCGCCCGTAAAGCGCCGACGCGGTGACCTCGGCATAGTGGCCGAGAACCAGCACGGACCACACCGCGGCAAGCCACCAAAGCACGCGGCGGGAGGGAGCACCGAGCCGGCGCGCGACGGCTGCAAGTACGAGAACGAAAGCGGCAAGCTCGATCGACAAGACGCCACGCCAGCGAATCCCCGGCGTGGGCCATGCGCTCTGAAACGTGAGCGAGGCGTTCAAAAGGAACAGCGCGATGACGAGGGCGACAGAGGACCAAATCCGCCTGAAGCCGGATCCCCCGGTCGGATCAGATCCCGCATTCTGCACCCGTCGATTATTGCGTACGCCGCCGGAGGCGAACCGTATCAACCACAAATGAGTAGGAGAGCGCGAGAAGCGCGCCGGCGGCCACCCATGAGCTCGTCGGCGGCCGGATCGTCGGAACCATCGCGACGATGAGCGCGGCAATCTGCACGACGCAGATCGTCTTGCCGCGAACACTGGACGCCAGCGGCGCTCGCATCCACGGCCACAGCCACCCGGCCACCACGAACAGATACCGCAGCAGTCCCGACAGGAGGACCCAGGGTCCGGCCTTGCCGTTCTGCCAGACAAGGATGGCCAGCACGAGAATGAGCGCCGCGTCGGTTTCCATATCGAACCGCGATCCGAACGCGCTCACCGTTCCCGTGCGGCGCGCCACCCAGCCGTCGACCCCGTCGAGCAGTGCGGCCATGGTGGCGATGAAGACAATGCTCCATGCCAGGGTCGGCGTGTCCGGTCTGCGGACGAGACTTGCCAGCGCCACGACCAGCACCGCGCGGACGAACGTGATCTGATTGGCGGTCAGTTCTGGGATTGTATCGTGCGGCGTGAAGCACCAGAATTGGCGGATGGCCGCCGACGCCGCGAGAGCGTTTTGGATCGCCGCTCCGGGTGAGGGCGAAATCCGGACCGAGCCGCTCGACACCCCATCGGCCGACGATGTGGTGGTTCGCGCGCTGTACAGCGGAATCAGCCGCGGCACCGAAGCGCTCGTGTTCCAGGGCCGCGTGCCGCCGAGCGAGTTCCAACGGATGCGCGCACCGTTCCAGGACGGGACCTTTCCAGCACCGATCAAGTATGGCTACGCCAGCGTTGGCCTGATCGAGCGCGGTCCGCGCGAGCTGCGGGACCGAACGGTGTTCGTGCTGTATCCGCACCAGACGCGCTACGTCGTTCCCGCCCAGTCTGTACACGTCCTGCCGGACGATGTGCCCCCGGAGCGCGCGGTTCTGACGGCCAACCTCGAAACGGCCATCAACGGGTTGTGGGACGCGCGGCCCCACATTGGCGATCGCATCGTCGTCGTCGGCGCCGGGACGATTGGTTGTCTCGTGGCGTGGCTGGCTGGACGCATCCCGGGATGCGATGTGGAGCTGGTCGACACCAACCCGCGGCGCGAAGCCATCGCGGACGTCTTCGGCGTGCGGTTTTCCCCGCCCGACACCGTGTGGGAGGGCGCCGACGTCGTCATTCACGCGAGCGGATCGCCCGCCGGGCTCGAGCTCGCGCTGAAAGTCGCCGGGTTCGAAGCAACCGTCGTCGAGATGAGCTGGTTCGGCGACCAGCCAGTTCCGTTGCCGCTCGGGGAAGCATTCCACGCACGACGGTTGACGCTCAGATCGTCGCAGGTCGGCAGCATCGCCTCGTCACAGCGCGCGCGGTGGGATGCGCGCCGCCGTATGCAGCTGGCGCTCACGCTGCTCACCGACGACAGGCTCGACGTGCTGATTACAGGCGAGAGCAGCTTCGAGGAATTGCCCGCCAAGATGGCGGAGCTTGCGACAGACGCCAGCGACACGCTGTGCCATCGCATCCGGTACGATTAAGGCTCAGGGCTCAGGGTTGAGCGCATGAGCGCTTGAGCCATAAGCCTTGAGCCATAAGCCGGGGAGATCTTCTTGATGTATAGCGTTTCGGTCCGCGATTACATGATGGTTGCCCACAGCTACAAGGGCGACGTCTTCGGCCCGGCCCAGCGGCTCCATGGCGCCACGTTGATTGTCGACGTCGAGTTCCGCAGACTCGAGCTCGATGCCGACGGCATCGTGGTCGACATCGGCCGCGCGACCGAAGTGCTGCACGCCATCCTCGCGGAAATGAACTTCCGCAACCTCGACGAAGACCCGGCGTTCAAAGGGCATAACACCACGACCGAGTTTCTCGCGCGCGTCGTGTTCGATCGAATGGCCGGCGCGATCAGGAGAAACGATCTCGGAGAGGCGGCGCACCGGATCGAAAGCCTTCGGGTCACGCTGCACGAATCGCACGTGGCTTCCGCGTCGTTCGAAGGCCGATTAAGCGATGCCAGGTGAGATCGCCGTTCTCGTCCCCGGCCGCCTCCAGACGCGGACGGGCGGATACGAGTACGACCGGCGCATGATCGCCGGTCTGCGCGACCGCGGCTGGCGGGTCGACGTCCGGGAGCTCGCGGGCAGCTTTCCGACGGCGCCGGCGCGGGAGGACGCCGCTCGCCAGCTCGCGCTGATTCCGGACGGGACCACGGTGCTTATCGACGGCCTTGCGCTGGGATCGCTTCCGGACGAAGTCGAGCTCGAAGCGTCGCGTCTGAAGGTCGTGGCGCTCGTCCATCTGCCGCTCGCGGCGGAGATCGGCCTCGATCGCGAAACGGCCGCCCGTCTCGAGGCCAGCGAACGGCGTGCGCTCGCAGTCGCGGTGCGGATCGTCGTGACCGGCCGATCCACGATCGATTTGCTCTCAACATACGGAATCGCGCCGGACCGGATCGTGCTGGTCGAACCGGCGGCCGACCGGGCGCCCCTCGCGCACGGCTCGGGCGGCGGGCCTCTGCACCTGCTGTCGGTCGGCGCGATCACATCCGGAAAGGGTCACGAGATTCTGGTGCGCGCCCTGGAGGCGACACCGAATCGCGACTGGCTTCTCATCTGTGCCGGCAGTCTCGATCGCGATCCATCAACGGTCGAGCGGCTGCGCGCCCGCCTGCGCGCGACCGGCCTCGACGATCGCGTCTCGCTGCCGGGCGAGCTGGATGCCGACGCGCTGGAGGTCTGCTACAACAGCGCCGACGTCTTTGTACTGGCCACGCTCCGCGAAACCTACTGCATGGCCGTCGCGGAGGCACTCGCCCACGGGCTCCCGATCGTCAGCACGACGACGGGCGCGATCCCGGAGCTTGTCGGCGCCGGCCGCGACGACGACTACGCGGCGGGTCTGCTGGCCCCCCCTGGCGACGTCGCCGCGATGACGGAGGCGCTGACGGCCGTCCTTGGCGACTCGCGCGTGCGCGAGCGGCTGGCCGAGGGCGCGCGACATCAGCGCGGCCGACTGTCCACCTGGAACGACGCGGTCGACAAGATGGCGGCCGCACTGAACGATGTCGTCTGATTCCTTGTCCACGTGGCTGGCGCTTCGCGAACCCGCCGACACCGCGGCACGATCGGCGGCGTTGACGCAGGCGATCGTCGATCGGCTGCCACGCGATCGGCCGTTGCGGATCGTGGATCTTGGCAGCGGAACCGGATCGAACCTCCGCTATCTCTCATCGCGGTTGCCAGGCCTCCAGCATTGGCTGGCTGTCGATCGCGATCCGGACCTGCTCGCAGAAGTGCCCCGGGGACTTTCGGGCTGCGCCGTCGAGATCTTGTGCCGGAATCTGGGCGGTCCAGATGATCTGGACGACCCTGTCATCTTCGCCGGGCGCCATCTGGTCACGGCCTCGGCGCTGCTGGACCTCGTCTCGGATCGGTGGCTGCGCGCGCTGGCCGGGCGCTGCCGGACCAGCGGCGCCGCCGCGCTCTTTGTCCTCAACTACAACGGGCGATCGCGATGCACGCCCGTCGAAGCGGAGGACGATGCGATTCGGGATCTGATGAATCGCCATCAACGGACCAACGACAAGGGATTCGGGCAGGCGGCGGGGCCTGATGCATCTGATTGTGCGGAGCGTTGGTTTACCGCCGCCGGCTATCACGTGCGCCGTGAGGCAAGCGATTGGACGCTGGCGCCGGAGCAGCGCGAGCTGCAGCGGCAACTCATCGAAGGCTGGGCGCAAGCCGCCGAAGAAATCGCGCCGCAGGACGCGCCAATGATCCGCGGCTGGCTCGCGCGGCGGCTCGCGCACGTCGACGCCGGCCGCTCGCATGTCATCGTCGGGCACGACGATTTTGCGGCTTGGCTCACATAGTGAAGCCCGAAGCCGAGCGACTTCAGACTTCAGACTTCAGGCTTCAGGCCTCTATTTGCCCTGTGCGCGTGCTGTGAATTGAACTTCGATGCCGATCGGATCGGCGACGGCGAGCAACGGGGGGAACTCGATTGGCCCGATGCCGAAGTCGGTCAGCAGAAATCGCGTCGTCGCGACGCCTGCCAGCTTGTCGCCGCTCAGCTGTGCGTTGACGTCGAAGACCTCTCGTTTGGTAATTTCACGAACCGTCAGATCGCCGGTCAGCTTGAGATGCAACTCGCGACCGGCGGCGTTGGCGCCGGAGCTTCCGTCGATCGCGGTCGCTTTGAAGGTCGCCACAGGGTGCGCGTCGAAGCTCGGGCCATCATCTCGAACCTGACGGACGTAGTCGTCACGCTTGCCCTGATTGCTGACAAGCGTATTGACACGCACCGTGAATGTGTTGTCGCCGAGCGGCCCCGCCGGCCGTTCCGGATCGAGCTGGAACCGCCCTTCAATCGCCTGGGTCGTGCCGACGGCCTCCGCCTTGCCTGACTTGATTCCCAGTCTCGCCAGCGCGGCAGGGAAAAACTCCTCGGTCGCATGGTAAGACGCTTTCGATTCAGCCGGCACGATCACGAAGGAACGGACGCCCGCGCCCGGGACTGCCGCTGCAGCCGCCTGTGGCGCGACCTTCGCCGCATCTGTCGCTGCAGAGGGCGGAGACGCTTCGCGCCCGCCGCATCCACCCACCGCGATCGCAAACAGAAGCACAACCCATTGACCGCGTGTCCTGCGCCGGTGTCGAACATCGAGGGCCACGGCTAGATCACGCGGGTGACGGCCGTCGGTGGATCCGATGGCGAAGTCGCGTCGTCGTTACCGTCACGTGCAGTCGAGGTGAAATCACAATCGAATAACACGTCGCCACCCATGGCGAACACCCTGTAGCGGGGACGCCGGCAATCGCCAAGGGTGATCGGCGGCGCGATGCGGATGGCGGGCCGGCCGTCACCGATGAAGAGCGGCGCGATCGCCATGTGCAGGCGATCGAGCAGCTGCGCTTCAAGAAACATCGATACCGTCACGCCGCCGCCTTCCACGAAGACGCGGGTGCACCCGCGTCCGTGCAGCAGCCGCAGCAACTCCGCGACGTCGATGCCGCTGCCCTGCTCTTGCACGCCGACGATCGTCGCGCGGCCGACGGAGCGCTCGCCCTCACGCGTCAACGATCGGCCGCAGACATATAGCGTCTCGGCCGCATCATCCGTGAAGACACGATGGTCCGCGCCAAGGCGCCGCGCGGGATCGAGCACGACGCGGAGCGGATTGGATCCGGGGACGAGCCGCGTCGTCAGCCGCGGATCGTCGGCCGCGACGGTCCCGGCACCGACGACGACCGCGTCACAGAGCGCGCGCAGGCGATGCATGTGCAGCATGTTCTGCTCGCCGGTGACCCACTGCGACTCGCCGGCGTGCGTGGCGATGAAGCCATCGAGACTCGCGCCGAGGTGGCCGACCGTCACGGGGCTGGCGGCGGTGGCACTGCAAATCGGCAGATACAAATCAATAAGGGCGCGGCGCGGGTCGTCCTCGGGCAGCACCGTCTCCCATCCGGCGCCGGGACGCCACGCGATGAGCGCCTCGGCATCGCCCGCGGGCACGGCCCGTAATTCGCCCTCGGCACCGAGGGCGAAGCTCTCGCGCTGATTGGCCTGCCCCAGTCGCTCCGCCGCCCGCGCGGCCGCCTGTACGACGCTCCAGCCGGCGTCACCGATCGCCACGACGTCCCGCGGAAGCGGTGCAGGATGATTCGGCATCGAACGAGGCGATTATAGTGGGCCCCGCTCCTGCGGCACCATTGGCGAAGCGTGATCTTCGGGAATTCGAATGAGCGTCGGCGCGCCGCGACTTGACCGCCAGCGAACAACTGCGCTACCGTTCACGCGGATTTTCATCGACTTTCGCCGCGGGTGTCTGTCACAGGAGGAGCTTCATGAAACGCGCATTCGTACTCGTTGGCATCATCGCTGCGGGAGCCGTCGCGATGGTCGCCGCGCAGCAGGAACCCGCCGGTCGTGGCGGCCGAGGCGGTCAAGGAGGGGGGGGCGGCCGCGGCGGCGCCCCGGCGCCGATTCAGCTCCAAATCGAACGGGTCAGGCCCGGCATTTATCAAATCCCGATCTTCAATCAGAGCGTCGCGCCTGGCGCGACCACCACGGTCTTCGTCACGCAGAACAACGGCGTGGTGATCGTGGACACGAAAAATCCCGGATCGGGCCAGTCCATCATCGACATCGTCAAGAAGGTCACCGACAAACCGATTACGACGATCATCAATACTCATACGCACAACGATCACGTGGGCGGCAATCTGGCGTTCGACGAGAAAGTGAATATCGTCACGCAGGAGAACACCGCCCAGTACATGAAGAAGCTCGATCAGTTCAAGGATGGAAAGCCGGAGAACATGAAGGGGCTCCCGGACAAGACGTTCAAAGACAAGATGACGCTGTTCGATGGACCCGATGCGATCGACCTCTACTTCTTTGGGCCGGCGCACACGGGCGGCGACGCGTTTGTCGTGTTCCGCAACCAGCGCGTCATGGCGGCCGGCGACGTCGACCCGGCGACCGGCACTCCGATCATCGATCCGGATAACGGCGGCAGCGGCCTCCTGTGGGGCCAGACCATTGCGAAAGCGGCCGCCGGCATCAAGAACGTGGATGTCATCACGCGCGGCCATACGAGCCAGACGGACAACTGGGCGCAGTTCATCGAGTACGGCCAGTACATGCAGGCCTACGCCGACGCCACACGCGCGGCCAAGAAGGCAGGCAAAACGCTCGAACAGGCGATCGAAGAAGTTCCTGGGATGATGGGACCGAAGTACAAGGACTACTTCAGCGGTCTGTCCGGTCGAAATCCCGGCACGAAAGCCAACGTGACAATGATGTGGGCCGAGCTCGATAAAGAGGCGCCGAAGAAATAGCCTCCTCCAGGCGCGCGGCGGCTCATCTGTGGGCCGCCGCGTGGCACCTATCCACCTCTTTTCATTTCAATTCGCTCTTTCCTGGTACGGGGCGTGCGTCCGTTCCCGGCGGAGGCGTCTCGATGAAGCGTTCTATCCTCTTTCTCGGGTTCTTGTGCGTCGCATCCGTCTCATGCGCAGGCGGCGCCCAGGCGCCGGCCGTAAGCCAGGACGCGCAGCCGCTCGCCGACTTCAACGCCCGGATCAAGACGTACGTCGAAATGCGGAAGAAGGCGGACGATACGGTGCCGGCACAGAAGAAAACAAACGATCCCGGTGACATCCTCGCCGCGCAGCAGGGGTTGGCGGAACGGATCCGCGCCGCACGCGCCGGCGCGAAGGCGGGGGACATCTTCACGCCGGAGATCGCCGCCAGGTTTCGGCGCCTGCTTCATCCGGAGGTGAGCGAGCCGGAAACCAAAGCGGCCATCAAAGACGACAATCCCGGCACGGTGCCCTTCAAGGTAAACGGAGACTATCCCGAAAAGGCGACGCTCTCGACCGTGCCGCCGAACGTGCTCGAGGTCTTACCGAAACTGCCCGAAGGGATCGAGTATCGATTCGTCGGTAAACACCTGATCCTGCGCGACGCTCGCGCGAATCTGATCATCGACTACATGCTGAACGCGATCCCGTGACACCTGAGGTCGGGAACCCATTGCAGAATCGTCAGGGTTCGCGTTCGTTGAGCGCCGCCTGAAAGACGACCTGCAGAATCGCCGCGGTCGGAATGGCCAGCACGGCGCCGACGACGCCGAGGAGCGAACCGCCGATGAGCAGCGCGGAGATGACGATGACCGGGCTGACGCCCACCTGCCGCTGCATGATCTTGGGCACGAGCAGGTGATTCTCGGCCTGTTGCTGCACGAAGAAAAATATGAGGACCCAGAGCGCCGTACGCGGAGAGACGGCGAGCGCCGCTGCGGCCGCCGGAATGGCCGAGAGAATTGGGCCGACGACCGGGATCAGTTCGCCGACTGCTGAGACGAGCGCCAGGACGTAAAAATAGGGTACGCCGAGCAGATACAGGCCGATCGCCGAGCTCGCGCCAATCGCGCCGGCCAGAATGAGTTGGCCGATCATCCAGGCGCTGACCTTGGAGGAAATCTCGTACCCGGCGTGAGTGACGTCGGCGCGACGCGAATGCGGGAACAGCCGCGCAAACCCGGCGAACAACGTCGGCCCTTCTATCAGCAGGTAGAACGCCAGGATGACGATCGTGATAAACGCGAAGACGAACTTCGCAACGGTCCCGATAGCCGTGGCGACGGTGCCCACGGCAGACGTGGCTGCGGCCCTCGATTGCCCCGCCGGCACGCTCTGAACGGCTTCCTCCAGGGTTACCCGGCGCGCAATCAGACCCCACTTGAGCAGGTACGTCTGCGCACGATTGAACTGCGACGGCAGCTGGCGCCAGAGCTCTTCCGCCTGGTCGACGAGCGGTGGGATGATCAGCACCGCGATGCTCACCAGCACGCCGACGATCGCGAGATAAACCACCAGAATCGCAAACCAGCGCGGCAACCGCTTCGTGCCGATCGGAATACGCTGCTGGTGCTCGATTGCGCGCACCACGGGACTGAACCCGATCGCGATGAGCATCGAGATGTAGATCAGGATCAGCGCGTCGCGTGCGATGAACATCACGCTGACGAGCGCGACGGCCAGCGCCGCCATCGCGATCGTCCAGATGATGAGCTGGCGGGGATTGTCGGTGGTAATCACGACGGGGGCGTCCCAGCAACAACTGATCCGCGGAACCTCAGCCGTGGATCACGGCGTCACCGCCTGCCGGACCGCCGCCAGAGCCTCTTCGTCGGATGGAAAGCCTTGTGTGTCTTTCTTCGCCACGACCTTGTCGCCGACCCAGACGGTAAACTCTCCACGTCCGCCCTCTGAGAGTTCGGCGTCGATTCCGAGATCGGTCTTGATCAGCGCGGCCACACGGGCCGCGCGGGGCCGGTAATTTCAGACTTTGCAGTAGCGGATGCGAATCTGTGGCATGGGTGGCGCTCGTGACGCGCGCGGGTCTTGGACTAGTCGTCTTTGTGCTTTTTCGTCTGGGCCACGTTCATGCGGTGCTCTTCATGCTCCTTGAGCGCCGCCTGGAATTCCTCGTGTTCCCGTCCTTTGTGAATCGGCGCCCAGCGTTTTTTTTCGGCTTTTGCCAGAGCGAGATTTCGCTCCGGGCTGGTGACGCCGGCCGGCGCAGACAACAGCTTTTCGAGGTCCTGTCCCTTGCACGATGGACACGACGGCGAATCCGATCCGCGAACGAGCGCCTCGAACTCGTGGCCGCACGTGCGGCACTGGTAATCGTAGAGCGGCATCGCACCAAGTTTACCAGATCGGCCTTTACACGGAGGCGCTTGCGGTGTACCTTTCGGCGTCTCCCGTACTGAAAGGATAGGTATGAAAACGTCCCGACGAATCCTGCGCCTCTTCGCGGTGCTGGCCGGAATGCTGGCTGGAATGGTGCCCACGGTGACCCAGGCGCACTTCAAGCTCCTGGAACCGACCTCCTGGCTCATCGAAGGCGATCGCGGCGATCCGCAGAAGGCGGGCCCTTGCGGCGGCACCAACACCGACTGGGGAACGCCCACCAACGTGGTGAGCAAAGCCGTCGGTGGCTCGAAGCTGCACATCAAGCTTCAGGAAACCGTCTACCACCCAGGCCACTATCGGGTCGCGCTGGCAGTGAACGGGCGCAACGAGCTGCCGCTCGATCCGGAAGCCACGACCCAGAATACCGACCGGGGTGCTCGCTCGGTGTCGGCCAAAATCATGGATCCGGTTCAGCCGCCCGTGCTCGCCGATGGCCTGTTCGTCCACACGGCCGCGGTCACGACGCCATGGGAAACCGACGTCAACCTGCCGAACATCAGCTGCAAGAAGTGCACGCTCCAGGTTGTACAGTTCATGGCCGAGCACGGCGTGAACAACCCCGGAAACTTTACCTATCACCACTGCGCGGAGCTGCAGATTACCGCCGATTCGAAGAAACCAATCGATGCGGCGTGGCCGAAGGAACGCTGATTAGCGCGAGGATTTGAGGTCTGAACTTTGAAGTCTGAAGTTTGAGGGCTGAAGTCTGAAGGTTAAAGCCTTCAGACTTCAGACTTCAGACTTGAACGGTTCTTACTGAGCTGCCGTGCAACCGCCCACGTACTGCGAGTGATTCAACCATTCCTGGTCAGGATAGTAAGCGAAGACGAGCCCCCCGCCCTTCACGCGATCGATCACGTTCCGCGCGATATTTTCGCTTAAAGCCGGGCATCCCCAACTGCGGCCGAGACGGCCCTGCGCCTGGACGAATTGTTCGCTGACGTACGGCGCGCCGTGCATGACGATGGCGCGCTCTCGCGCGCGATCGTTGAATCCGCGATCGAGCCCATCGAGCCGGAGCGAATAGCCGTTCTTGCCGACGTACGTGTCTGCGGTCACAAAGAGGCCGAGGCTCGTGCGGTGCGTTTCCGGATCATTGGAAAAGAGCGTCGGGACGTTCCCGCCGCTGCCCTGTCCGTGCGCGACGAGCTCCTCATAGACGAGCTCGTGCGAACGGAGATCAAACACCCACAGGCGCTTCGCCGTCGACGGCTTCGAGTAATCGATGACGGTGAGCGTCGAGGGGGTTCCCACCGCACCTGTCCGGACGGCACATTTCGCCGCGCCCAGCGATCATTCCGCGATCCGCCCGCGCGCGATCGGTCCGCGCGGGATCCGGCTTCAGCCGGTTTGAGCCGCCGGTGGAGTCCGCCTTTACACGTATCGATGCGGCAGATTTCGCGCGCGCATCAAGCCTTCCGATCGGCAACAGCGCCAGCGCCACGATGATGAGCGTGACGCGCACAAACAGCGCACGGATACCGGCGACACGCTTCGGCAGCATTCTGTCGGACCGCCTTTTCAGAACGTTACTAAGAGATGTTGGACCGGCGAGGGCAGAGGCCCGCAACGGTTCGAGTATTTTAGCGTGGCATGGGCCGCGCGCCAAGCTGAACCGGGTACGCAGACCCCGCATGAGCTGTCATAAACAACTCATGCTGCGCACTACTGCAACGATTCAGCGGAAGAAGAGGCGCGCGGGTTAAAGCGCCCGAGCATGCGCGGCTTGCGCGGCGTCATAGCCATACACATCCGGCTGAAAATGGAGACCGCCATTTTCGTCGACCCAGGCCGTGAAATACACGATGTGGACCGGGATCTTCTCCTTCAGCCTGACGTGTTTCTCGACGCCGGCGTTCATCGCTTCGAGAATTTTCGCGTCGTTCCAGTCGGAGTCGCCGCGCAGCACGTACTTGGCCAGCGCCTCGGGCTCTT
>Ga0310810_10004906_pt1 | contig 14870 bp, 14 predicted proteins | sample NCmetagenome_FD_207641 | JGI IMG/M metagenome (GOLD analysis project Ga0310810, IMG submission 207641) | Soil microbial communities from experimental microcosm in Duke University, North Carolina, United States - NC | ecosystem: Engineered > Artificial ecosystem > Soil microcosm > Unclassified ...
CAGGGATCGCCGAGAAGACGTTTACTCTGCGCTCTTTGCGATCTCCGCGGTTTTTTCTTGTGCCGGTATACTCATCGAATGCCCGACCATGCCGAACGTCTGCGCGCCCTGCATCGCACACCGCCCATGCTCGTGCTTCCCAACGCCTGGGATGCCGCGAGCGCGCGTCTGATCGAGGCCGAAGGATTTCCTGCCATTGCGACGACGAGCGCCGGCGTGGCCGCGGCGCTTGGCTACCCGGACGGCGGAATCGTGCCGACCAACGAGATGCTGGAAGCGATCGCGCGCATCGCCCGCTCGGTCAAGGTGCCGGTGACCGCCGACATCGAGCACGCGTACGGCGCGACGCCGGCGGCGGTTGCCGACGTGGTGCTCCGGGTGATCGCGGCCGGTGCGGTCGGCATCAACCTCGAGGACTGTGTGCCCGGCGCCAGCGATCTCGAGCCGCTGGCACTGCAGACCGACAAGATCAAGGCGATCGTCAAGGCGTCGACCAAGGCCGGCGTGCGCGTGGTGATCAACGCGCGCACCGATGGATTCCTGCGCGGGTTCGGCGCGCCCGAGACGCGACTCGGCGTGGCGATCGAGCGCGGCAAGGCGTTCCTGGACATGGGCGCGGACTGCGTCTTCGTCCCCGGCGTCAGGGATGCGGCGACGATCGGCGCGCTGGTCAAAGGCATCGGCGGCCCTGTCAACGTGCTCGCGGTCGACGGCTCGCCGTCGATCCCGGAGCTCGAGGCGCTCGGCGTCGCCCGCGTCAGCCTCGGCTCGGGGCCGATGCGCGCGACCATGGCGGTACTGCGCGACATCGCGCGCGAGCTGAAAGCGACCGGCACGTACAAGTCGTTCACGAAGCACGCGATGACGTTCAACGAGGTCAACGAGCTGATGAAATGAACTTCGCACTCGGTTTCCGCGTGAAGTCGGGCTACGCGGTTGCCGTTGCACTGAGCGGTCCGGTGGCGGCCCCTCGAATCCTCGCCCGCCGCCTGGTTCAACTGAGCGACCCCGCCGTCCCCGAAACGCGCCAGCCCTATCACGACGGCTTCTACAAGCAGCAGGACGATCCGCGAGAGCTGGCGCGCCGCACGACGATCGTCAAGCGATGCGCGGCGCGCGCGGTGACGGCGCTGCTGAAGGACGACTGCTTCGGCGATCTGCGATGCCGCGGCGCCGGCCTCGTCGTCGGCAGCGTCATCGACCCGGCGAAGGTCGGCAACCTTCACATCCGCGCGCACGCCAGCGAAGGACGGCTCTTTCGGACCGTGCTGGCAGAGGCGTTGAAGCCTCACGGAATCCGCTGTGACATCAGCGTCGAGAAAGTGCTGGCGGAGAAGGCGGCGAAGCGGCTGAAACGTTCGAGTGCCGAGATCACGCAGACCGTCGCCGCGCTTGGCAAGACGCTTGGCGGCACATGGCGCACGGACGAGAAGGCCGCCTGCGTGGCGGCCTGGATCGCGCTCCGGTAAACGGCCTGTCCACGACGACGATCGACGCAGAACACGCGGAACTCGCAGAAACCCAAGAGGTCCTTCGATCAACGCTTGGACAGTGTGTCCCTCACGATCCGGCCGTTGACGATCGTCATCGCCGCCGCCGTCGCGGGCAGGGCGTTCGCATCTACCGTGAAGATGTCCTGCGTCAGCACGGCGAGGATAGATTTCACCGGCTCTGCGGTGGCTGCTCGTGCCGCGCCGAAGCGCGCCAGCATGATGTCGGGGATCCTGAAGTGGGCCGGGTTCTGGACGTTGACGATGCCGAGGCGCTTCGCGCGAGCGAGGCGATCGCGCGTCAGGAATTCGCCGTGCTCGATGCGCACGCGCAGCCTTTGCCAGCGCTCCGCCGGCGCCAGCTGCTCCATGGTCGAAAGCAGCAGATCGATCCCGCGGTCGCCGACGCTGTGGAACACGGGCTGATCGCCGGTGTTGAGAGCGCGGCGGAGGACCGTCTGCAGTTCGGCCGGCGAGTCCCGCTCACTCACGGCAATCGGAAACCGGATGATGCGCCAGCGGATCGAGGTCTTCGCTTCCGCCAGCAGAGCCGGCAGATCGGCGGCGGGGAGCGAGTTGCCCATCGCCTGAATCGTCGTGATGCCGAAGCCGGCGGCCTCGCCCCCCAGGGCGCGAAGCGATGCGACCACAGCACCGTGCCCGGCCAGCGCCGTCAATCGCCGATGGACGCGGACGTCCGCGTATTCGTCGAAGCGGCCGTCGAGCACTCCATCCCCGGTGCGACGATACTTGGCGAAGGGTGGATCCGGATCGCGATCGCCGATGCCGATTGCGCGAAGGCCGGCCGTGCGCTCTGATCGCTGCCGTGCTGCCGACGGCGCTGATGCGATCGCCGTGAATCACCACCGCTTGGGCCCAGGGTGCCGCCGGGTCGGCCGTGAATACCTTGCCGTTGATGAGCAGCAGATCGACAGCGTCCGGCTGCGCCGAGAGAGTGACAATCGCAAACGCGGCGCACGCAATCGGGAGGAAGCGACGGTTTGACATGATTACCATCCGGCGCGAACGGCCATTCACACCGGCGGCGAGAGTCGGATAACTCGGCTACGGCAGCCGAATCTGAAAAAGATTCCGGTGCGAAAGGGTTTTCGTGTACGCGAAGGAGTCCGGAGCGGGACCCGGTGCAACCGTCAGACCCTGGTGGACCGGATCGTACGGCGACAAATCGACCACGGCGCTTCCTGGCAACGCGGATGCGTCAGCCGCTGACCGCACGCCTGACGAAGGCAGTTGCGGCATCGAGCTGCTTTCGTCAGTCGGTACGACGACCGCCATGCCGCTTTGCCGCCCCTGGAGGAGCGGCGCGACGTAGAAGCGAGTGCCATCCGGAGACCACTGTGCGAGGCATTGTGCCGGACAGACCCGTTTCACCGAGCCGTTCCGAACCGATATGGCGACGACCGCGGTGCTCGGCACTTCGTCAACCGGCACCATGGCCAGCGCCCACTGACGGTCCGGCGACATCCCTTTGAACTCGATGATCGCGCCAGGCAGCAGTTTCGAGCGCGACGATCCGTCGAGCTTCATGTCGACGAGATAGTTGCTCGCACCGTCTGAACTGCGATAGACGATGTCGTTGTCAGGACCGAATGTCGGCAAGTCCAAACCGGACGAGGCGAGCAGGTGGGGAGCGGATCGGCCGTCACGGGGCGAGAGCCACGTCTGGGGCTGGCCACCGGGCCGACGGGCGGTGAACACCACCTGGCTTCCATCCGGCGACACGTTGTAGCTCATGATGTCGAAGCCTTTGATGAGCGCGTCGCTCTTGCCGGAGGGGAGGTCGGTCACCCACAGCTCTCGTGCCGTGCCCGTCGCCGCCCGACGGAGCAGGTAGAAAAGCTGCCGGCCGTCATTCGAGAACGAGAGGCCGGCGGCGTAGCCGTCCGGGGAAATCAGGTGCTCGCCTGTGGAGTCGTGCATCCAGACGCCGCTCTCGCGCATGCCGGCCGACGTGATCAGCGATCGGCCGTCGCCGCTGAGCGCGATCCCCTCTTCTTCAGCGGGCCCGAACGTCAGCTGCTCGAGTGATCCCTGCGGAAACCGCTGGCGCCAGACGTGACTCGAACGCCTCACCGTCGCCGTGAAGTACATCCAGGAACCATCGGGCGACCACGCTGCTGACGTGCAGGGCCCATCGGGCCCCACGTGAGCACCTTCTGAGTGGCCATCGAAGGGAACCAGCCGGCAGCGCTCCCACCCGCCCGTCGGTCCCATCTCGACGATCAGCACCTGCGAACGGTCCGGCGATGCATATGCGTAGTGGGTCATGCCGCGCTCGTGCCGCGGCAGATAGATCTCGCGCCCGTCCAGCCTGCTGGCGGTTGCGGTGACCAGGCCCATGTGCAATCCGGATTTGATTTCGGAAAAGAGCGCGTGCCGTTCGTCGATCCAGGTCAAACCCGCGGCATTCGTCAGGAACGGCTGCGGCTCGCCCCCAAGCGCCGGCAGCGCGAGCGTGTTCCAGCCATGGTCGGTGGCGGCGGTGTACGTGACTTGCGATCCATCGGGCGAGAATGCGACGCCGTACTTCGGCCACGCGTCATGCGTTCGTTGAACCGGCTCACCGTCCGGCAGCAGCTTGGTGTAAACCTCGCCGGCCGGCGGAAACGAGGCATCGCTGCCGACGATGAACGCGAGCATCCGGCCGTCGGGGGAGAGGGCGGGGGCAAAGGCCGGATCGTTGAAGCTGGTGATCTGCGTGTACGCCGGCGGAGCCGGCGGACGGCCGGCAAACATGGCGGCCGCGAGCCCTGCCGCGGCGAGCGCGATCGCCAGCGCCGCGTAGATCGCGGGCCTCGGCCAACGTGAGGACGCGGCCGGCGCGGGTGGCGGGCTGACCGTCTCCGGATCAGCCGCAATCGGTTCGACCCGCTCCACCGGAGCGACGAACTGATAGCCGACTTTCTTGACCGTTTCGACGAAGGCCGGCTCCGTCGCGTTGTCGCCGAGCGCCTGTCGAATCTGGCGGATGCAGTAGTTCAGCCCCTGATCGAATTCGACGAACGTCGCCGTGTCCCAGATCGCACGCCGCAGTTCTTCTCGCGAGACGACGTCGCCGGCGCGCCCGACCAGGATGGCCAGGACACGGGAGGGTTGCGGCTGGAGCCGGACCCTGCGGCCATCCTTGAGCAGCGGGCCGGATGGCAGATCCAGCTCAAAGCGTCCGAACCGGCGCCGACCTCGCTGAGGGCCCATCGTGAATCTCGAAACCGTTCAGTAGCTTACATCCTCAGGTTCCGCTCATTCACTCCTCACGCCGAATTCAGTTGCCGCCAGCGCCGCCGGTGTTAGCGTCGCCGCCGCTGGTCTGGGTCCAGCGGCCGACGAGGAGAGGATTCGATGCGGACAGTCTGGACGACGGTGTTCGTAGCAACGTTTTGTGCAGCAACGGCTTATGGTCAAACCGAACTGACCGAGCAGCAGCGGATCGCCGACTTGAATCAGCTGGCGAGTCTCTACGCGAAGAACTACGCGCCGTACGAGTGGAAGCGGGACGTGCTTGGGTTCGATCTGCTGCGGCTCAACTCCTGGATGCAGCAAATCCACAAGCAGACCGATCTCGATTTTCAGGAGACGCTGATCGACTACGTGGCGTCGCTGAACGACGCTCACTCTTTCATTACGTTTCCGAGCAACTTCTCGGTGTCGCTGCCACTGACGCTCGATATCTACGACGGCAAGGTGCTCATCGATTCCATCAACCGAACGCTCCTGCCGGCAACGCAGTTCCCGTTTGGCATCGGAGACGAGCTGATCGCGTTTGATGGCAGCGCGGTCTGGGACGCGATCGCGTCGTTGCGCAAGTATTTCATCCTCGCGAACCAGCGCAGCACCGATCGATTTGCGGCCGGGGGGCTGACTGGTCGCCCGCAACAGTACCAACCTCACGCCGCCGACGTGCCGGACTCGGCGCTACTGACGATCCGTCTGGCGGCCACCGGCGTAACGAGCACGTACACGATTCCGTGGGTCAGACGCGGGATTCCGATCGCCTCGGACGGCCCGGTGCCGAGTCCCGGACGCCAGCCGTTTCGGGAAACCGAGGAGATACCTGGAACGAGTTCGGGACCTGGCCAGGGCAGACCGCCGTCTGTCATCCGCACCGCCACCGCATCGGTCGACGACACCCTTCCGCCGTACATGGCGTCGATCGCTCCGCTCTTGAATGCGTCGCTGCCAATGGATCAGGTCGGTGTGCTGAACCTCTGGAACAGCAAGTTCCCGTTCTACGGACCACCGCCGGGTTTCGTCCAACGTCGCGGCGCCGCCTCCGCCGATTTCTTCCTGACCGGGACCTTTCCTGCAAATGGTCTCAGGATCGGTCTCCTCCGCATCCCGCACATGGCGCCCACTAGCGTCTCGACCGCGCTGCAACAGCTGGACTCGGAACTGGCCTACTTCAACGCGAACACCGACGGGCTCGTCGTCGATCTGACGCGCAATGGCGGCGGATCGATCAGCTTCATGGAGTCGATGCTGCAGCGGTTCTTTCCGGCGCCATTTCAGACCATCGGATTCGAGATTCGAGCGAACCAGAACTGGTTCAGCGGCTTTGCCGAGTCGCTGACGGCGGCGAAACTCGCGAATGCTCCAGCCCAAATCGTGCAGAACCTGCAAAACGAGTTCGACGAAGTCGAGCGGGCCTTCCACCAGCAGCGCGGGCGGACCATCCCGCTGTCGCTCAATTTCACCGGCAGCCTGACACTCAATCCCTCGTCCAACGCCTATCGCAAGCCGTTGCTGGTGCTGGTCGACGAACTCACGATCTCGGCAGGCGAGATGATGGCGACCGTGATTCAGGACAACGGCCGCGCGCCAATCTTCGGCATGCGTACGGTCGGAGGGGGCGGATCGGTGGTCGGGTTCAATGCGACGTCGTACACCGAGAGCACGGCGTACGTCACGATCTCCCTCGCGAACCGGGGCCGCGTGATCCAGACGCCGGATTTCCCACCCACGCCGTATCTCGAGAACGTCGGGGTTCGGCCGGACGTCGTGTACGACTACATGACGCGCGCCAACCTGATGGCGGCCGGTTCGCCGTACGTTCAGGCGTTCACGAACGCGATTGTCAACCTGATTCAACACACGGTGCCGTAGGCGAGACGCGGATGGAACGGGCGTCACCAGCCGGCGCGAACGGCCATCCACAGCCCGGCGCCGGCGAGGACGCCGACACCGACAAGCGCGACAACGCTCGAGGTGAAATACGGATAGACCGTGAACACGATGCCGGCGAGCATGTGCGGCATCCGCTCCTGCTTCTTGCCGTAGACGAACAGCACGAACCCGATCCCGCTGGGAATCAGCGAGAGAAAAAGCCACGTGGGATCGAAGCTCACTGTTCGATAATACGCCCGTGCACCTGACGCGCCGCGAGCTTCTGGAGATGGCCGCCGCTCTGGCGATCGCGCCGCCCTCGGACGATGTCGAACGCCGGGCGTCGGATACGATCCGCGCCTACTCGGCGGAAGGGCATCACCGGACGGCGACGGCTGTCGATCGCGCGTCGGCGGAGGCGCTGCTCGTTCGCGCGCGGGCGACGGGCGCTGCCGTCTCGCTGCAGCCGTTCCAGCTTTCGCGTGTCGATCCGGTGGCGGCGTTGGTGCAGATAGAGGATCGCCGCATCGAAGGGCTGCCGATGTTCGACGGCGCCTTCACCGCCGCCGGCGGTCTCCGCGGCGCGATCGGGCCGATCGACGGCGATCAGCCGTTCGCCTGGACGCGCGTGGCGCCAAACGGCGAAGCCGCGCTGCGCAAACTCCGGGAACGCTCGCCGCACACGGCGATCGTGGCCGTGACGATGGGCGGCAAGCCTGGTCTCTGTCCGGTGAACGCCGGCTGGTTCAACGAGCCGTTCGGCCCGCCGGTGCTGCAGATCTCCAGCGAGCACCTTGGCGCCATCGAGGCCGCGTCCGCATCACACGCCGAAATCCGTGTGGTCGCGCACGCGACGCGGCAGGGCGCGCAGGCGTTCAACCTGGTGGCGGACGTCCCCGGAACCGATCCCGCGCTGCCGCCCGTCTGCGTGATGACGCCGCGCAGCGGCTGGCACGCGAACGCGTCGGAGCGGGGCGGCGGCCTGGTCTGCTGGCTGGAGACGCTGCGCGCGGTAGTGGCCGCAAACGGTCCGGCTAAAGCCGGACACTACCGAAACACGCCCGACCGAAACGCGCTGAACCGAAACGCGGCGGGCCGAAACGCGGCGGGCCGAAACGCGGCGGGCCGAAACGCGCTGAACCGAAACGCGGCGGGCCGAAATGCGTCGGACCGAAACGCGTCGAACCGAAACGCGTCGAACCGAAACGCGTCGGATGGGAACTTTCCGGTAGTGTCCGGCTTTAGCCGGACCGTGGGTTTACGTCGTACCGTCAGGTTCGTGGCATCGAGCGGCCACGAGCTGGGGCACCTCGGCCTTCACGACTACCTGCATCGCAACCCGGGGCTCGCGCACGACGCGCTGGCGTGGGTGCATTTCGGTGCGAACATCGGCACGTCGACCGGCGACGTCGGCATGACGCCGTCGGACGACCGCCTGCGCGATGCGGCGCTGCGCGCGCTCACGCCTCACGGCCTGGAGAAGACGCGCCAGTCGCCGGCGGCGCAGGTCGGCGGAGAGGCGGCGACCATTCAGGCGGAGAACGGCCGCTTTATTTCGTTCATCGGCCGGAACGACTGGTTCCACAACCCCGGGGATCTGTATCCCGACGCCGCCGACATCCCGCTGGTGGCGCGCTACGCGCGCGCGGCGGCGGACCTGGTGCTGCTGCTGGCGAACACGCCTGCGGTCTAGTCGACTATGATCGCGCGGCGGGTCCAAAAGAACCCGCCCTACAACAGAGGCTTCGATGAAACGTGTCCTGCTCTCCGCTATGGCGGCCGTTGCCGCCGCCACGCTGATGACCACGCTCGCCGCCCAGACGAACAAGCCTGCGGCCGCTGCGACCTCCGCAAAACCGTCTGCCCCAAGCTCGCCGAAGGGTTTCACCGTCGTCGAAGCGACGATTTCGGACCTGCAGGCGGCGCTGAAATCCGGGCGCGTCACGTCGAGAGAGATCGTCCGGCAGTATCTGCAGCGGATCGGCATGTACGAGGACATGCTGCACGCGGCGATCACCGTGAACCCGAAGGCACTCGAGCTGGCGGCCGAACGCGACCGCGAGCGCGCGGCCGGCAAGATCCGCGGGGCGCTCCACGGCATCCCAATCGCGCTCAAGGACAACGTGCACACGACCTTCATGCGCACGACCGGCGGCGCCCTGGCATTTGAGAACCTGATTCCGCCTTACGACGCGACGCTGACGAAGAACCTGATCGACGCCGGTGCGATCATCATCGCCAAGACCGGCATGAGCGAGCTCGCCAACTGGGTCGCCGGCGCGCCGACGCCGATGCCGGCCAACTACAACGCGGTCGGCGGACAGGCCTACAACCCGTACGATCCGCGGAAGGATCCGCGCGACGCGACGTTCGACGGCCGCCCCGCGCTGCAAACCGGCGGGTCGAGCTCGGGTGTCGGCACCGCAGCGAGCTTCTGGGCCGGCAACGTCGGCACCGAGACGTCGGGATCGATCCTCAGCCCGTCGAACCAGAACATGCTGGCAGCGATCAAGCCGACGGTCGGGCGCATCAGCCGCTACGGCGTGATCCCGATCACCGCGGATCAGGACACGGCAGGGCCGATGGCGAAGAGCGTCGCCGACGTCGCGATCATGTTCGGGGCGATGGAGAGTGCGGCGCCGGATCCCAACGATCCGGCAACGCGCCTTTGCACACCGGCGCCCGGCCGCGACTACACGAAGTTTCTGAAGAAGGACGGGTTGAAGGGCGCACGCATCGGGATCCCGCGCGCGTCGTTCTACGACGCCTTCACTGCGCCCGGTCCACCTCCGCCTGATGCCGCCGGCCGGGGCGGGCGCGGCGGGGCTGGCGGCGGCGGTGGCGGCGGCCTGAACCCGGATCAGAAGAAGGCGATGGAGGACGCGATCGCCGTGCTCAAGGCCCAGGGCGCGATCATCGTCGATCCGGCGAACATCCCGAGCGTCATGGATCAGGATCCGAAGAACAACTTCCTGCGCTGGCAGACCTGCTCGGGCGCGAACGCTGGCAAAGGCAAAGACGAGGACTGCTCGATCGTCTTCAAGTACGGCATGAAGCGCGACTTCAACGCCTGGCTGAAGTCGCTCGGCGCGGCGGCGCCGCTGAAATCGCTGACCGAGCTGCGCGAGTTCAACACCAAGCACGCGAACGCCGGCGCGATCAAGTACGGGCAGTCGCTGCTCGACATCTCCGACGAGATGGACGTCGAGAAGGACAAGACGCGATACGAGGCGGATCGGGCGAAGGATCTGCGCCTGTCCGCCGCGCACGGCATCGACGAGGTGATGAAGGCCGAGCGGCTCGACGCGCTGCTGTTCCCCGGTGGCGGCGGCGCCGGGATCGCGGCGAAGCCCGGCTATCCGACGGTGATCGTGCCCTTCGCGCTGGTGCCGAATGCACCGACGCCGGCATTTCCGGCCGGCTTCAACGCGAAGCCCGGCCCGTTCGGCGTCAGTTTCACCGGCATGGCCTGCAGCGAGCCGAAGCTGCTCGAGCTCGCCTACTCGTTCGAGCAAGCCACGAAGAAGCGCGTGCCACCTCCGTCCGTACCTTAGGAGAGTCATCATGAAACGGATCGCGATCGCGCTCTTGTTCCTTCCCGCCGCCGCATTCGCGCAGGCTCCCGCGGCGCAGGCGCCGCCACGGCCGACCGCGTCAGTCAATACCCAGCCGCGCGTCGACGTCCTCGGCATGACGCGGCCGATCGAGATGCACGACTCGGTCTGGATCGAGGACCTGACGATGATGGAGGTGCGCGATCTGATCAAGGCGGGGAAGACGACCGCGGTGATCCTGACCGGCGGCATCGAGGAGAACGGTCCGTACCTGACGACCGGCAAGCACAACAACGTGCTGCGCGTGATGGGCGATCCGATCGCGCGCGGATTGGGCAACGCGCTGATCGCGCCGATCGTGACGCTGGAGCCGGGTAACCCCGAGCGCGTGCGCACGCCGGGCACGGTGTTTCTGTCGCCGGAGACCTATCGCGCCGTCCTCTCCGACATGGCCGTCAGCCTGAAGACGCAGGGCTTCAAGGATGTCGTGATGCTCGGCGACAGCGGCGGCAACATCAAGCCGATCCAGGAAGTGGTCGATGCGCTCAACGCGAAGTGGAAGGCCGCCGGCGCCGACGCCCGCGCGCACGCCATCCCCGAGTACTACAACTACGACGAGGTCGAGAAGTTCGAGGAGAGCGCGCTCGGCATCCACGAGAAGATGGAAGGGCTGCACGACGACTACTACATTTCGGCCCTCATCGCTGTCCACGATGTGAACGGCGTCCGCCTGCCGGAGCGGATCAAGGCCGGCAAGGCCACGATCAACGGGGTCAGCCTGACGCCGGCCGGGAAGACGATCGAGAACGGACAGAAGATCGCCGCCTTCCGCGCGGAGAAGACCATCGCGGCGGTGAAGAAATCGATCGCCAGTAGTCGTTAGTCCAGAAGCCTGACTGCCGCGTCGCCGTATTGCTGCAGCATGTCGCGCAGCGTCCGGCCGGACTCTTCCTCGAACCGGTCTCCGACGACCGCCGCGTTGATGCGATCGAGGCGGAAATTGCGAAAGCCGATCCGCATCTCGCACCAGGCGGCGAGCGTCCACGTCTTGCCCCAGAAGAACAGGCCGAGCGGGCGAACGGTCCGCTCGGTTTCTTCCCTTCTCTCGTTCGCGTACTTCACGTGCAGCCGCCGCTGCGCGACGAGCGCCTCGCGCGCGACGGCGAGCGCCGCCGACGCTCGCGCGCCGCTAGACGTCTTCGGCACGAACAGGCGCGTGTCGGCCAGCAGCGGCTCGAGCTCCTTCGGCAGCACGCCGGCGACCTTGCTCAGGATCGACTCGCTCGCGCGCGCGAGCGCGGGATCCCCGAACTGCGCGACGATCCGCGCGCCGAGCACGAGCGCCTGAATCTCCTCTCGATCGAACATGAGCGGCGGCAGATCGTAGCCAGGCTGCAGGCGGTAGCCGACGCCTGCTTCGCCGTCGATCGGCGTGCCGGCCTGGATCAAATCGCGGATGTCGCGATAAACCGTCCGCTCCGAAATCTCCAGTTTGTCCGCAATCTGTGCCGCCGTGACGACCGTGCGGCGGCGGCGAAGGAGCTGGACGATCCGGAACAGACGGTCGGCGCGGCGCATCCGCCTATTGTGCGGCAGCGGCCCGGGCCTCGACGAGACCGAGCACGTGCCCTTCCGGGTCCTCGAAGACGCCGAGGGTCACGTCGGGCAGCACCGTCCGCGGCATCACGACCTTGCCGCCGAGCGCCTGCGCCTTCGTCAGCGACGCGGTGACGTCGGGTGTCTCGGTGTAAAAGGTGACCCACGAGCCCGTGCCGGGATAGGGTCCGCCGACTCCGCCCATGATGCCGCGCGTGTCGCCGGTCTTCACGACCCCGTAGTCGATCTGGGGGATGACGTCGAACGTCCACCCGAACAGATCGCCATAGAACTTCCTCAGCTTGCCGCCGTCGGTCCCGAGCACTTCGAACCACATCACCGGGTGTGCCATATCTGCCTCCTGTCGCGTCATGCGAACAGGAGGACGATAGCAACCGCCTCCTGACAGCGTGTTGTCAGGAGAGGTCTGTGCTCCAGGACGCAGAGGGCACGGAGAGAACCGAGTTCACACAGAGGAACAGAGGAACGGAGGTCGAACGGAGCGGCGAGTGCGGCCGGGCCCGCAACGCGGGCCCGCTGACGAAAGAAGCGGCGCAAACACAAACGGGCGGATGGATTCTCGGTTTGCGTTTGCGTCGCTCCTTTCGTCAGCGTGACGGCTGGCTGCGCCAGCCGCCGGCCGCACGATCACTTGCTCTGTTCGTCTCGGTTGCTCCGTTTCTCTATGTGAGCTCGGTTGCCTCCGTCTTCTCCGTTGTCTATGGAATCACGTTGGCGACTGCGGCGAGCCGCTGAACCTGGAAGCGGTGGTCATGACGTTCGGCGTTCGACGTTCGTCGTGCGCTAGCCGGGATGCTCGCGCAGCGGATAGTCGACAACGATCGCCTTGCCGTTGGAGAAGGCGCGGACGGAATGTGGAATGCCGGATGGGACGATGCCGACGCCCCCGGCGCCGACGCGCCGGGTCGTGCCGCCGATGGTGATCTCGAGCTCGCCTTCGATCACCGTCCACACTTCCTCTTCGGGGTGGAAGTGCGCGTGGATCGACGAGCCGGCGTCGAATTCGTAGTGCGCGAAGGTCATGCTGGGAGAATCGAAGTAACGCCCTCTCCAGCCAGGCTTGCGCTCCACCTCAGGCAGCGCGTCAACTTCGACAAAGTTCATGGTGGGGGTAGTTTACCCATGGCGAACCGGTTCGCATTCGCAATCTTTCGCCTCGCCAGCGTCTTTCGCCCGACACGACTGAGCCGGAAAGCAGCGGCGGTCTCTTGGAAAAGGGAGGTCTATAATTTCGTGCACGGAGGGTACGGAGGGAACCGAGTTCACACGGAGAAACAGAGGAACGGAGACGCGCAGAGCGATTCGTGCGGCCGCCGGCTGGCGAAGCCAGCCGGCACGCTGAGAGAAGAAGCCGCGCGCAATCACAAACCCTGAGAGGGAGTGGTTTGTGTTGCGCGGGCTTCCTCTCTCAGCCGGGCCCGCGTTGCGGGCCGGCCGCACTCGCTCCGTTCGTTCTCTGTTTCTCTGTTCCTCTGTGTGATCTCGGTTGTCTCCGTCTTCTCCGTTGTCTATGGAATCGTCATGAAGATCTTCCTGGCTGTCCTGGCCCTCACGCTGCTCGCACCGGCGCCGATTGCGTTGCCGCGCGATTATCCGATCCGCGCCGTGCCGCTGACGGCCGTCACGATCGACGACGGGTTCTGGGCGCCGAAGCTCGAGATCAACCGCACCGTCACCATTCCGCACATCCTGACGGCAAACGACGACACCGGCCGCGTCGCCAACTTCGAGAAGGCCGCCCGAAAGAAGGTCGGCCCGTACGAAGGACGCCGCTTCAACGACACCGACGTCTACAAGATCATCGAGGCGGCGTCGTACTCGCTTGCGCTCGTGCCCGATCCGCGGCTGAGCACCAGGCTCGACGAGCTGATCCAGCTGATCGCGGAGTCGCAGGAGAAGGACGGCTATCTGTTTCCCGCGCGCACGATCGATCCGCAGCATCCCGCCCCCGGCGTCGGGCCCGAGCGCTGGATTTACGAGAACGGCAGCCACGAGCTGTACAACGCCGGCCATCTCTACGAAGCGGCGGTCGCGCACTTCGAAGCGACCGGCAAGCGTACGTTGCTGGACATCGCGATCCGGAATGCCGATCTCGTGTGCCGGACGTTCGGCCCGAACGGACGGCACGCCGTATCCGGCCACGAGGAGATCGAGCTCGCGCTCGTGAGGCTGTATCGCGCCACCGGCAACGCCACCTACCTGAAGACCGCCGACTGGCTCGTTGCCGAGCGCGGCAGGCCCCATCCCGACATGCCGCCGTATCCGGACAAGGCGTTCGAGATGTACAACGACCGCGCCTACAAGCAGGATCAGGTGCCGGTCGTCGAGCAGGATCGCGCCGTCGGCCACGCGGTCCGCGCGATGTACTTGTACGAAGCCGTCACGGATGTCGCGGCGCTGACCGGCAACGACGCGTTTGCGAAGGCCGCCGATCGGCTGTGGCAGGACGTCGTCGCGAAGCGGTTGTATCTCACCGGCGGTGTCGGCTCGCGCGGAACCGTGGAGGCCTTCGGCGACGACTACGAGCTGCCCAATCTTCGCGCCTACACCGAGACCTGCGCGTCGGTGGGCAACGATCTCTGGAACCACCGCATGTTCCTGCTGCACGGCGACGGCAAGTACATCGACATGTTCGAGCGCGTGCTCTACAACGGCGTGCTCGCGGGCGTTTCGCTCGCCGGCAACACGTTCTTCTACCAGAACCCGCTCGAGTCGAACGGCCGCGCCAGGCGGACGGAGTATTTCGAGGTGGCGTGCTGCCCGGCCAATCTCGCGCGCCTGCTCGAGCAGCTGCCCGGCCTCGTGTACGCGCAAACCAGCGACACGATCTACGCGAATCTCTACGCCGGCAACCATGCCACCGTGATGCTCGGGGGCCGCCGCGTGAACATCGTCCAGGACACGCGCTATCCGTGGGACGGCGACGTCTCCCTGCGGCTCGAGCCGGACGGATCCGGCCCGTTCACCGTCGCGCTGCGCATTCCGGGCTGGGCTCGCGATCAGCCGGTGCCGAGCGATCTCTATCGCTTCGTGGACACCGCCAGCGAACAGCCGGCCGTGACCGTTCGCAGTGGCAACGCGTCGCCAG
>Ga0310810_10004909_pt1 | contig 14864 bp, 15 predicted proteins | sample NCmetagenome_FD_207641 | JGI IMG/M metagenome (GOLD analysis project Ga0310810, IMG submission 207641) | Soil microbial communities from experimental microcosm in Duke University, North Carolina, United States - NC | ecosystem: Engineered > Artificial ecosystem > Soil microcosm > Unclassified ...
AGCGGGCCACCCCCTGGCGGCTGTGGCTGGACGACACCGAACTCATCTCCGCCACCAGCGTCATCTCCGGCGGCATCACGGTGCCCTCCACCAACTACAACCTGGAGTCCAACCGCGTCGGCCCGCCGTACGACCGTCTGGAGATCAACATCTCCACCTCGTCGGCACTCAGCGCGGGCTCGACCTACCAGCGGTCGGTGGCCATCACCGGACTGTGGGGCTACAGCAACGACGAACTGACCGTCGGCGCCACCGCCGAAGCCCTCGACACCACCGAGACCGGCATCGACGTCACCGCAGCCGTCTCCGTCGAAGTCGGCGTCGGCTCCATCCTGCGCATCGACGACGAACGCGTCATCGTCAAGGACCGCGCCCAGCTCGACACCGGACAGACCCTCGGCGCCGGACTGACCAACCAGAAGAACGACGCCACCGTCACCGTCGCCGACGGCACCCAGTTCGCCACCGACGAGATCATCCTCATCAACAGCGAACGCATGCTCATCGTCGACATCGCGGGCAACAGCCTCACCGTCGTCCGCGCCTACGACGGCACCACCAACGCCGCCCACACCCTGGGCGCCGCCATCTACGCCCTGCGCACCCTCACCGTCATCCGGGGATCCCTGGGCACCACCGCCGCCACCCACAGCCTCGGCGCCACCGTCTACGCCTGGCGCCCCCCGGCCGGGATCCGGCAGCTCAACACCACCGAAGCGATCCACGAACTGATGCAGGAACAGACCGGATGGTTCCGCACCATGTCCGCGTCGTCCAACTTCGGCGGCACCTCGAAACGCTCCGCATCCATGGAACCCATCATCGACCTGCGTGACTCCGTCTACCGCCAGTACGGACGCAAGGCACGCATAAGGACTGTCTGATGTGGGAAATCCGCTTCAACTCCCGCGTGCACGGCCCGATCCACGACGGGCGCATGGCCCGCTGGGTCAAGGAATACGAGCACGACGTGGCCTCCGCCCTCGCCGACTCCGCCAAAGACACCTGGGTCAACAACCTCAAGACGTCCATCCGGCACCCCACACCGTATTACTGGACGCGCATCGACAAGCGGGAAATCGACTCCAACCGCTACGAGGTACACGACCACGGAATCGTCTACGGCGCCTGGCTGGAAACCGGCCAGTACACCCCCCGCCGCCGCTTCGAGGGCTACCACGCGGAACTCCGCGCCAAAGAAGAAGCCCGAGCAAAACGTGGAAACATCGCCCGCCGCATCCTGCGCCGCTACCGCTCCGAAGGAAAACTCCGCTGACCTGACAGGAGGACACCATGGCGCTGGACATCAGCGGAATCCTCAACGCCATGGTCTCCCACGCACAAGGCACCGGCTACTTCCAGTGGGTCAACCAGCACGAAAGCAAGCAGTCCGCCTTCGAGGGCCTGACCTGCGAAATCTGGATCGAGCAGATCAAACCGGTCCGGACCTCCGGACTGGCCACCACCAGCATCCGTATCCAGTTCGAGGTGCGCCTCTACGCCGGAACACTCAGCGAGCCCTACGACGACATCGATTCCAACGTCGTCACAGCCCTCGACGCCCTCATGCGTGAATACATGGGCGACTTCACCCTCGGCGGACTCGTCCGGCACATCGACGCATTCGGCGCCTACGGAACCGGAGTACAGGTCCGCTCGGGTTTTGTCAACCACGACGGCAAGGAGTTCAGGGTCTTCTCCATCAACGTGCCTGTGATCTGCGACGATCTGTGGGATCAAGCTCCCTGACAGCATGTACTAGACTATCCTGCATGCTATCAGATGAAGTCATCGCAGCGACCGATCCGCGAGGGCGTCACAATCTCACGCATGGCCACGCGAAGGGTGGTCAGTCACCCACCTACAAATCATGGGCGGCGATGCTCCAGCGGTGCACGAATCCGAAGAACGTTGGGTACCCGTGGTATGGCGCCCGAGGCATCACGGTCTGCACCAGATGGCACGCCTTTGAGGACTTCCTCACTGACATGGGTGAACGTCCCTCCGGAGGAACGCTGGAGCGCATCGACAACGACGGCAACTACGAGCCGTCGAACTGCCGGTGGGCGACGCGTAGGGAGCAGGCGGCGAATCGTCGCAACCCAGTGAGCAAGAAGCCGAAGCTCGTTCCGAGGTGCCATCCGGACCGTGTTCACCGCGCCCGTGGGATGTGTGCCTCGTGCTATCAGATCTTCAAGAACGACAACATCCCGGAAGCGATTCGTGGCACGGACTTCGAGGGCGACGTTCGGCGGATGCTGGATGAGCGTCGCGACGTTGCCATGAGGCGTCGCGCTCGGTGTCATCCAACGCGGAAGTACTACGCGCGTGACATGTGCGCTACGTGTTACGTGCCCTTCCGCGAGGGGGTCGTCCCCTTGGCCATCCGTGGGACCGATTTCGAGCCCGAAGTTATACGGATGCTTGCTGAGCGCACAGCGTAAGAACTAAGGATTTCGACAGAGGAAGCCCTGCCGGTCGGCGGGGCTTTTCTCATGCCCGCCTACGCCCGATTTGGAGGTTATTGTGGCAAAAACGTCCGGTTTGGGTGATAACTTCTACGTAGGCGGTTATGACCTGTCCGGTGACACGGCGTCCCTGGACGAAATCGGCGGCGGCCCGGCCCTGATCGACGTCACCGGCATCAACAAGAGCGCCTACGAACGGATCGGCGGCCTGCGGGATGGCCGCGTCGAGTGGACGTCCCACTGGAACCCCGACACAGTCGGCGTGACGTTCACCGAGCACACCGTCCTGGCACCGCTGCCGACGACCGACGTGCACACCATGTACTTCCGTGGCACCACCCTCGGCAGCCCGGTGGCCGCACTCGTCGGCAAGCAGCTCAACTACGACATGACCCGCGCCGACGACGGCAAGGTCACCCTCAAGGTCCACGTGGACGCCAACGGCTACGGCATCGAATGGGGTGTCGGCCTGACGGCCGGAATCCGCACCGACACCGCAGCCACCAACGGCACCGGCGTCGACCTCGGCACCGGCCCGCTCAGCTTCGGCGGCCAGGCCTATCTGCAGGTGTTCGGGTTCACCGGCACCGACGTCACCGTCAAGATCCAGGACAGTGCCGACAACGCCACCTTCGCCGACGTCACCAGCCTGGCCTTCACTCAGATCACCTCCACCGCGCGGCAGGCGCAGCGCATCTCGATCGGCAACACCTCGACGATCCGGCGCTATGTCCGGGCGAGCACCGTGACGACGGGCGGCTTCAGCAATCTGCAGTTCGCCGTGTCCGTCATCCGCAACGACACGGCGTTCATCGTCTTCTAACTCGCGCACCGGGGAGACCACGTGCAACGCATGAACCGCATCGAGCCCCAAGGGCGCGTGCAGGACTACAAGACCTACCAGATCGTCTCGCCGCTGAGCACGCACTGGGAACCGGCGACCTGTGCGCAGGTCGACTGTCCGGAGTACCTCAACGGCTGGCGGGTGAGGGTTGAGGGACTCCCGGCGGAGATGGTCCTCGCGGCCCGTACAACGGGGCGCAAGTTCACCGAGCTGGAAGTGGCGCACAACGAGCACTGGCTGGTGTTCGAGGCCGGGCAGCCCTGCTTCCGTGCGTCCCTGCACCGGCGGCTGCTGGACAAGCAGGAGATCTTCATCGCCCGTGACGGCGACTTCCGTGGCAATCCCACCGGCAACGTCCGCAAGCACACGCGTCCTGAGTTCTGGGTTGAGGACTTCGCGGATCATCAGGATCGATTGGCCCGGCAGATTCAGCAGGGCTGATTCACCCCATGAAGGCCCGGCGTGTGCCGGGCCTTCGCTGTGTCCGAAACGGACAAGGAGGGAACAATGGCCAAGTCTTCGGGTCTTGCATGGACGACTTTGTCCGTAGATGACTCAGGTGGCACTCCGCGAGACATTCGTAACGACATCACGAACCTGGAGTTCGCGACTCCGCGTGCGACTCAGGATGTCACCGGTATCGACAAGAGCGCCATGGAGCGTCTGCTCCTGCTGGCCGACTTCACGGTCACATTGAACGGCGTCTTCAACCCGGCGACGAACCTGTCGCACGATGTGTTCAAGACGGTGCCGTCGACCAGCGTGCTGCGGACAGTGTCGATCACGGTGAACGGCAAGTCGCTGCCGAACGAGTGCATCTTCACCGACTACCCGATCACGCGTGCCGACAGCGGTGAGCTGACGTTCGCCGTGCCTGGCCAGCTCGCGGACGGAACTGTCCCCACTTGGGCGTGATGTCCGTTTCGTTCTAGGCAGTGCCTCGGCAGTCCATCGCAGTCGCGGTGGGCTTTTTTCATGCCCTTCAACCGGGGAGAAATCATGTCTTTTCAGCGCAAGCGCAAGATCTACCGTCTCAATTTCGCGGGGACCGAGTACGACGGCATGGAGGTGCAGGTCGAGGGCCTCACCACCGGCGAGTACCTGGAGATCGTCACGCTCACGGGGGTGACCGACGACTCCGGCAGTGAGACCGAGAAGCTGCTGAAGCTGCTCGCGTCGCACCTCGTCTCCTGGAATATCCAGGAGGACGGTGTGCCGGTTCCGGCGGATATCGAGGGCGTGAAGTCGAACGACCTGGCGATGAACATGTTCATCATCAACGCCTGGACCGACGCGATGGTGAGTGTTCCTGCGGACACCGAAAAAAAGTCGCTCGCTGGCGATCCTTCCCTGGTGGCGTCGATTCCTACGGAGAGCTTGTCTCTAAGCCTGTAGAGGTCGAGCAGGCTCAGGTGTTGCTTCAGTTGTGTGACCGCTTTCATGTGCTGCCCAGTCAGCTTATGGAGGAGCCGGTCGAATTGTTCCGGCTTATCAAGCTGGCCGATCTGGGTGATGCGGAAGGTGATGGGTGATGGCTGACGACATCATCTTGACTGTCCACGTCCGGGACATGACCCGGGGTCAGTTCCAGCGCCTGGACCGGGAGATGAACGGTCTGCGTGGCACGGTTCGTCAGCTCGGTCAGGATGGTAACCAGGCCAACGAGCGCATGCGTCGTCTGGACCAGAGTCTGGGTGCGGTGCAGGGCCGTATGCGGCGTCTGCATCAGACGGGTCAGATGACCAGCCGCGAGATGGATCACATGCGGCAGAGCCTGGCGGGAGTCAACCGCGAGGCGCTGAACGCGGTCCGGTCCGGCGAGATCACCCGGGACCAGTACAACCGTCTGCGTACGCAGATCGATCAGACACGGGGTGCGTTCGATCACCTCGACCGGGACATCCGCCTGCACCGTACGCAGCTCAGAGGCGTCGGCAACGATGCGGAGCGGGCTGCCATGGCGACCCGTCGTCTGCAGTTGCAGGAGGAGCGGCTGCGGATGTCGGAGGAGCGGCTGCGTCAGTCCGCCGAGCGGCTGCGGATGTCGCAGGGCCGCGTGGTAGGTGCCAACCGCAGCATTTCCAACAGCAGCAACCTCGCGACCAGGACCGTGAGCAACATGCGGGGCGCGCTGATCGGTGTCGCGGTCGTCCTGATCGCGTCGCTGTTGCCGACGATCGGTGCCCTGGCGCCCATGCTCGCCGGTATCGCTGCGATTGCTGGCGTTGCGGCCCTGGCCTTCATGGGTCTGAGTAGGCCGACGAGCAAGCTGACTCAGGATCAGAAGAAGTTCAAGGAGGGCCTGAAGCCGCTCACGAATGAATTCCGTGAGCTGCAGCGGGTGGCGCAGCATGCCGTTCTTCCCGGACTGACGAAGTCGATTCCGGCTGTCACGCGTGCGGTCAAGGCGTTGAACCCGGTGATCAAGATCGGTGGCAAGGCGCTCGGTGAGCTGGTCGACAAGATTGCCAAGGGTATCGGGTCCAAGGATTTCATGGGCCCGTTCCTGAAGAATGTCAAGATGGGTACCGACTGGGTCATCAAGTTTGTCGGCTCTTTCGGTAAATTCCTGAAGGCGTTCTTCGAGTTCGGAACGAAGTCGAAGCCTGCTCTCGATGCCTGGCAGGATCTGCTCGGCGGGTTCATGGATCGTGGCCTGCCGTCCATGTTCAAAAACATGGAGTCCGGTGTGAAGGGTGCCTCGGACTACCTGCTGGGTCTTTCGGCCGTGATCAATGACGGCCTGCTGCCCGGACTGGGCAGGCTGCTCGGCAAGTTCATGGAGGTTTTCGGTCCGAGTCTCGGTCGGATGCTGACGACGTTCGCGGGGACTTTTGTGTCCCTTTCGGATATCGTCGGCGGACTGATGGAGGCAGCCGCTCCTCTGGTCAGGGTCTTCCTCAATATCGGTGAGGCGATTGCCGAGATCGGGCGTATCGGGATCAGTTCGCTGGGGAACCTGCTGAAGGATCTCGGTGGCGGTCTGGCACAGTCGCTCGCGGACGCTTTCGGCGGTTCGGGCCTGGGCTCGCTGGTCGACAACATCCGCAACAGCGAGGGGCAGCTGCGCGCGATTTTCACCGGCATCGGTGACGCCGTTTTCTCGATAGCAGAGAACGCCGTGATGGCCGCGCCGATCATCATGAACATGATGACGAAGATCACGACGGTCGCTCTGGCGACGTTCGGGGCATTCGTCAACGGCGCGGCGACCGCATTCGGGTGGATACCCGGGATCGGCGACAAGATCAAGGGCGCCTCCAAGGCCTTCAAGGACTTCTCTCAGGACGTCCAGACGAGCATGGCGGATGCGACCGCCGCAGCATCGGATTTCCGTGACTCGGCGCTCCCGAACCTCAGCCGCGCCGAGCTGAAGTTCAATGTCGATCAGGCAAAGTCCGCGCTGCAGGACATCAAGACCCAGCTGAAGGACCCGGAACTCACCAAAAAGCGCCGGGCCATTCTGGAAGCTGACAAGTCCACCGCCGAGAGCAACATCAAGGACGCGGAGCGGAAGCTCGGGGCGTTCGACCACAAGCGGGCGAAGGCGAAACTCGACGCCACCGCCAGCTCGTTCTTCAACGTTTTCAACCGAGTCAACGCGCTGAAGCTGCAGGGCAAGTCCGCCAAGGTGACCGCGAAGGATAGTGCGTCCGGGAAGCTGACGTTCATTCAGCGGCTTCTGAACCAGATCAACGGTACGGTCGCACGCACCACCGTGGTGACCAGCTACCAGCAGGTCCGCAACCAGGGATACAGCGGGAACTCCGCTACAGGCGGTCACGCCCATGGCGGCAGGATCCGTAGGTTCGCCGACGGCGGCGGTGCTGTCTCAGGCCCCGGTTCGGAGTCGTCGGACAGCATCCCGGCGATGCTCTCGGATGGCGAGTACGTGGTGCGTGCCTCGTCGGTGCGCAAGTACGGCACGTCGTTCCTGGACGACGTCAACAGCGGCAACCTGCACCGGCGGGGATTCGCCAAGGGTGGCCTGACCAAGCAGCAGCAGGCGGAGAAGGACGCGCGCTCCGCCATGAGCGGGCAGTTCGGCATCAGCTTCTTCGGGAAGATCGCCGGGTACAAGCACGACCCGTACGAGGTGGCGACCGGCAAGCCGCAGAGCCTGGGCGAGCTGGTCTCCGCCCTGAACGGGTTGCGCAGCCAGATCAAGGCCGCCTTCCACGGGAAGCAGGAGTCCAGCCTGCTGCACCAGCTCACCAACGCGGGCAAGGCGCTGATCAAGTACGAGAAGAAGCTGAGCGACGTCAACAAGAAGCTCGACGCCGCGAAGACGAAGCTCGACGATCTGAAGTCGGCGGCTGCCTCCCTCAAGGAGTCCGTGACCTCGGGCGTGATGTCCGCGACCGATGTCACCCGTGTGGCCAGCAATGACAACAACGTCACGATGACGGACGTCATGGCCACCATGCGGGAGAGCCTGGACAAGTCGTCGGCGTTCGCTTCTGCGCTGAAGTCGCTGCAGAGCCGTGGGGTGTCCAAGGACATCATCAACCAGATCGCTCAGGCGGGTATCAGCGGCGGTGGTCTGGAGACGGCCGGAGCAATTCTCAGTGCTTCGGACAGCGAAATCTCCCAGATGAACGCCATGCAGAAGCAGATCGACGCCAATGCGAAGAGCGCGGGTAAAACCGCGTCGGATTCGATGTATGCGGCTGGTATCAAGGCGGCGGAGGGTCTGGTCAAGGGGCTGACGGCCAAGAAGAAGGACATCGAAGACGCGATGATGAAGATCGCGAAGTCGATGGAAAAGGCTATAAAGAAGGCCCTTGGTATAAAGTCGCCCTCCCGCGTCATGATGAAGGTCGGTCACCATACCGCCGAGGGTTTCGCCCTGGGCATGACCAAGAACCGGAAGGTTCCGCATGCGTGGGAGTCGATGCTGAACGTTCCCTCCGGCGGTGCGCCGGTGGGTGCTGCGCGCGGTGGCGGCGACGGCGTGTATTCCTTCCCGATCTACGTCGGCGGCAAATTCCTCGACGAGGTCATTCTCGACACCAACCGGCGTCTTGTCCGTACGCGCGGCGGGGACGTGCAGAAGGTGTTCGGCCGTAAGTAGAACGCGTCACGAGAGGGGCTCCTTCACAGGGGCCCCTCTTCTTTTCTGCCGCTCGGCAGCAGACCAAGGACGGTATCAGTGCACCGGTATAAGACGTGGAACAACGCCATGCCGACGACGGCCGCTCAGGCGTCCGTGACGACCGGTACGGCCATCAAGACGATGCTGCAGCTGTCGACACCGTCGAACCGGCAGCTTCAGGTCATCTCGTGGGGTTTCTCGTGCGACGACCCGCCGGGTGCCGATGCGGTGATCGAGCTGCTGCAGACCGATGTGGCCGCCACGGTCACCGCCCACGTGGCGTCCGGTGTGCAGCCTCTGGACCCCAACGCTCCGGCGTCGCTGCTCACCCTGGGTGCGAGCAACACGGGCTACACGGCGACTGCGGAGGGGACGACGACGGCGAGCCGTGTCTTCGACGCAGTCTCGCTCAGCTCGGTCTCCGGCGAGTCACCTCTCACCTACACCTACCAGTTCATGCCGGATGAGCGGCCCATCGTCGCCGTCTCCAAGTTCCTCCGCATCCGTGCGACGACCCCCACCACGGCTGTCGACATGCGCTGCTGGATCGCGTGGGACGAGTAAGCAGAGAGGTTCGATATGCCGGGGAGCATCGCACCTCTCGCCATGGCCTGGCAGCGTCAGATGGGCGGCATGGCCGGGCCGCTGTCCGCGTCGGGGGAAGCCAGCAACGGCAACCCCGTTCAGGTGGAGCTGTTCGTCAGCGGTGCCTGGGTGGACATCACCGCGTATGTGATGGTGCGGGACGAGAGCGGGAATATCGCTGTCACCCGTGGCCGCCGCGACGAGGGGTCCACGAGTGAGCAGGCGACCTGCACGCTGACGCTGAACAACCGGGACGGCCGGTGGTCGCCGAGGAATCCGACGGGCGTGTACTACGGCGTCATCGGGCGTAACACTCCGATCCGGGTCTCAGTGCCCGATGGTCTGGGTGGTAAGAGCTACCGGTTCCAGGGTGAGGTTTCCCTGTGGCCCCAGTCGTGGGATCCCACGGGGACGGATGTCTACACCGAGATCGAGGCGAATGGCATTCTGCGTCGTCTGGCGCAGGGTCCTGCTCCGGCGTATTCGCTGATGCGGACGGCGCTGGCTACGTATCCGTCGGCGAATCTGCGGGCGTACTGGCCGTGTGAGGATGCCGAGGGGTCGACGTCGCTGGCGAGTGTGCTGACGACGGGGTCGGCGATGACGTGGACCGGGACGCCGACGCTGGCCGGGTTCGACGGTTTCCCCGCGTCCGATCCGGTGATCAGTACGGTGTCGAATGTGCTGGCGGGCGGTGTTGCCCGCTATGACGATCCGACGGCGACGCAGGTGCGTTTTCTGTGCTCCATTCCGTCGGACGGTCTGGTCAACGGGACGGTTGTCTGCTCGATCGACCAGCAGGACTACTCGGCGGGTTCGGCGCAGATCTTCGACCTGTACTACGGCAACTTCGGTGGCACCGGTCATGGGATGACGCTTCACACCATGGCCAGTGACGGCACGGATCTCGGCGCCGATCTGGAGAACACGTTCGATGTCCGGGGCAAGACGCTGTATGTCTCGATCGAGCTGCAGGAGTCCGGCACGGGGATCACGCGGGCGCTGCGGATCTATGACATCAGCGCGCAGGTCAGTTATGACGTGTCCGACACGGAGACGCTGACGCAGCTGACGCGGGTGACGCGGGTGCAGTTCGGTCCGGCGAGCCGGTCGGCAGCGAGCCCGCACGGCAGCACGGGTCTGTCGAGCGTGGCGATCGGGCATGTCACGGTCGAGGACATCATCACGCCCAACACGGGGCTGGGTGTGCGGCTGAATCCGATCGGTGAGGCGGCCGGGGCGCGGATTCAGCGGCTGTGCTCGGACAACAGCATCGGGTTCGAGTCGGTCGGTGTCCTCAGCGACACGGTGCTGATGGGCAATCAGGGCAAGCTGAATCCGCTGGAGCTGATGCAGGAGTGCGAGCTGGCGGACGGCGGGATGCTGTATGAGAGCATGCCGAGTCTGGGCCTGGGCTACCGCACGCGGGCGTCTTTGCAGAACCAGGATGCTCAACTCACCCTGAACTACACCGGGTTCAACCTCTCCGAGGTGCCGACGCCGGTCGAGGACGACCGCTACATCCAGAACCAGGTCACGGTGACGGTCGGCAGCGTGTCGCAGACGTATGCGCTGACGACGGGGTCGCTGAACACGGCGCAGCCGCCTGCGGGTGTGGGTGTGTACGGCACCGATGTCACGCTGAATCTGCAGCACACGAATGAGGCGCTCAGTCAGGCGGCGTGGCGTGTGCACCTGGGGACGGTGGATGAGCCGCGTTATCCGGAGATCTCGGTCAACCTGGCGCACAGTTCGTTCACGTCGAATCCGGCGCTCAAGCAGGCTGTTCTGGCGCTGCGGCAGGGTGACCGGATCGTGGTGCAGAACCCGCCGAGCTGGCTTCCTCCGGGGGATATCGACCAGCTCATCCTCGGGTTCAGTGAGACGATCACGCATTTCGAGCACAGGCTCACGTTCATCTGTGCCCCGGCGAGTCCCTACAACACGATCGGTGTTCTCGGCGCCAGCACGGCGCGTCTGGACACGGACGGCAGCCAGCTCGCTGCGGGGGTCACCTCGACGGCCACGAGCCTGTCCGTGGCGACCACGTCGGGGCCGGTGTGGGTGCAGTACGGGCAGCTCAACGCCAACAGTGACTTCGAGATCAACCTGACGAACTGGTCGGCCAGCGGGAGCACCATCGCGCGGGTCGCGACTCCGGGCAGTCCGCCGTTCGACGGCTTGTGGTCGCTGCAGATCACTCCTGACGGGGTGGCGCAGTTCCCCAATGCCGGGTCGGAGCAGATCGCCGTGGTGGCGGGGCAGTCCTACACGCTGCAGGGCTGGATGTACTGCGTCACGGCGCGGGCTGTCGACCTGAACATCAACTGGTTCGACGCTGCGCACGCGTATCTGTCGACGTCGGGTGACGAGGTGACGGTCGCCGCGAATACGTGGACGTATTTCTCGGGCAGTGGGGTCGCACCTGTGGGTTCCGCTTTCGCGAACTGTGCTCCGACGGTGCCGAATTTCCCGCCGTCGACGGATGTTCTCACCGCCGACAAGATCGTCTTCCATCTCACCGGTGATTCTGTCAGTCCCGATGACTTTCCCTTCGACATTCGTGTCGGTGGTGAGGTCATGAGGGTCACGAGCATCACTGGCGGGACTTCTCCGCAGACGTTCACGGTGACCCGCAGTATCAACGGGGTCGTCAAGTCGCACAGTGCGGGGGAAGACGTCCGTCTTGCCTATCCGACGTATGTCAGCCTGTGAGGGAGGAATTCTGTGGCTGAAGCATATCCAACATTCCTCGCAGGTCAGCGCATCACCGCTTCACTGCTGGCCTCCTCGCAGGTCCAGGTGGTGCGCAAGGCGTCGGACACGTCCCGGTCGTCGACCACGACGACGACCGCCGATCCGGAGCTTCAGTTCAGTCTCGCCGCGAACGGTGTCTACATCTGGTGGGGCTGGATCAAGTACGACGCTTCCACGGCGGGCGATATCGCGCTCGACTTCAGTGGCCCTTCCGGTCTTCTCGGAGAGTGGAGGGGAATCGGTCCCGGTATCACGCGTGTCATCAGCGCGACGGACGCCGCCTCTCCGGCGTTTTCCGTCGACACGATCCAGACGACGGGTTACATGCTGCGCGTCGAAACGAATGACGTCACGGCCGCACGCACTTTCGGTGGTCTGGGGACCGGAACGACTCCGATGACCATCGACATCAAAGGCACCCTGCGTAATGGGGCGACGGCCGGGACCTGGACGCTGGACTGGGCTCAGCGTGCATCGGATGCCACGGCGACCACCATCTACACGGACTCGTGGATTGCCATCCTCCGGATCGCATAGAGGACACACATGAAGGTACAGCTGATACCCGAGCGGCATGACCGGCTCGGGCGTCTGGGACGTCACGTCGAGCACGATTCACGGTCCCTGGCGTATGCGCATCCTGTGCTGCCCAAGTCGGCGCTGAAGCCGGTTCAGTGGGTACGGCGTATTCCCATTCTCAATCAGGGAAATCTCGGCAGTTGTACGGGCAACGCCTTCACCGGTGTGCTCGGTACGGACTCGGTGGGGCGTACGGCTCCCGTATCGGTCAGTGTGACGGCGGACAGCAAGGGCGTCTTCACCGCCGGGACGTATCCGCTGGACGAGGCGTTCGCCGTCCTGGCGTACACCCTCAACACGAAGCTGGACAACATCCAGGGCGAGATGCCCGGTCAGGACACCGGTTCCTCGGGTGTCGCGGCGGGCAAGGCGGGCAAGCAGCTCGGGCTGCTGTCCGGGTACACCCACGCGTTCTCCCTGGCCGCCCTGAAGACCGCGCTGCAGACCGGCCCGGCGATGGTCGGCATCATCTGGCTGAACTCCATGTTCGACCCGCAGAGCGACGGGCTGCTCACCGTCGACCACGCCTCCGGTGTGGCGGGCGGTCATGAGCTGGTCGTCTCCGGCTGGGACGGCTCCCAGTTCCGCCTCGACAACTCCTGGGACACCTCCTGGGGTGACGGCGGTTCGTGCTGGGTCAAGGAGGCCGACATGGGCTGGCTGCTGGCACAGGACGGTGACGTCACCGTGCCGGTGTACGCGTCCGCTCCGGCGCCCACGCCCTCTCCGGTCGACCCGGACATGGTGATGGCGCTCGCCGCGCGTAACTGGCTCGCAGCGAAGGGACTGTGACATGGCCGACCTGTGGATGCCGGGAGCGACCCGGCTGGACGTCGGCGACCACGCGCCGACCGACGGCGGCCCCGCCAAGGCCATCGCGCACATCACGTGGGACAAGAATGCGACCGCCGCGAAGCCGGTCGACCTCGTCCCCTACACCAACCTCCGGTCATACTTCGCAGGCGGCGGCGCGGGCGTCGCCCCGCACATCCTGTGGGACCCGTTCGAGGGGCACTTCACTCAGTTCGTGCCCGCCACCTCCCGCAGCAAGTCTCTCGTCGATGTGGCGGGTGGCACGCGGACCAACCGCGCGGGCAGTGTGGTGATCCAGGTCGAGGCGCTGTTCTTCCCGTACTGCCGCGTCGGCTCGAAGATCTACGCCAAGCTGTCCGACACCCCGTGCGCGGGGTGGGCGGAGCTGCAGGCCTGGGTGCACTCCTGGGGGGTGCCCAACAGCTGGCCGATGGGGCAGCCGAACGGCTACACCTCCCGCCGTTCCGCCTCGACCTGGGCGACCAAGCCGGGCTGGTACGCGCACGGTGACGTCCCCGAGAACGACCACACGGATCCTGGTTACTGGCCCGCGTTCATCAGCACTCCGGCTGCGCCCGCCTCGGCGCAGTACGAGCCGTTCCCCGGCACCGCGTTCTTCACGAACGGCCGCCGCTCGCCGGTCATCGCCGCGATGCACAAGCGGCTGGTCGCTGTGGGCTGTGGCCGCTATCAGTCGTCCGCGAACCCGGATGTGTGGGGCAGCGGTGACGTCGCCTCCTACGCCGCGTGGCAGCGCCACCTCGGCTACACCGGCGCCGACGCCAACGGCATCCCGGGGGCGACCTCCTGGGCCAAGCTCAGAGTCCCCAACGTCTGAACCACCGTCAGGAACAGGAGAACTCCCATGCCCAACGCGCCTGTTGAGGCGAAGGTGAAGGCGGCCACGTCCGCGACCTTCGTCGTCTCCCTCGTCCTCGCCGTCCTCAACGACGTCGAGGCGAACAGCAGCCTGCTGCACCCGCTGCCGTCGTGGCTGCAGGTCATCGTGCTCGCGCTTGTCCCGGCGGCCATCACGTTCCTGTCGGGCTGGTCGGCCGCGCACACGTCGCGTACTGCGTCGGATTCCTGACGGGGAGTCCACTCGTGCCTGAAGAGCCGTCGAACGGTGAACTCGGGCGGCTCATCGCGGGGCTTCAAACACGGCTGGACTCACGTTTCTCGGAGCTGAACTCCCGGCTCGACAAGATGGTGTCGGTCGACGTCTACACGATCCAGACCACGCACATCGACCAGCGTCTGGCGCTTCTTCAGAGTGACCTGCAGCAGGTGCGTACCGAGCGCGACCAGCTGGAGGTCTCCTTCGCGCAGTACCAGCGCGAGGAAGCGCGGCGCCGGGAAGAGGAGCGCCAGAAGCGGCTCTACCAGGCGATAGTCCCGATCCTTACCTGTCTACTGGCAACGATCGTTGCTGTCTGGGCGGTGGTGACCCGGTGAGAGCTGCGCGTAAGAAGCCACGCGCCCTCGCGCTGCCCCGTGCGGAGTGGCTCGGCGTCGTGACGGGGATCATCGCGCTGATCCTCTTCGGTGGCCTGACGGTCCTCGTGATCAGTCAGGCCAGCGAACTGCACGACGAGCGGGCGGCCCGGGACGCACTCGCCCGGCAGGTGCAGAGCCTGGGAGCCACCCCGGTGGCCGGACCCCCGGGAAGCCGGGGCAACATTGGACCTTCCGGACCACCGGGCCCCACCGGACCTCCCGGCCC
>Ga0310810_10004910_pt1 | contig 14864 bp, 9 predicted proteins | sample NCmetagenome_FD_207641 | JGI IMG/M metagenome (GOLD analysis project Ga0310810, IMG submission 207641) | Soil microbial communities from experimental microcosm in Duke University, North Carolina, United States - NC | ecosystem: Engineered > Artificial ecosystem > Soil microcosm > Unclassified ...
GAGCTCGGACGCGCCGAGCCGGCGCAGGACGGCGGCGAGCTCTGCGATGACCTCGGATGCGCCGGGCGGCAGGCGCGCCTCGGCGAGCCCGGTCAGGATCGCTTCGGTGACGTCGGCGAGCAGCGGGACGTCGCGCGCCGAGGCGCCGAGATCGAGCGCGGCCTCGAGGTGGCGCAATTGCTCGAGCGGCGCGTCGGAGAGGCGCATCAAGCGGAGGCGCCCGCGGACCGCGAGCTCGCGGCGCGCGGCGCTCTCGGGCAGCGCGGTCGCGGCGTCGGCGGCGGCGCGCGCGAGCTCGAGCGCATCTCCGGACGCGAGGTGCACGGCGGCCTCGGCGAGCATGCCGCGCACGCGCGCGGCGAGCTCGTGCAGATCGTGGGCGGCGGCGTCGTCGGCGATCGCGGGCGCGAGCGCGGCGAGATCCGCCCAGCGCGACGCCGCGGCGTAGCCGACCAGCGGCATCGCGGCGGCGCGCGCCGCCTCGACCGGGCGCTTGGCGAGCCGATAGAAGTCGCGCGCGAACCAGAAGCAGGTCGCGGCGGCGTCGGCGTGGCCTTCGCCGAGATCGACCAGCCCGAGCTCGACGAGGATCGCGGCGGTGAGCGTCGGCATCGCGAGGCGCGCGGCGCGCTCGCGCGCGCGATCGAGCGCCTGGCGCGCGGCGCCGAACCGTCCGCGCGCGCGCTCCGCCATGCCGAGCACCAGATCCGCGGCCGGCAACAAGCGGCGGCGATCGGCCTCGGGCGCGTGCGTCGCGCGATCGCTCGCGAGCTCCGCCGCGCGCGCCGCGGAGTCGGGACCTTCGCCGGCTTGGATCAGGCTCGCGCCGAGGACGAGCATGGTCTCGGCGGCGGCGACCGGATCGTCCTCGCGCGACGCCAGCGCCGCCGCTTGATGTGCGCGACGCACCGAGTCGGCGTTCAGCCCGATCCCGAGGTCTTCGGCGACGTGCTCGAGTAGGAGCCGCGTCGCGGTCTCGTACTCGCCGCCGCGGCCCAGCACCGCGATACGACTGCGCAAAGCGGCGATCCGCACCAGCGCTGCTCCGGAGTCGGACCCCATGTCCCGAAGATACCGCGGTCGGGAAGCCGAACGACAGTCGGGCCGTACTACGATGGCTCCGATGTCCTTGGGAGAGCTGCATCTTGCGGTCGAACGCGCCGAACGGGAGCCCATCCTCGGGCACCGCGTGGAGCCGGTCCGCGCGCGGATCGACGAAGCCGCGCAGCTCGTGACCGCCGACTCCGATCCGGCGCTGCAAGCGCGCATCTTGCTGCGCGTCGCCGCGCTGAAGATGGTCGAGATGGACTTCGAAGCGGCCGACAAGGCGCTCGAGCGCGCGGGCGCGCTCTGCGACGAGCCCAGCCTGCGCTTCTTGGGCGGCGTGCGCGCGTGTCGCGTCGCGATCCGCCGCGGCGAGCGCGATCGTCCGGCGGCGCTCTTGATCGGCACCGCGACGCGGCTCGACGCGATCGCCGACGACACCGCGGCGTGGCGCGACGTCGCCGTCGAGATCGCGCTCGGGATCGCGGAGCTCGAGCTGCACGCCGACGAGCCGGATGCGTCGGCGTTCGACGGTCTCGACGAGATTCCGGACGAGCACGTCGACGCCGCGTTCACCGCGCACCAGCTGCGCGCGACGCACTTGATCATGATCGGTCAGGGCGAGCAGGCCGCGCACGCGCTGCGCGCCGCGCTCAAGATCGCCGTCGCGTGCGCGTCGCCCGAGGACGAGGTCGAGATGCGGCTCGCGCTCGCCGGCGTGCTCGTCGAGCGCGGCGACACGATCGGCCTCGAGGAAGCCACGCGCCACGTGCAGGCCGCGCGTGAGAGGGCCGGATCGGCGAGCCGGGGCGGGACCCGCACCGAAGGTGTCGGGAGACCCGAAAGCGAGACGATGGATCAACTGCAGGTCGCGGCGCTGATCGGCCAAGCCGGCGTGCTCGCGCGCCGCGGCAAGGTCGCGAGCGCGATCGATCGCTGCCTCGAGATCGCGCGCCTCGGCGCCGCCCGCGGCGACGCGCCGCGCTTGGTCGCCGCCGTCGGCCTCATGGCCGAGCTCTACGGCCAGACCGGCGACTACGCGTCGGCGTACCGCACGATCGCGGAGGCGTACCAAGGCCTGCGCGACGCGACCGGCAACGACGTCGAGCCGCTCTTCCGTCCCCACCTCGCCGCCCTGCGTGATCGCATGGGCGGTGATCGCTTCGATCGCATGATCGAAGACGTCCGCAAGGCACGCACGCTCGCGGACAACCTCACCGAGTCGAGGAGCCACTGATGCCCGGACCTGCCGCACCTGCTGCCGCCGCTGGAGGGGGAGCCCCTGGGCCCGCCGCGAATCCGCAACAGCTGATCGCACAGCACGCCGCGCAGTCCGGAGCCGCGAACCCCGCGGATACGGCGATCATCACACGCGTCGAGACCGCGATCGCGCACTCGCCGATGGGCTGGTTGCAGTCGCTGCTCGGCGAGTCGAGCTCGAAGGCCGACGCGGATCGCTCCGCCGCCGAAGAGAAGGCCGGCGACATGCGGACGGAGGTGGCGAACCACCAGTCCGACGCGCCCGCCGACGCGGGCCCGCCGCCGCAACCGGGCTCGCCGGTGCATCCGAACGTGCAGCAACCGGCGGCCGCGGGTCAGGGCCAAGCGGGCGCGCCCGCGCGTCCGGGTCCGCAGGCGCAGGCGCTCCATCCGCCCGGCAAGGGCGGCGCGCACGCGCGCGGCGCCGGCGGTGGCGCGTCGGTGCCCGCCGGAGCGGCGACCGCGCTCGCGGCCGCGAGCACCGAGGCGGACTTCAACGCCGTCCTCAACAACTATCCGAACAAGTCGACGGAGACGACCGGTCAGCTCGGCCGCATCAAGCAGATGGGCGACATCGCCCGCGGCTTCCAGGGCCAGCTCGACACCTACGTCGCGCACGGCTCGGGCGCGATGGCGACGGCGTTCGCGGGCGCGGTGAACTTCCTCGGCGCCGGCAAGGACGTCAACGCGATCTGGGACAACAACCCGTATCGCAAGTCGAACGACACGCTCGGTCACATCATGACCGGCCTGTCGGCGATCAAGCACGTCGTCTCGATCGTCGGCAGCATCTGCGGAAAGATCGGCCTCATCCTCACCGTCGTCGGTCTGCTGGGAATGATCTTCCCGCCGATCGGCACCGCGGTCTCGGGCATCGCGCGCGTGCTGAACGTCGTCGGCATCATCTGCGATGCGATCTCGTTCGTGCTGTCCGCGATCTTGACCGGCTTGAACGGCGTGCGCCTCGCGAAGCAGATCGCGTCGCACGGCTCGGCGGAAGAGAAGGCCGCGACCGCGGACCTCATGATGTCCGAGGCGAACGACGCCGCGGGCTCGGCGATCAGCCTCGCGATGGCGTTCGGCCCCAAGTTCATGAAGGGCCTGATGCAGAAGTCGCAGGGCGTGATCAACGGCCTGCTGCGACGCATGAAGGCGTTCGTCGGCAACATCATGACGCGCATCTCGGGCACCGCGCGCGGCTTCGCGACCCGCGTGATGCGCTCGCTGCCGCTCTTGAACGGCGCGGTGAAGATGCGCTTGGTCAACGGCGTGTGGCAGGCGGAGAAGGGCGGCATCGGCGCCGCGATCCGCGCGTCGCGCGTCGGGCAGCTCGCGAGCCGGGTCGGCGGTGGCCTGTCGACGGCGTGGAACGCGCCCGGTCGCGCGATCACGCGCACGCGCGAGTACTTGATGAACCGCTTCGGCACGAGCAGCTTCGCGCTCGGCGCCGAGCGCTTCGGCGCGCGCGCGGGTGCGCTCGCCGATCGCATGGACATCACGAAGATCGCCGAGAGCGCGGGCGAGCGCGTCGGCAACATCGGCGCCGGCACCGCGCGCGCGCAGGCGATGCAGGAGGCCGCGCAGGCGGCCGAGCGCCGCAACCTCGAATTGCAGGCGAGCCAGGCCGCGCGTGACGCCGAGGATCTCGAGCGCCGCCGCCTGCAGTACGAGATGCAGCAGCGGCAGGCCGCGGGCGCGAACCCGAAGCGCGACATGGAGGGCAACAACGACTTCATGAACCACGGCGGCCGCCAGCAGCGCCGGATCAACCAGGCGGGCCGAGCGGCCGCCGACGAGGTCCGCGACGGCGAGCGCCTCGCGACGTCGAACGCGGCGCAGGACGCGGCGAACGCGGCGAACCACCAGGGCCAGTTCGCGGGCGATCAGCAGGGCTACATGCAGCAGGTCTCCGAGGCGCGCACGAACGTGCGCAACCTCGAGGCGCAGTACGCGGCGCAAGAGGCCGAGCGCCGCGCGCTGCTCAAGCGCGGCGAGTCCGCGCTCGGCGACGCCGAGAAGACGCGCCTCGCGCAGCTCAACGGTGAGCTGTCGTCGCTCGACGCCGCGCGCAACCGCGCCGCGATCTACGACGAGCGCCTCTACGCGATGGCGTCGGGCGGCGGCACGCGCGCGCCGCAGCCGCAGAACGTGAAGGAAGTGGGCGCGGCCGGCGCGGGCGCGTGGAAGGCGGGCAACGCGTTCTTCAACCGCGGCGCGCACTCGTGGGACTCGAAGGAGTCGTTCGACTTCAAGGATCCGCTCAAGTGGAACCGGTCGAGCGCGGCCGGTAACGCCGCGGGCCGCGGCGGTCACGGCGACTTCGGCGCGATCGCGACCGAGTCCGCGCAGGGGCAGCGCAACGACTTCCACAACTTCGTGCAGCGTCAGCCGCAGGCGCCGACCGTCGTCGCGCGCGTGCGCTCGATGCTCGCGAACGTCGGACATCGCAACCAGCAAGGCGCGCAAGGCGGCGGTGTGCCCGCGACGCCTCCGACGGTGCCGACGTCGGCGCCGACCAACCAGCAGCCGCCCAACGCGCAGGCGAACGCGCCCGCGAGCACGCCGGCTCCGACGAGCACGCCGACGCCGGCGCCCGCGGGCGGCGGCACGCCCGCGCCACAACCGGTCGCGACCGGCGGCGGCAACGGCGCGCAGCAGATCGCGAACCAGGCGCCGGCGGCGAACGGCGGCGCGGCTCCTCCCGGCGGTGCCGATCCGCACGCGGCGACGCCCGCGCCCGCGCAAGCGGAGCCGCAACCGCAGGGCGGTGAAGGCGGCGCCGGCGATCCGGGCGCGAACGATCAGCTGCCGTACTGGCCGAAGCTCCTCGATCAAGGCCAGGACGGCACCTTCGCGAACGCGCTGCAGGAGTTCGACTTCATGCGCCGCGTGGCGGTCGAGTTCAAGCGCGCGCAGGACAAGGGCAAGCAGGAAGCGGTCGACACGCTCGCGACCTACGGCCGCTACCAGGAGTACGCGCACGCGCGGCAGGCCGCGGCGACGCAGCACCAGAACGACACCCACGCGACCGGCCAGGAAACCGTCCAGGCGCAGGCGGCCGCGCAGAACAGCCAGCAGTCCGGCGATCAGGGCGCGCAGAAGCAGAACGAGGCGCGCGGCACCAACTCGCCGACGCCCGACATCCCGGAGCCCGAGTCACACGGCTTCTGGGGACGCATCATCGGGCGCATCAAGCGGTGGGCGAAGTCGAAGGCGGCGGCGATCTTCGGCTGGATCCAGGAGAAGATCGCGAGCCTGATCCTGCAGGGCCTGTGCGGCGTCTCGATGGGCGATCTGAAGGACTACGCCGGCGCGCTGCACCGTCAGCAGCAGGGCGCGCAGGGCGTCGCCGATCAAGGCGCGAACACCGCGGGCCAGGCGGCGCAGGCGAACGTCACGTTGTCGGGCAACGTCGCGAAGGAAGCGCAGGACGCGGCGAACTCGATCACGCAGTGCGACGCCAACATCGCCGAAGCGGATCGCTTCATCGGCGACGTCAACACGTTCGAGCAGCAGGTGCGCGCGTCGGCCGCGGCCGCGCAGGCGTTCATCAACTCGATCCACGCGGACTGGCAGGCGCAGCGCGCGCAGGCGAACGAGGCGGCGCAGCAGGCGCAGAACGCGCCCGACGGCGGCGCGCCCGGAGCCGACGCGTCGGCGCCCGCGCCGGCGCCCGACGCGGGCACGCCTGCACCCGCGGGTGGCGGCACCGATCAGAGCACCGATCCGAACATGTGCGGGCCCGATGATCCGCAGATGTCGGCGAATCCGCCGGCGGCTCCCGCGGGGCCGCCCGCCGACGATCACGCGGATCCGTCGGACATCGCCGACATCCACATGGCGGCGTCGTACGTCGGCAGCGCGGCCGAGGGCGCGGTCCACGAGCTCGAGGCGACCAAGACCGACTACCACAACCAGCTCGTCGCCGCGTCGACCAACCGCGGCAAGGGCGGCCGCCACGCGATCGACACCGCGCAGACGAACGCCGACGGCATCGTCACCGGCTTCCGTCGCCACATGGACGAGATCAAGCACGCGATGGAGACGATCAGCGGCCGCAGCTCGATCCCGTCGAGCGAGGTCACGTCGCTGGTCGAGGCGATCATCACGAGCGCGACCGATCTCGATCACACGTCGCAGGACGCGCACCAGCGCCTGACCCAGGCGTTCGAGGGCACGTACAACACGGTCAAGACCATGCAGCCGGACAACGGCATGGTCGGGAACATGATCAACCACGTGAACAACGTCGCGGCGCCGCTCGAGGGCGCGGCGCAGCGCGGGATCGACGCGGCGCAGCCGCACGCCGACGCCGCGTTCAACGCGACGGCGAACGTCGTGACGGCGGTCGCCGATCCGGTCGCGAACACGGCGGTGACCGCGGCGTCGATGCCGATCCGCGCGACCGCGTACGCGGGCGCGACCGTCGTCGGCGGGATGGCGAATCCGCCGCCCGGCACCGGCGACGTCGGCCCGATGTGATCTCACGCCGCGGATCCGCGCGCGCGTAGATCCGGCGCGCTAGATTGCGCGCATGGACGTTCGCATCCCGCTCGCGAGCGGCGCCACCGCGTGGAAGGCGCGCGTCGCGATCGCGGCGCGCCTCGTCCCCGGCGCGCTCCTGCTCGCGTACGTCGTGTGGCTCGTGTACGCGGTCATGATGGCGCACGGGCGCGGCGCGGGCTTCGGCGCGAGCATGCCGGTGTGGGCGGCGGTGCTGATCCTGCTGTTCGGCGGCGCGATCGCGATCGTGATGATCTTGTCGTCGTTCGCGCTCTTGCGGGTCGCGCGCGGCGCGGCGCCCGCGGATCTGATCGTCACCACCGAGGGCTTCCGCGTGCGCGGCGGCCCGAACGACGGTCTCGCGGGATCGTGGCGCGACGTCACGTCGGTCGAGATCGACAAGCGCGCCGCGCCGCAGCTCGAGGGCGCGGGCGGCGTCGTGCGCGCGATCGCCGGCGCGAAGCAGAAGGCGCCGCCGCAGATCGCGGAGCTTCGCGTGCAGTTGCCGTCGGGGACGCGCACGCTCGCGGTGTCGCTCGACGACGCCGAGGGCCGCGCGCTCGAGGCGGTCGCGGCGGTGATCGCGGCGGCGCGCGGTGATGCGCCGCCGCCGGAGCCCGCGCTCGGCAAGGCCGCGCTCGCGTGCGCGTCGTGCGGCAGCGCGGTCGCGCCCGAGGACAGCGATCACGTCGCGTGCGCGAAGTGCCACGCGGAGGTCGCCGTGCCCGCGGCCGTGCGCGAGAAGGTCCGCGCGGCGTACGCGCTGCCGCGCCTGCGCGCGACCGGGCAGGGCGCGCTCGCGCGCATGCTCGAGACGCCCGCGGCGGCGCCGACGGCGTTGCTCGTCGGGATCCTCGGCGCCGCGGCGATGCTGATCTGGCCGATCGCGATCGCGGGCGCGTGGCGGCTGCGCCTCGACGAGCTCGGCTGGCTGTGCGCGATCGCGGGCACCGCCGCGGCGGTCGCGCTGGTCGACGCGATCGTGCGTCCGCGCCTGGTCGCGCGCCAGGCGCTGCCGATCACGGTGATCGACTACGGCGCGCGCGCGCCCGCGTTCGCCGGCGGACCGCTGCGCTGCCGCACGTGCGAGGCGGCGCTGCCGTCGCGCTTCGACGGGCGCGTCGCGCGATGCGCGGCGTGCAGCGCCGACAACGTGCTCGGCCTGGATCTCTCGCGCGAGCTGCCGCTCCTGCGCGCGCAGGCGCGGGCGCTCGACGACGACCTCGCGCTGTGGACCGCGCGCCGCGCGGGCGCGCTGGTCACCGCCGCGATCGCCGCGGTCGCGCTGGTCGGCCTCTTCCTCGTCGCGGCGCGCCGCGTGCGTCACGATCCGTACGACAGCGCGGTCGCGCGCGCGTGCGAGGGCGGCGACGCGCGGCAGTGCTCGCAGTACGCGATGCAGCTCCGCAACGATCATCACGGCGATCGCGCGCGCGCGGTGCTCGAGCGCGCGTGCGATCCGTCGTCGGCGGACGGCGCGGTGGTCGGCGCGTGCGTCGATCTCGGCTTGATGCTCGGCGACACGCTCGATGTCGATACATCGTTCGCACGCGATCCGGCGCGCGCGGAGTCGCTCTTGCGCGGCGCGTGCACGCACGGATCGAAGATCGCGTGCGAGGCGCACACGACCGTGTGCACGGGCGCCAAGCCGCCACCCGGGTGTTAAGCTCTGCCCATGGGCGCCCGGCTGCGATCGTTCTTCGACAAGCTCGGCACGGTCGGCGTCGCGGTCGGCATGCTGCTCGTCGGCGGGCTGGTCTGGTGGAACGTGTGCGGCCAGGGCCCGTACCAGGACTCGTGCCACTACAGCCTCGGCTGCAAGTCGTTCTACTGCCTGCACCACGATCTGAAGGGCAGCGCGCAGGTCGACGCCGACGGCTACTGCACGAAGTCGTGCGACACCGACGGCGACTGCGGCTCCGGCTATCGCTGCGTCACGCTCTCCGACGACTCGCGCAGCGACCTGCCGCCGTTCGGCAAGCCCGATCAGGCGTGCATGCGGGTGATACGATGACCTGTGCCTCCTGATCCGGCCGCGTCGCGCCCCGAGCCCATCGTTCCCGCCGGACCGCCGCGCGTCGACGTCGCCGAGGGCGCGCAGTCGATCGCGATCGTCGAGCCGGAGCGGATCGTCGTCGCCGGCTTGCCCGATCTGGTCGGACGCTGCGAGATCGGCGTCGATCCCGACGCGACCTCGTGCGCCGCGGTCTTCCTGGGCGCCGAGCGCATGCTCGTCACGTCCAGCTACGCCGCGCACACGCTCGCGTACCTGATCGATCCGATCGGGCCGCGCAAGCTCGCCGAGGTGCGGATCGAATCGCCGGTGCGCGTGCTCGCGGTCTCGGGCGATCGCGCGCTGGTCGCGGGCGCGGTCGGCACCGCGATCATCGCGGCGGTCGGCGACGGGCTCGAGGTGTCGCGCTTGCCGCTGCGCACCGAGCCGACCTGCGCCGCGGGTTTCGGCGGCGGTCGCTTCGTGATCAACACGAGCGGCTCGTTCGAGGAGTGGCACGGCGTGACGCGCGCGCCGATCCGGCGCCTGCGCATGGCGCGCTTGTTCACCGCGCGCACGATGGGCTACGGCGCGGGCCACGTGTGGTGGATCGCGAACAGCGATCCGACCAAGATCGAGATCCTGCCGACGTCGAATCGCGGGCAGCCGCGCACGCACGTCTTGCCCGAGGCGATCGCGCGCGCGGCCGGGCACCCCGACGTCGGCGTCGCGCTCGCGATCGGCGCCGACTCGCGGCGCGTGTACGTCGTCGATCTCGTCGGCGCGACGCCGCCGGTGCAGCTCGCGTCGGGCGAAGCGGACGACGTCGCGATCGCGATCGGCAAGACGGCGACCGCGGTGATCGTCGCGCAGGGGCGCGCGCCGGAGTTGGTCGCGCTCGACGTGCAGGTGCGACCCGCGACGGTCGCGATCGCCGGCGCCGCGCCCATCGCGACGGCGCTCGACGAGGACGTCGCGCCCGACGGCGATGAAGAGATGCCCACGCCGCCGCCGGTCCCGCCGCCGAAGAAATCCGCGGCGAAGGACGAGCCGTCGCTCGCGCAACGGCTCACCGAATGGCGCGATCGCATGAAGAGCTCGACGCGCGGCGGCCGGCGGCCGCTCGAGGCGTCGCACGACGGCGCGCCGACGTGGCGCGACGATCTCGTCGCGTGGTCGCGCGGCGTGGTCGCGGGCGCGCATCGCGATCCGCAGTCGTTCGCGCCCGGCTCGCCGCTGGCGTCGCTCGATCGGCTCGGGCTCGGCGACGATCTCTTGCCCGCGATCGCGCTCGCGTACGCGATGCACCTGTCGGGCGTGCGCGGCGTCGCGCCGGTCGATCTCGCGCGGCTGCTCGGCTATCGCTGGAACGAGGCGCTCGGCAACGGCGTGCTCGCGAGCTCGGGCGCGTTGCGCTGGCGCGGCGCGCGCGTGGTGCTCGCGCCCGCGGTGACCGCGTTCCTCGACGAGCGGCCCGCGATCACCGGCACGCTCTTCGGAGCGCCCCGCGACGTCTCCCTCGTCGCGTCGAGCGCGGTGGTGTCGTCGCGCGCGCTCGACGACATCGCGCTCCTCCTCGCGCCGCAGCTCGGCGCCGTGCTGGTTCCGCGCGCGCTCACGCCCGCGGTCTGGCTCGAATCGAAGCTGAGGGGCGCGATCGCGCTCGTCGACCAAGCCGCCTGGCTCGACGATCCCGCGCCCGGCCTCTCGATCGTGCGCGCGAACAGCGCCGACGACGCCGATGCGATCGGCCTCCCGGTCCTCGCGACGCTCTGAGCCGTCGTCCGTCGTCCGTCTACCGTCTACCGTGTTCCGGATCCGATCCGGACGACGGGAGACGGACGACGGACGACGTTCTCACGCGGCGCACTCGCCTTCGCCCTGGACGACTTCGAACGCGCTCGTCTCGCCGAGGTCGATGAAGTCTTCGTCCTTGGCGTCGGCGTCGGTGAGCTCGACGAGGCTGCCGAGCGCGGCCTTCACGCGATCCGCGGGCACGTCCTTCCAGAACGCGTTGCCGCGGTGGTTGCCCTCGGCGATGTAGAGCTCGAGCAGCGCCGTGAGCGCCTGCGGCGCGCGGCGCGCGGGGACCTTCGCGACCAGCTTGCCGAACTCGGCGCCCTTCGCGTTGATCCCGCCGCCGAGGTACACGAGGTACTGCGGGACGGCGCGACCCGCGACCTTGCGCATGCCGCCCTGGAAGCCGATGCCGGCGATGTAGTGCTGGCCGCATCCGTTCGGGCAGCCGCTGATCTTCACGTCGAGCTCGGGCGCGGCGGCGACGAGATCGGGACGCGCGTCGAGCGCCTCGGTCAAGAGCGACGCGAGCCCGCGCGACGCGGTCACCGCGATCTTGCAGCTCGACGCGCCGGGGCAGCTCGTCACGTCGGCGAGCGTCTTCGCGCCGCCCTTCGCGAGGCCGAGCGCGACCAGCTCCTTGTGCAGCACCGGCAGCTTCCAGGTCGGCACGTAGCGCAGGAGCAGGTTCTGCTCGTTGGTCGCGCGCAGCTCGCCCTCGCCGAACGCGATCGCGAGCCGTGCGAGCGCGCGCCACTGCGCGACCGACGCGTCGCCGAGGATCAAGCGGATCGTCACCGCGGAGAAGCCGTCCTGCTTCTGCGCCTTCACGTTGTCCGCGGCCCACGCCTCGTAGCCTTCGAGCGGCGGCGCGAGCTGCGGCAGGCCCTTCTGGAACTTCGGCGGCTCGGGCTGCGCGGGCAGGACGAGCGGCACGCCGCCCTCCGCCTTGATCTTCGCGCGCTCCGCCTTGTACTCGGCGAGGAACGCGGGGACGCCGATCTTCTCGATCGCCCACTTGATGCGCGCCTTCGCCTTGTTCGTGCGATTGCCGATGCGATGGAAGACGCGCACCAGCGCGTCGGCCGCCTCGAGCACTTCATCGGCGGGGAGGAACTCCTCGACGACGATCGCGGATCGACGCAAGGTCGAGAGCCCGCCGCCGCACACGACCTCGAAGCCTCGCACGCCGTCCTTCGTGCGCGCGAGCAAGCCGAGGTCGTTGATGAACGCCTGCGAGCAGTCGGTGCCGCAGCAGCCGCCGATCGACGGCTTGAACTTGCGCGGCAACGTCGACGAGTACGGACCGCGCAGCAGGTGACGCGCGAGCGCCTCGAGGTACGGCGTCACGTCGAACGGCTCGTCCTTGGCGACGCCGGCCATCGGGCAGCACGTCCAGTTGCGCACCGAGTGACCGCACGCTTCCTTGGTCGTGATGCCGGCGTCGGCGAGGCGGCGGAGCGCCGCTTCGACGTCGGCCATCGGCACGAAGTGGAACTGCACGTTCTGGCGCGTGGTGACGTGGCCCTTCTTGCCGGGCGTGAAATGCTCGGCGACGTCGGCGAGCGCCTCGAGCGCCTGCGGCGTCATGATGCCGCCGGGGATCTTGGCGCGGATCATCATCACGCCGTCTTGCCGTTGGCCGTAGACGCCGTTGAGCAAGCGGAAGCCGCGCCAGTCGTCGGGCGACAGCGTGCCCTGCTCGAAGGCTTCGAGCTTCGAGACGAAGAGATCGACGTCGGCTTCGTTGGCGAAGCCGACGCGGCCGGAGCCGAGGGTGTCGTGCGGTTGGTCGACGGCGGTCATGAGGTCCTCACATCAGACACGGGTGCTTCCGGAAGCGATGCGATCACGTCGTGCAGACTGACGACGGCACCGATCACGAGGATGCCGGGCAGCTCGCTATCGATATTCGTCGTCGGAAGATCGGCGATCGTGCCGGTCCACGTCGACGCGTCGGGATGCGACGCGCCGAGGCAGATCGCGGCGGGGGTGGCGCTCGGCCAGCCTCGTTCGATCAACGTGCGGGCGATCGCCGCGCGCTGGCCGAGCCCCATCAAGACGACCAGCGTCAGCGCGCCGGGCGCGATGCTCGCGAGGATCGGCTCGTACGAGCTCGGCGCGTGGCCGCTGACGACGGCGAAGCCGCTCGCGAGGCCGCGGTGGGTGACCGGGATGCCCGCGAGCGCGGGCGCCGCGATCGCCGACGACAGCCCGGGCACGATCTCGTACGCGACGCCGGCCTCGCGCAGCGCGAGCGCCTCTTCGCCGCCGCGGCCGAGGACGAACGGATCGCCGCACTTGAGGCGCACGACGCGCTCGCCGCGCCGCGCGGCGCGGATCATCAGCTTGTGGATCGAGTCCTGATCGATCGAGTGACGGCCGGCGCGCTTGCCGACGAAGAAGCGCTTCGCCTGCGGCGCGAGCTCGAGCAGCGCGCTGGTCACGAGCGCGTCGTTCAAGACGAGATCCGCCTCCTTCAAGCGCTTGAGCGCGCGGAGCGTGAGCAGCTCGGGATCTCCGGGGCCGGCGCCGACCAGCGAGACGAAGCCGCTCACGAGTACATCTCCTGCAGGCGCTTCAACAAGAGCGGGCGTCGCTCCGTCATCGGCAGCGCGCGCGCCTTCCAGTCGGCGCGCGCGGCGCGCGCGACCGCCATCCACTGATCGAGATCCTCCGGCAACACGGCGTCGAGCGCCTCGCGCAGGATCCCGGCGAGCGCGGGCGCGTCGCCGCCGGTCGAGATCGCGACGGTCACGCCGCCGCGCCGCACGACGCCGCCGAGGTACGCGCTCGCGTGCGCGGGATCGTCGACGGCGTTGACGAACAGGCCGCGCGCCTCCGCCGCCTTCGCGACCGCGGCGTTCACCGCAGGCGTCGCCGCGGCGACGACCCAGCGCGCGCCGTCGAGATCGTCGTCGCGGAACTCGCGCTCGACGAGCTCCACCGCGCGCGATCTGATCGCATCCACGATCTGCGGCGCGACGACCGTGATCTTCGCGCCCGCGTCGAGCAAGCCGCCGAGCTTGTGCGACGCGACCTCGCCGCCGCCGACGACCACGACGCGCAGCCCCTCGAGCTTCAAGAACACCGGGTACAGCATCACTTCACCACCGGCAACGAGTGCAGCCCGCACTCCTTCTTGACCGATCCGCGCCAGCGACCGGCGCGCGGATCCTCACCGTCGGCGACCGGGCTCGTGCACGGCTCGCATCCGATCGACGGATAGCCTTGATCGTGGAGCGGGTTGTAGGGCACGCCGTGGTCGACGAGGTGCCGCCACACGTCCTTGTGCGTCCACGCGACGAGCGGGTTGACCTTGATCAGGCCGAACTTGCGATCGTCCTCGACGATCTGCGCGTTCGCGCGATCGGGCGTCTGATCGCGGCGCACGCCGGTGATCCACGCGCCCCAACGCCCGAGCTCCGCGCGCAACGGCTTCACCTTGCGCAGATCGCAGCAGCGATCCGGCTCGGTCTCCCACAGGCGATCGATCGTTTCCACGGGGCGAACCGCTCGGATCGTGATCCCGTAGCGCGCCTCGAGCTTCTGCCAGAGCGCGTACGTCTCGGGGAACAAGACGCCGGTGTCGAGGGTGAAGAAGTCGATCGGCAGCTTCGCGCTGCCGATCAGATCGATCAGCACGCAGTCCTCGGCCCCGAGCGAGGTCGCGCACGTGATGCGCGGCGCGAAGCGATCGGCCGCGTAGCGCAGGATGTCGAGCGCCGACTTGCCCTCGAGCTCGCTCATGTCTGCGGCTCCAGTCCGCCGAGACGTTCGTCGTTGCGATCGTGGCTGCGGAAGAAGCGCACGAGCATCGACGTGTCGATCACGAACACGACCGCGAGCAGCCAGTACGCGACGGTCGCGCGCGCGATGCCGTGCTCCGCGATCGCGCGCGCGAGCCCGAGCGAGACGAGGTACGCGTCGAAGCTCATGCACACGCGGCGGAAGGTCTCGGTGCCGACCTTGCGCACGAGCCAGTGCCCGAGCGGGAAGCCGATCAAGACGCCGGGCAGGAGCCACGGCACCAGGCCGGCGCTGTCGCGCGTGAGCAGCCCGAGGTACGAGTACGCGATCAGCGCGCACACGCTCTCGACCGTGCGCACGACGGCGAGGCCGAGCTTGAAGTCTTCCTTCGCGAGGCCCTGGTTGTTCCAGAACAGCGCGAGCGGCGGACCGCTGATCGTCGTCAAGCCGTAGAGGAGGCCGACGCCCGCGCCGAGCGGCACCGCCGCGGTCTTCTCGCGCGTGATCGGCCAGCGCA
>Ga0310810_10004911_pt1 | contig 14863 bp, 15 predicted proteins | sample NCmetagenome_FD_207641 | JGI IMG/M metagenome (GOLD analysis project Ga0310810, IMG submission 207641) | Soil microbial communities from experimental microcosm in Duke University, North Carolina, United States - NC | ecosystem: Engineered > Artificial ecosystem > Soil microcosm > Unclassified ...
CGGCGCGTGTTCTACGTGAGCTGCGATCCGGCGACGCTCGCGCGCGATCTCGCGCGCTTGCCGAGCTACCGGCTCGTCGCCGTGCGCGGCTTCGACATGTTCCCGCAGACGGCGCACGTCGAGACCCTCTGCGAGCTGGAAGGCGGCCGATGAAGTATCACGTCCGGATCGGCGCGTCCGAGCTGGAGGTCGTGCTCGACGGAGACGAAGCGCGCGTCGCCGACGCGCGCTTCGTCGTGCGGCTCTCGGATGTCGACGGCACCCCGGTGCGGCGGCTGACGGTCGGCGACGAGGTCCATCGCGTCGTCGTACGTCCGGGCGCGTCGCGCGGGCGCTACACGCTCTGGATCGACGGCTTCCGGCTCGAGGTGGATGCGCTGGACGAGCGCATGCGCGCCATCCGCGAGCTCGCCGCGGCGACGAGCGGCCCGAGCGGACCGGAGCCGCTCGTCGCGCCGATGCCCGGCATGATCGTGCGCGTGCTGGTGCAACCGGGCGACGTCGTGCAGCCGGGGCAGGGGCTCGTCGTCATGGAGGCGATGAAGATGGAGAACGAGCTCCGCGCCGCCACGCCGGCGAGCGTGCGCGCAGTGCGCGCGCAGCCCGGGTCGGCGGTGGAGAAGGGAGCCGTGCTGATCGAGCTCGAGGAGCCGACCTAGCGCTCGCGCGGACGCCGGCCCGGCGCGATCGCGGTGCGCCCGAACCGCGCCCTCACCGCGTCGACCGCGCGGGAGAGCTCGCGATCGCGTTCCGTCTCCAGCGTCGTCGGCTCGCTGTCGAAGAGCGCGAGCTGCCGCGTCGGCGGCGCGGTGAAGTTCGAGAGCGCCACGCCCAGGAGCCGCGCGGGCACCCTGCGCGCGCGGCGCAGCTTCGCCAGCAACGGCCGCGCGACGGCGAACAGTCCCCGATCCGATGCGAGCGCCTCCACGACGGTGCGGCTGGCCTGACGCGTCGTGAAGTCGGTGTCGCGGATCCGCACCGTGACCGTGCGCGCGGTCAGCCCTTCGGCGCGAAGCTCCGCCGCCGCGCGGCCGATCAGCTCCGACAGCTCTCCCTCGAGGAGCACGTCGTCGTGGAGATCGGTGTCGAACGTCTCGTCGCGGCTGATGCTCTTCGCGACCTCCCGCTCGGCGACCTCGGCCTCGTCCACGCCGCGCACGCGCTGCGCGAGCCACCCCGCCTCGCGCTCCCCGACGAGCCGCACGAGCGCCGCCGCGTCGAGCGCGAGAACGTCTTCCACGCTGCGCAGCCCCGCGTCGGCGAGCCTCGCGCTCGACTTCGGCCCGATCCCCGGAATGTCGGAGAGGACGAGCTCGCGCATGAACGCGAGCTCGCCACCGGGCGGCACCACGTGCACGCCGGCGGCGCCCGTGCCCGGCTTCGGCTTCGCGCGCTCCACCGCGAGCTTCGCGATCAGCTTCGACGTCCCGCCCCCGATCGACACCGAGAGTCCCGTCGTCGCGACGACGTCCGCACGGATGCGCCGCGCGACGTCCGCCAGCTCGGCGTCGTGATGGAGCCGCTCCGTGCCGCCGAGGTCGAGGTACCATTCGTCGATGCTCGCGGCCTGCACGTCCGGCGTGTAGCGCTCGAGCACGGCGCGGATCTCCCGGTGCTTCGCCGAGCAGGCGCGGCGCGGCACGGGGACGCACACGGCGTCCGGGCAGAGCCGGAGGGCACGCGAGATCGGCATCGCCGAGCGCACTCCGAACCGGCGCGTCTCGTACGAGGCGGAACAGACCACGCCGCGGCTCCCCGCCGCGCCGCCGACGATCAAGAGGGCCGCCTTGCCGGCGCCCTCCGGGTCCTCGAGACGCGCCACGGCGACGAAGAATGCGTCCGCGTCGACGAGCAGGATCCGGCGAGGAAGGGAGGGCGCCCCGGTCATGGCGCCGTAAGATAGCGCGCCGGTCGCGGCCGGCACGGGGGATGGGCCGGCAACCCCAAGCGTTGACTGCGCTTAAGGGGCTGTCTAGCTTTCGAGTCTGTCTAAAAACGCCTTCGCTGGCGGCCGAGACCCGGGTTGCATGACGCACCGGTGAGGCGAGGGACCCATCTCGAGTTGGTCAGCTCATGTTCAAATCGTTCAGCGCGACGCCGAACGACATCCGGCAGGAGTGGTATGTCGTCGACGCCGAGGGCATGGTCCTCGGACGCCTCGCGACCGAGGTCGCGCGCATCATCCGGGGAAAGCACAAACCGATCTTCACGCCGCACATGGATACCGGCGACGGCGTCATCGTCATCAACGCCGCCAAGGTGCGCGTCACGGGCCGCAAGGCGGAGCAGAAGGAATACTTCCGCCACACCGGCTACATGGGGCACGAGCGCTTCACGCCGTTCGCGACGATGCTCGCGAAGCATCCTGAGCGGATCATCGAGAAGGCGGTGTACGGCATGCTCCCCAAGACGGCGCTCGGCCGGCAGGCGCTGCGCGGCAAGCTGCGAGTCTACGCGGGCGCGGAGCATCCGCACGCCGCGCAGCAGCCGAAGACCCTGACCCTCTCGACGAGCGAGACGAAGTAACCCATGGCTGACACGCAGACCACGCACACGATCGGCCGTCGCAAGGAAGCGGTGTGCCGGGTGTACCTCCGCCCCGGCAGCGGCAAGTGGGACATCAACGGCCGCACGCTCGGCGACTACTTCCCGCGGCCGGCACTGGTGACCGCGATCCAGCAGCCGTTCACGGCGACCGACCGGCTCGGACAGTACGACGTCAAGGCGAACGTCAACGGCGGCGGCCAGACCGGCCAGGCCGGCGCGCTGCGCCTCGCCGTGGCGCGCGCGCTCGTGAAGATCGACGAGGGACACCGGCGCAAGCTGCGCGACCTCGGGCTCCTCACGCGCGACGCGCGCGCCGTCGAGCGCAAGAAGCCCGGTCGCCCGAAGGCACGCAAGCGGTTCCAGTTCTCCAAGCGGTAGGCAGCTCACCTCACAGGCGCACCGAGTCGAAGTCCGGTGCCGGCGCGAGCCGGTGGATCGAGACGCTGACGTTCGCCGACGAATCAACCAATCGACACACTCATGACCGACTCACAGCCCTCGATCGAAGCCCTCCTCGCGGCTGGCGTCCACTTCGGACACCAGACCCGCCGGTGGAATCCCAAGATGCGGCGGTTCATCTTCGCCGAGCGCAACGGGATCCACATCATCGACCTGCAGAAGACGCTCCGGCAGCTCGAGCTCGCGCAGAAGCTCGTGCGCGACGTCGTGCTCCGCGGCGAGAACGTGCTCTTCGTCTGCACGAAGCCGCAGGTGGCGGGCATCGTGAAGCAGGAGGCGGAGCGCTGCGGCGCGATGTACATCACGGAGCGCTGGCTCGGCGGCCTGCTGACGAACTTCCAGACCGTCAAGAAGCAGCTCCGGCGCATGAAGGAGCTCGAGGCCGGCTCGGCCGAGGGCGGCGAGTGGGAGAACTACACGAAGAAGGAGCGTCTGATGATGACGCGCGAGAAGGACAAGCTCTCGAAGTATCTGAGCGGCATCCGCACGCTCACGCGCACGCCAGGCCTCATGTACGTGGTCGACGCCAAGAAGGAGAAGATCGCCGTCGCCGAGGCGAACAAGCTCGGCATCCCGATCATCTCGATCGTCGACACGAACGCCGACCCCGACCTCATCACGGTGCCGATCGCCGGCAACGACGACGCGATCCGATCGGTGGAGCTGATCACCAAGGCCATCGCGGACACGATCGCCGAGGCGCGCCGCGAGGCGCCCGTGCGCGAGGAGGCGGAGGAAGGGAGCGAGGGTGCGATGACGTACAGCACCGAGCGCGGGACCGAAGCCGCGGGCGACCGCGGTGACGAGCGCCGCCGTCGGCGTCCGCGCCGCCGTCGCGCGAAGCCCGAAGCCATCGCGGCCCATCTCCGGAGCCCGGACAGCGAGGCCGGCGACGGCGAGGCGGCGGTCGAGGAGCCGGCCGAGTAAGGGGACTCGCGGGGGAGCCGCCCGGCGGCACCCCCCGGCACCCGTTACCATTCATACGCCGCCGGGACATCCGGCGGCGTTTCCACAGACGCAAGGAATCGACGAGCAATGGCTGCATATACCGCCAAGGACGTGTCCGAGCTGCGGCAGCGCACGCAGGCCGGCATGATGGATTGCAAGAAGGCGCTCGAGGAGAGCCAGGGAGACATGGAGAAGGCGGTCGAGTGGCTGCGGAAGAAGGGGATCTCGCGCGGCGAGTCCCGCGCCGGCCGCGCCGCCTCCGAGGGGAAGATCGTCGCGCGCGTCAGCCGCGACGGCTTCGTCGGCGCGCTCGTGGAGCTCGACAGCGAGACCGACTTCGTCGCGCGGAACGAGGCGTTCGGCCAGACGATCGACCGGATCGCCGATCTGCTGCTCGCCGACTCGGCCATCGACGGCGTCACGACGTCGGTCGACGGGAGCCCGCTCCTCGCCGCGCAGTTCGGAAGCGGAGGCACGCTGGGCGAGGCGCTGAAGGCGCTCACGGGCACGATCGGCGAGAACATCGTGCTCCGCCGGTTCGCGCGCTTCGCCGGCGACGGCGCCGCCGACGCCTACGTGCACCACAACGGCAAGGTCGGCACGCTGGTCGAAGTCGCCGGCGTGTCGGGCGAGGCGGGACAGCAGCTCGCGCGCACCGTCGCCGAGCACGTCACCGCGGGCGTGCCCGCCGTGCCGGTCGCCGTGGCGCGCGACGACGTTCCCTCCGCGTTGGTGGAGCGCGAGCGCCGCATCTTCGCCGAGCAGGCGGCGGCCAGCGGGAAGCCCGAGAACATCGTGCAGAAGATGGTCGACGGGCGCGTCGAGAAGTACTACCGGGAGGTCACGCTGCTCGATCAGCCATGGGTGCGCGACGACAGCAAGGCGATCCGCGATCTCGTGAAGGCCGCCGGCGCGGGCGCGTCGATCCGCCGGTTCGCCCGCTTCCAGATCGGCCAGGAGTGAGCGCGCCCGTGGCGGAGCTCCAGTACCAGCGCGTGCTGCTGAAGATCTCCGGCGAAGCGCTCGCCGGGGATCGCGGGCTGGGGTTCGATTTCGAGACGATGGATCGGATCGCCGAGGAGATCGCCGGCGTCGTCCGGGTGGGCACCTCGCTCGGACTGGTGATCGGCGGCGGCAACATCGTGCGTGGGTCGCAGCTCTCGAAGCTGGGGATGGATCGCGTCGGCGCCGATTACATGGGGATGCTCGGCACGGTGATCAACGCCCTCGCCGTGCAGGACATCCTCGAGCGGAAGGGCCTCGAGACGCGCGTGATGACGGCGATCCGGATGGAGGAGCTCGCGGAGCCGTTCATCCGCCGGCGCGCGCTGGCGCATCTCGACAACGGACGCATCGTCATCTTCGCCGCGGGCACCGGCAATCCGTACTTCAGCACGGACACCGCGGCGGTCCTGCGCGCCATCCAGATCAAGGCCGACGTCATCATCAAGGCCACCAGCGTGGACGGGGTGTACTCCGCCGACCCGAAGCAGGATCCGACCGCCACGTTCTACGAGGAGATCAGCTACCGCGACGTCATGCTCGAGGAGCTCAAGGTGATGGATCAGACGGCGGTGACGCTCTGCAAGGAGAACGCGCTGCCGCTGATCGTCCTCAACATCCACCGCCCGGGCGTCATCGCCGCTGCCGTGCAGGGCGAGCGCATCGGCACCCTCGTCCGATGAGCACTATCCAACAGATCATGAAGGACTGCCGCGCGTCGATGGACCGCGGCATCGAGCTCGCCAAGCGCGAGTTCGCGTCCGTCCGCTCCGGCAAGGCTACGCCGAACATGCTCGACACCGTGCGCGTCGAGATGTACGGCCAGTCGATGCAGCTCAACCAGGTGGCGAGCATCGCCGCGCCCGAGCCACGGACGCTGATCGTCACGCCGTTCGACAAGGGACAGGTGAAGGCCGTCGAGAAGGCGATCCGCGAGTCCGATCTCGGGCTCGAGCCGAGCAGCCAGGGGGGCGCGATCCGCGTGCCGCTGCCGCAGATGAACGAGCAGCGGCGCAAGGAGCTCGTGAAGGTCGTGCACAAGCTCGCCGAGGACGGCAAGATCGCCATCCGGCACGCGCGCACCCACGCGCGGGACGCGCTGAAGAAGCTCTCCGGCGTGAGTGAGGACGACGTCAAGCACGCGGAGAAGGACCTTCAGAAGGTCCACGACGACTACATCGGCAAGATCGATCAGATGATCAAGGCCAAAGAGGCCGAGATCATGGAAGTCTGACGCGGGCGACCGCGCCCGCTCCGATGTCCGAGCTCGCGCTCCGAATCCTCTTCGCCGTCGTCGCCGCCCCCGTCGCGCTCTGGATCGTGCTCGCGGGCGGCGCGCCGCTCGCGGCGCTGCTCGCCGTGGTGAGCGCGCTCGGGGCGTGGGAGCTCTATCGCCTCGCGCGCGCGTCCGGCGCGCGTCCCCTCGACGACGCCGGCATCGCGCTCGCGGGACTGCTGCCCCTCGCCGTCCACGCACAGTACCTCGGGCTGTTCACCCTCCATCCGGCGATCGTCGCCGTCCTGGCGCTCGCGCTGTGCGCCGCGACGATCTGGCTGCGCGGCGTCGAGGGGGGCCCGCTCCGCGCCGCCGCCACGACGCTGTTCGGCATCGCGTATACCGCGGGAGCGTTGAGCTTCGGCTACGCGATCCGCTACCACGACATCGTGCGCGGCTACGACGCCGTCGGCGCACACCGCCTCGGGATCGGCGCGGTCGGCGTCGCGCTCGCGCCCGGCGGCGTGCTGCTCATCTTCCCCCTCGTCGTCACCTGGGCGTCCGACATCGGCGCGTTCTTCGTCGGCCGCGCGCTCGGCCGCCGGAAGCTGATCCCCTCGGTGAGCCCCGGGAAGACGGTCGCCGGCGCGGTCGGCGGATTGCTCGCGAGCATGCTCGTCGCGTGGCTCTATGCGCGCAGCGTGCTCGTGCCGGTGGCGAGCCTCGGCCTCACGCCGTGGGGCGCGCTCGGCTTCGGCGCGGCGATCAGCGTGGCGGCGCAGATCGGAGACCTCTTCGAGTCGTTGCTCAAGCGCGAGGCGCGCGTGAAAGACAGCTCGCACATCATTCCCGGCCACGGCGGGATTCTCGACCGCTTCGACAGTCTGATCTTCGTGCTCCCCGTGGCGTATCTGCTGCTCGGATGGCTGCCGATCCCGATCGTCCGGTGACACCGCGCGGCGTCGCGATCCTCGGCTCGACGGGATCGATCGGCACCACGGCGTTGCGCGTGCTCGCGCGCCAGGCGGATCGGTTCCGCGTGACGGCGCTGACCGCGTTCAGCAACGCCGCGCTCCTCGCCGAGCAGGCGGCGCGCTTCCGTCCGCGCTACGTCGGTCTGGTGCGCAACGGCGACGGCGAGCATCCGGGATGGGGTCGCGGCGACGGCTGCCTCATCGAAGCGGCGAGCTGCGACGCCGCCGACATCGTCCTCAACGCCGTGGTCGGCGCCGCCGGCCTCGACGCCACGCTCGCGGCGCTGGAGCGCGGAAAGCGCGTCGCGCTGGCGAACAAGGAGACGCTGGTGATGGGTGGCGCGCTCGTCGCGCAAGCCGCGGTGCGCGGCGGCGGAGAGCTCGTCCCGGTGGACAGCGAGCACAGCGCGATTCTCCAGTGCATCGCCGGCCGCCCGATGACCGAAGTGCGGCGCCTCGTGATCACCGCCTCAGGCGGGCCCTTCCGCCGATGGAGCAAGCATCAGCTCGAGCAGGCCACGCTCGCCGACGCGCTGCAGCACCCCACGTGGCGGATGGGCCGCAAGATCACCGTCGACAGCGCCACGCTCGCGAACAAGGCGCTCGAAGTCATCGAGGCCCACTTCCTGTTCGCGCTCCCGTACGACCGGATCGAGGTGGTGGTCCACCCCCAGAGCGTCGTGCACTCGTTCGTCGAGTTCGTGGACGGCAGCGTGCTCGCGCAACTTGGCGTACCGAGCATGGAACTGCCGGTGCTCTACGCGCTTTCGTATCCGGATCGCCTGGCCGACACGGGGGTACCTCCGTTCGACCCCGTCGAGCTCTCCCCGCTTACATTCGAGAAGGTTCGAGCCGAGGAGTTTCCGGCGCTCGCCCTGGGCATCGGGGCCGGACGGCAGGGCGGAGCCGCCCCGGCGGTGTTCAATGCGGCCAACGAGCAGGCGGTGGCCTTCTTCCTCGAGGGCTCCATCCGGTTCGGCGACATCCCGCGCGCCATCGAGAGTGCGCTCCGCCGCCATGGCGACGCACCCGCTGGCTCGCGAGATGCCATACTCGATGCCGACGCGTCAGCGCGTCGCCACGTGCAGGAGCTCTTCCGATGCTAGCGATCGTCGCACCGATCATCGTTTTCGGCCTCGTGATCTTCGTTCACGAGCTCGGCCATTTCGTGGCGGCGAAGCTGACGGGCGTGTACGCGCCTCGCTTCAGCATCGGGTTCGGGCCGGCGCTCTTCCGCACGCGCCGCGGTGAGACGGAGTACGTGCTCGCCGCGCTCCCGCTGGGCGGCTACGTGCGCATGGCGTCGCGGCACGACGCGGAGGCCGCGCTGATCGAGGGGGGCAGCGAGGAGGCATCGGCGCTCAAGCCGGGGGATCCGGGCTACGACCCCGACGCGATGATGCCGTTCGGGCCTCGCCCGGTACCGGAGGACCGCTGGTTCGAGTCGAAGGGCCTTCCGGCCCGGCTGTTCATCATGATCGCCGGCGTGGTGATGAACGTCGTGCTGGCGTACGCGGTGTTCGTCGGACTGAACCTGCGCTACGGCCAACCGGTGGTGCCGTCCCGGGTGGTCGATTCGGTCACGGTGCTCCCGGGCGCGCCGGCGCTCTCGCAATTGCATCGGGGCGACACGATCAGCGCGGTGAACGGCGCGCCGGTCCGCAACTGGAACCAGGTGGCCGAGCGGCTCGCGAGCGCCGAGCCGGGTGTGGTCTCGATTCGCACGAACCGCGGTGAGGTGCGCATACCGGTGGGAGCCGCCGGCCAGCCCACGGGAACGGACCTGGCCGGCGCGATCGACGTCGCGCTGCCCTCGGTGATCGGCGACGTCGTGCCGGGCTCGCCGGCCGCGCGCGCCGGTCTGGTCGCGGGCGACAGCATCGCGAGCATCGACGGGACGCCCCTCACGGGCTGGTCGGATCTGCTCGACCGCGTGAGCGCGTCTCCCGGCGCGGAGCTCCGGTTCGTGGTCGTCCGGGGCGGCAAGCCGCTGTCGTTCGTGCTGCGGCCGGAGTCGACGAGCGTGCGCGATCCTCGCACGAACACGGCGCAGACGGTGGGCCGGATCGGCGCCTACAACGGGACGGTGTCCAGCCGTGAGCCGATGCCGGCCGGCCGTGCGCTCACCCTCGCCGCGCAGCAGACCTGGGCGACGAGCACGACGATCGTCGACGTCGTCCGCAAGCTGATCACGCGCGAAGTCGCGCTCGATCAGCTCGGGGGCCCGATCGCCATCACGCGCGCGTCGGTCGCCGCGGCGAAGAGCGGTCTCGAGAACCTGCTCGGGCTGATCGCGCTGCTCAGCGTCAACGTGGCCGTGCTGAACCTCCTGCCGATCCCGATTCTCGACGGGGGCCAGATCCTGATCAACGTCGTGGAGGCGGCGAAGGGGACGCCCTTCAGCATGCGGACGCGCGAGTACATCCTGCGCGTCGGGCTGGTGGTCATCCTGATGATCTTCGTCCTCTCCACCTTCAACGATCTGAAGGCGTGGCTGAGCCGGGTGTTCGCCTAGCGGGAGCGGCCTTTACACCGGTGCCGACGCAGGCTAACTTCCCGTGCTCAATCACTTTGGCTTCGCTTAGACCGCCGCCACGGCGGGGACAGTTCATCGACATGGCCTTCGACAACGCGCCGACGCTCGAGAAGTATCAGACCCACGAGACGGACACCGGGTCCGCGAGAGTTCAGGTTGCCCTCCTCACGGAGCGGATCAACTACCTCACCGAGCACTTTCGGACGCACAAGAAGGACCATCACGGCCGCCGCGGGCTGCTGAAGATGGTCGGGAATCGCCGACGCCTGCTCAACTACATGAAGCGGACGGACATCGACGGCTACCGCAAGATCGTCCAGGAGCTGGGGCTCCGGTACTAAGACGGCCAACTCTGCACACGCGCGGGCGCATCCTTGCGGCCCGCGCGTTTTGCATTCCACGAGGCGCGCACCGGCATCGGGCCGGGCGCAATGAGGCGACAAGACGAAATGCAACGCATCGAGAAGACGTTCGCGGGACGCCGGCTCATCATCGAGACCGGACGCATGGCCAAGCAGGCGGCAGGCTCGTGCCTGATCACGTTCGGCGATACCGTGGTCCTCGCGGCCGTCACGGTGAGCGACAACAAGAGTGCGCTCCCCTTCTTTCCACTCACGGTCGAGTACAAGGAGAAGACCTACGCCGCGGGGAAGATCCCCGGCGGCTTCATCAAGCGGGAGGGCCGGCCGAGCGACAACGAGATCCTCAGCTGCCGGATCATCGACCGCTCGATCCGTCCGCTCTTCCCGGAGGGCTTCCAGAACGAAGTCCAGGTCTTCTGCTACGTGATCTCGGCCGATCAGGAGAACGACGCGGACGTGCTCGCGCTCGTCGCGACCTCCTACGCGCTGAACGCGAGCCGCATTCCCTTCGCCACTCCGATCGCCGGCGTTCGCGTCGGGCGCGTGCAGGGGAACTGGGTGCTGAACCCGACCTTCCAGCAGCTCGAGTACAGCGACATGGAGCTGGTCGTCGCCGGCTCGACCGACTCGATCACGATGGTCGAGGGCGGCGCGCTGGAGGTGAGCGAGGAGGACATCGTCGAAGCGCTCACCGTGGCGCAGGGCGGCATTCGCGAACTGATCGGCTTCCAGGAGGAGCTGTTCGCGCTCGCGGGACGCCCCGAGAAGATGGCGTGGGAGAAGGCGACGGAGACCGAGGGGCTCGCCGACCGCGTGAAGGCGCTCGCCGAGGGGCGAATCACCGACGCGCTCAACCAGAAGGACAAGCACACGCGCATCCAGGCGGTGGAGCAGGTCAAGCGCGAGGTGGCGGAGAGCCTCGCGGGCGATCTGCCCGACAACGGTCGCGAGATCAAGACCATCCTCGGCGATCTGGAATACAACGCCCTGCGGAACCAGGTGCTGAGCACGAAGAAGCGAGTCGACGGCCGCGCGACGAACGAGGTCAGGCCGATCTCGATCGACACCGGACTGTTGCCGCGCGCGCACGGCTCCGCGCTGTTCACGCGCGGGCAGACGCAGGCGCTCGTGTCGGTCACGCTCGGCACGGCGAACGACGCGCAGCGGCTCGACTCGATCGACAGCCCGAGCGAGACGACGCGCACCTTCATGCTGCACTACAACTTCCCGCCGTTCTCCACGGGCGAGGTACGCCCGGTGCGCGGCACCTCGCGGCGCGAGATCGGCCACGGCAATCTCGCCGAGCGCGCACTTCAGGCGGCGCTCCCCGACTTCGCGGATTTCCCGTACACGCTCCGCGTCGTGTCCGAGATCCTCGAGTCCAACGGCTCGAGCTCGATGGCGACGGTGTGCGGCGGGTCGCTCGCGATGATGGACGCCGGCATCCCGATCCGGAGCGCGGTGGCCGGGGTCGCGATGGGGCTGATCAAGGAGGGGAAGAAGTACGCGATCCTCACCGACATCCTCGGGACCGAAGACCACCTGGGCGACATGGACTTCAAGGTCGCCGGCACGCGTCAGGGCATCACTTCGATCCAGATGGACATCAAGATCCAGGGACTGGATCTCCAGATCATGACCGAGGCGCTCGCGCAGGCGAAGGAAGGGCGGATGCACATCCTCGGCGAGATGGACAAGGCGCTGGCGCAGCCGCGCGCGGACCTCAGCCCCTATGCACCGCGCATCGTCACGCTCCAGATCAACCCCGAGAAGATCGGCGATCTGATCGGCCCGAAGGGAAAGACGATCCGCGGGATCCAGGACGAGACGGGTGCCGAGCTCACCGTCGACGACTCGGGGCTCGTCACCATCGCCGCGGTGGGCGGCGAGGCGATGCAGCGCGCCCGCCAGATGGTGCAGGCGATCACTGCGGAGCCGGAGATCGGCGCGACGTACGAGGGCACCGTCAAGACGACGACGGCGTTCGGTGCGTTCGTCGAGATCATGCCGGGGACCGAGGGCCTCGTCCACATCTCGGAGCTGAAGCACGGCCGCACCGAGAAGACCGAGGACGTGGTCAACAAGGGCGACCGCGTGACGGTGAAGCTGCTCGACCGTGACGAGCGCGGACGGCTGCGGCTCTCGATGAAGGCGCTGCTGCCGAAGCCGGAAGGCATGCCCGACGAGGAGCCGCGTCCACCGCGCGGCGAGGGAGACGGCGAGCGCTCGCGCTCGGAGAACGGAGGCGGTGAGCGATCGCGCCGCGGCGGACGGGGCGGGGAGCGCTCGCGGCGCTAGTGCGGCGCGGTGACACGCCGGCGGGGACGTTCCGCCGGACGGTGCTGGCCAACGGACTGACCGTGCTCTCGGAGACCATGCCGGGAGTGCGGTCGGTCGCGTTTGGGGCCTGGGTGCGCGCGGCGTCGCTGCACGAGCCGCGCGAGCTGATGGGCGTGTCGCACCTCCTCGAGCACATGGTGTTCAAGGGTACCGCGCGCCGCTCCGCCAAGCAGATCGCCCTCGAGCTCGAGGCGCTCGGCGGCTCGCTCGACGCGTACACCTCCCGGGAGCACACCGTCTATCAGGCCCGCGTGCTGGACGAGCACCTCGACGTCGCCGCCGACGTGATCGGCGACTTCGTCTTCGGCCCTTCGCTGCGCGCGACGGATCTGGATCTCGAGCGCAAGGTCGTGCTGGAGGAGATCGCGATGGTCGACGACACGCCGGACGACCTCGTCTTCGAGCTCCACAACGAGTCGCTCTGGGGACGGCACCCGTACGGCTACTCGATCCTCGGCACGCGCGACTCGGTGTCCGCGCTGCGCACCACCGATCTGCGCGCGCTGCACGAGCGCGCCTATCATCCCTCGCAGCTCATCGTGGCGGCGTCGGGCCACGTCGAGCACGACGCGCTGCTCGAGACGCTCGAGCGAACCGGGTGGACGAGCCGTTCGGGTGGCGATGCGTCGCGTCTCGACGTGCCGACGCCCGTCGCGGAGCCCCCGGTGCGGCGCCACGTCGCGCGCGACGGGGCGCAGACGCACATCGTCGTGGGCAGCACGACCGTCGCGCACGGCGATGCGCGGCGGCACGCGGTGATCCTGCTGAGCACGATGCTCGGCGGCGGGATGAGCTCGCGCCTCTTTCAACGCATTCGCGAGGAGCTGGGCCTCGCGTATTCCATCTACACCTTCCAGTCCTTCCACGCCGACGTCGGCATGCACGGCGTCTACGTGGGCACGGGGCCCGAGACCGCGCGCGACGCGCTGGAAGCGATCGGGACGGAGCTGGCCGACGTGGCGGAGCGAGGCTTGCCGGAGGCGGAGCTGGCCATGGGCAAGAGCCAGCTGAAGGGGCAGATCACGCTCTCGCTCGAGAGCGTCACGTCGCGCATGTACCGCTGCGCCGGCGTGGAGCTGTACGGCGAGCCGTATCGCTCGCTCGACGAGATGCTCGCGCTCATCGATGCGGTGACGCCGGAGGAGGTGGCCGGCGTGGCGCGGGACTTCTTCGCACCGGAGCGCCAGACGGTGGTGTCCCTCGGCCCCGGCGACGAGTTCTAACGAGGCCACGGCCCGCGCGGGCCGATCACATCAGACCGAGCTGCTGCCATGAAGATCGGCGTCCCCAGGGAGATCAAGACGAACGAGAACCGGATCGCGCTGGTGCCCGCGGGGGCCGAGATGCTCGTCGGCGCGGGCCACGCGGTGCTGATGGAGACCGGCGCTGGACTCGGCAGCGGCTTCTCCGACGAGGACTTCACCGCGGTCGGCGTCACCATCGCGGCCGACGCCGACGCGGTGTGGCGCGACAGCGAGATGATCATGAAGGTGAAGGAGCCGATCCGCGTGGAGTGGCCGCGCATGCGGCGGGGGCAGCTCGTCTTCACCTACTTCCACTTCGCCGCGGACGAGGAGCTGACGCGCGCCCACATGGCGAGCGGCGCGACCTGCGTCGCGTACGAGACGGTGGAGCTGCCGACCCGCGAGCTCCCGCTGCTCACGCCGATGTCCGAGGTCGCCGGCCGGATGGCGGTGCAGGAGGGGGCGAAGTACCTCGAGAAGCTGTACGGTGGCCGCGGAGTGCTCCTCGGTGGCGTGCCGGGCGTCGCGCCGGCCAAGGTGGTGATCCTCGGCGGCGGGATCGTCGGGATCAACGCCGCGAAGATGGCGGCGGGGATGGGGGCGAAGGTCGTCATCCTCGACATCTCGCTCGAGCGGCTCCGCTACCTCAGCGACGTGATGCCGGCGAACGTACAGCTGATCCACTCGAACCGGCACAACATCCTCGAGCAGATCGCGACGGCGGATCTCGTCGTCGGGGGCGTGCTGATCCCGGGAGCGAAGGCGCCGAAGCTCATCCGGCGGGAGGATCTCTCGCGCATGCGGGCCGGCTCCGTGATCGTCGACGTGGCGATCGACCAGGGCGGATGCGTCGAGACGATCCACGCCACGACGCACGAAAATCCGACGTACGTGGTGGACGGCGTGATCCACTACGGGGTCGCGAACATGCCGGGCGGCGTGCCGCGGACGTCCACGCTGGCCCTGACCAACGCGACGCTCCCCTACGCCCTCCAGCTCGCGAACAAGGGCTGGAAGCGGGCGCTCCGGGAGAACCCGGCGCTGCTCAAGGGGCTCAACATCACCGAGGGCAAGGTGACCTACACGGGAGTCGCCGAGGCGTTCGGAATGCCGTATCACGATCCCGCGCAGTTCGTCGAGTAGGGTCGCTCGCGCGGCGGTGACGAAGGGGCATGGCACTCGTCACACCCTGGTCCCCCTTGATCGCACACGAGCCGTATTGCGCGACGGCGCGA
>Ga0310810_10004912_pt1 | contig 14861 bp, 12 predicted proteins | sample NCmetagenome_FD_207641 | JGI IMG/M metagenome (GOLD analysis project Ga0310810, IMG submission 207641) | Soil microbial communities from experimental microcosm in Duke University, North Carolina, United States - NC | ecosystem: Engineered > Artificial ecosystem > Soil microcosm > Unclassified ...
TCGACGAGGTCGGCGTCCTGGAGGAGGACGCCGCCCCACACGCTCCGGAGCTCCTGCTGCCGCACCGGGTAGTCGCGGCGCGTGCACGGGAGCTGGAACACGCGGCACTTCTTCTTGGTCCGGCGGATCTCCTCGAGCGCGTCCGGCTCGTAAGCGGGGGCGAACAGGATCTCGAGCAGGATGCCGGAGAGCTCCTTCACCACCTCGAGGTCCACCGTGCGGTTGAGCCCCACGATGCCGCCGTAGATCGAGACCGGGTCGCAGGCCTTGGCGCGCCGGATCGCCTCCCCGGCGCCCTGGCCGAGCGCGACCCCGCACGGGTTGGTGTGCTTGATCACCACCGCGGCCGGGTCGTCGAACTCGAGCAGCAGGCCGAGCGCGGCCGACCAGTCGAGCAGGTTGTTGTAGGAGAGCTCGGGGCCGTGGAGCTGGCTGGCCGCGCTCAGGCCGAGCCCGCCGGCGGCGGGACGGTAGAACGCGGCGGCCTGGTGCGGGTTCTCGCCGTAGCGGAGGGCCTGCACCCGCACGCCGTCGAGCGCGAGGCGCTCCGGGAAGCCGCCCGCGGGCGCCGGGCGCCCCGCCGCGGCCGGGTCGCGAAGGTACGCCGCGATGGCCGCGTCGTACTGCGCGGTGCGACGGAAGGCCTCCGCGGCCAGACGGAAGCGCGTCTCGTCCGAGAGCGCACCGTCCGACTTCCGCAGCTCGTCGAGCACCGGGCCGTACTGCGCGGGGTCGGTGACCACCGCCACGTGGGCGTGGTTCTTGGCCGCGCCCCGGATCATGCTGGGCCCGCCGATGTCGATGTTCTCGATGGCCTCCTCGAGCGTGACGCCGGCCTTCGCGACCGTCTGCTCGAACGGGTAGAGCGTCACCGCGACCAGGTCGATGGGCCGGATCCCGTGCCGCTCGAGCGCGGCCATGTGCTCGGGGATCTCGCGCCGGGCCAGGAGGCCGCCGTGCACCTTGGGGTGAAGGGTCTTCACGCGCCCGTCCAGCATCTCGGGAAAGCCGGTGACCTCGGCCACGTCCACCACCGGGACGCCGGACTCGCGCAGCAGCCGGGCGGTGCCGCCGGTGGAGACGATCTCGGCGCCGAGCGCGGCCAGGCCGCGCGCGAACTCCACCACCCCCGTCTTGTCGTGCACGCTGATCAGAGCGCGTCCCAGTCGTGTCATGGTCTCTCCCTGATGTCCACTCGGCGGCCGCGGATCTCGAGGCGCCCCTCCGCGAACAGGCGCACCGCCTCCGGGTAGATGCGGTGCTCCTCGACGAGGATGCGCGCCGCCAGGCTCTCCTCGGTGTCGCCCGGCTCGACCGGCACCGCCGCCTGCAGGACCACCGGGCCGGTGTCGACCCCGTCGTCCACGAAGTGGACGGTGGCGCCCGAGACGCGCACCCCGTGGGCCAGCGCCTGCCGCTGCGGGTGCAGGCCCGGGAAGGCGGGCAGCAGCGAGGGGTGGATGTTGAGCAGCCGGCCCGCGAAGTGGGCGACGAATCCCGCGCTCAGCAGGCGCATGTAGCCGGCCAGGCACACGAGGCCCACCCGGCGCTCCTCGAGCACTCCGGTCACCGCCTTCTCGTGGGCCTCGCGCGAGGGGTGCTGCTTGGGATCCACCACCACCGCCTCGATGCGATGCTCGCGGGCCACCGCCAGCGCGGGGGCCCCGGCCCGGTCCGTGACCAGCACCACCACCGAGGCCGGGATGCGACCGGCGGCGGCCGCCTCCGCCAGGGCGCGGAAGTTCGAGCCGCGCCCGGAGGCGAGCACGCCGACGCGCAGGGGCTCAGGCATAGTCCACCCCCGGCTCCCCCGCGACGATCTCGCCCACGTCGAACACTCGCTCCCCGGCGGCCTGCAGGCGCTGGGTCGCGGCGGCCACGTCGTCGGCCGTGACGACCACGAGGAAGCCCAGGCCCATGTTGAAGGTGCGCCGCATCTCCGCGTCGTCGACCGAGGCCGCGCGCTGGATGGCCGGGAAGATCGGCGGCATCGGCCAGGCCGACGGGGTGATGCGGGCCCGCCGGCCCGCCGGCAGCACGCGCGGGAGGTTCTCGGTGATGCCGCCGCCGGTGACGTGGGCCATCGCCTTCACGGTCACCTCGCGCAGCAGGCCCAGCACCGGGCGCACGTAGATGCGGGTGGGCTCGAGCAATTCGTCGACCACCGGCCGGCCCACTCCCGGGATCGGATCGTTGAGCTTGAGCCCCATGCGGCCGAAGATGGCCTCGCGCGCGAGCGTGTAGCCGTTCGAGTGCAGGCCCGAGGAGGCGAGACCGAGCACCCGGTCGCCGACCGCCACGTCGTCGCCGGTGACGAGCAGGCTCTGCTCGGCCACGCCGACCGCGAAGCCGGCCAGGTCGTACTCGCCCGGGGCGTAGAACGCGCCCATCTCCGCGGTCTCCCCGCCGACCAGCGCGCAGCCCGCCTGGAGGCAGCCCGCCGCGATGCCGCTCACGATGGCCTCGATCCGGTCGGGCTCGACGCGGTGCACCGCCAGGTAGTCGAGGAAGAAGAGCGGCTCGGCCCCGTGCACGAGCAGGTCGTTGACGCCCATCGCGACCAGGTCGAGGCCCACCGTGTCGTGACGGTCGGCCATGATCGCGATCCGGAGCTTGGTGCCGACGCCGTCGGTGGAGGACACCAGGACCGGCTCGCGGTAGCCCGCCGGGATCTTGCAGAAGGCGGCGAAGGCTCCGATGCCGCCCAGCACCTCCGATCGCCGGGTGGACGCCGCCAGCGGCGCGATGCGGCGCACGGCGAGGTCGCCGGCCTGGATGTCCACGCCGGCCGCCCGATACGTCAGCGGATCCATACCCCCTACGAGTCGAACAACCTGAGCTGCGCCAGTTCCTCTGACTCGAAGCCGACCTGGTACTGGCCGGTGAAGCACGCGTGACAGAAATGATTCGGGTCCGACCCGGTGGCCTTCAGCATGCCCTCGAGCGAGAGGTAGCCGAGGGAGTCCGACCCGAGATAGCGCTGGATCTCCTCGACCTTGTGGCTCGCCCCGATCAGCTCCCGCCGGGTGGGCGTGTCGATCCCGTAATAGCACGGCCACTGGATCGGCGGCGACGAGATGCGCACGTGGACCTCACGCGCCCCCGCGGCCCGGATCATCTTGACGATCTTGCGGCTGGTGGTGCCGCGCACGATGGAGTCGTCCACCACCACCACCCGCTTGCCGTCCAGCACCTCGCGGTTCGGGTTGAGCTTCACCTTGACCCCGAAGTGCCGGATGCCCTGCTGCGGCTCGATGAAGGTGCGGCCCACGTAGTGGTTGCGGACGAGCCCGCTATCGTAGGGCAGCCCCGACTCCTCGGAGAAGCCGAGCGCGGCGCCCACCCCGGAGTCCGGCACCGGGATCACGAGATCGGCGGCCACCGGATACTCCCGGGCCAGCTGGTGACCGAGCGCCTTGCGCACGGTGTGCACGTTGCGCCCCCACAGCACCGAGTCCGGCCGCGCGAAGTAGACGTACTCGAACACGCACTGCAGCCGACCGGCCGGCCGGAACGGCCGCAGCGAGGTGAGGCCGCGGCCGTCGACGACCAGGATCTCGCCCGGCTCGACGTCACGCTCGACCTTGGCCTCCATGAGGTCGAGCGCGCAGGTCTCGGAGGCGAGCACCCACGCCTCCCCGAGCCGCCCCAGGGTGAGCGGGCGGAAGCCGGAGGGGTCGCGCACGCCGATCATGCTGTCGGGCGTCAGCAGCAGCAGGGTGTAGGCGCCGCGCACGCGGGTCAGCGCGCGGGCGAGCTGCTCCGCGAGGGTCGCGCCCTCGGACCGGGCGAGCAGGTGGAGGATGACCTCGGTGTCGGACGACGACTGGAAGACCGCCCCGTCCTTCTCGAGCTCTTCCCGGAGCGCCTCCGCGTTCACGAGATTGCCGTTGTGGGCGATCGCCACCGGGCCGTGCACGGTGGTCCCGGTGATCGGCTGAGCGTTGCGCAGGTTGGAGCTGCCCGCTGTCGAGTAGCGCACGTGGCCGATCGCGCGGTGGCCGGGCAGGCGCTTGAGCCGCTCCCGGCTGAACACGTCGGCCACCCAGCCCATCGCCTTCTCGACCTGGAAGTGGTGCCCGTCGGTGGAGGCGATGCCGGCCGACTCCTGCCCGCGGTGCTGCAGCGCGTAGAGACCGAGATAGGCGACGTTGGCGGCCTCGGCGTGGTTCCAGACGCCGAAGAGGCCGCACTCGTCGTGGAACTTGTCGTCCAGGTCGAGTGCCGTCGGCTCAGCTGACGTATCGCTCAAAGCCGCCCCTCCAGGCTCCGGTGATGCGGTCCAGGTGCAGATCCACGAGATTCACCCCGCCCGCCCCGACGACCAGCCGCTCCCCCCCGACCGTGCCGATGAAGCGCCACGGTACGCGGAACTCGCTCATGAGCTGCTCGAAGTGTCGCACCGCCTCCGCCTTCACCGAGACCACGACCCGCGACGGGCCTTCCCCGAAGAGCGTCAGGTCGGGGCGGCCTCCGATCGACGCGAGATCGATCGCCGCGCCCACCGGCCGCGGCCCGCTCACGCAGCACTCCGCGAGGGCCACCGCCAGGCCCCCCTCCGCGCAGTCGTGGGCGGAGCCGAGCAGCCGCGCCCCGATCGCGGCCCGACAGGCCTCCTGTACCGCCCGCTCGACGGCCAGGTCCAGCGGAGCCAACCGCCCGGCGATCCTTCGCTCGCGCACCCACAGGAGCTCCGACCCGCCCAGGCTGACCGCCTCCGGCCCCAGCAGCGCGACCCGGTCGCCCGGGGTCGCGAACCACTGCGTGCTGCGGGCCTCCGCGTCGTCCAGGATCCCGGCCATGCCGATGACCGGCGTGGGGAGGATCGCCTGACCCAGGGTCTCATTGTAGAAGGAGACGTTGCCGCCTACCACGGGGATTTCGAGCGCGCGACACGCCTCGGCGAGCCCCGCCACCGCTTCCTTGAACTGCCAGAGGATCTCCGGCCGCTCGGGCGAGCCGAAGTTGAGGCAATCGGTGAGGCCGAGCGGGCGCGCCCCGCTGACCGAGAGATTGCGGGCCGCCTCCGCCACCGCCATGGCCGTGCCCACACGCGGATCGAGATAGACGAAGCGCGCGTTGCAGTCGGTGGTTACCGCCACCCCGATGCGGGAGCCCTTGATGCGCAGCACGCCGGCGTCCGAGCCGGGCAGCACCAGCGAGTTGATCCCGACCTGCTGATCGTACTGGCGGTAGACCCACTCCTTCGAGGCGATGCCGGGCGAGCCCAGGAGGGTCAGGAGGCTATCCGCCGCGCCGGGCGACGCGGGGAGCGCGAGCGGATCGAAGGCGGCGAGCGCGTCCTGCCACGCGGGCCGCGCGGTGGGCTTCTCGTACACCGGCGCCTCGTCGGCGAGCGCGCGGACCGGCACCTCCGCCACCACCGCTCCGTGGAAGCGTACCCGGAGCATGCCGTCCCCGGTCACGGTGCCGATCTCGACCGCGTCGAGCTCCCACTTGGCGAAGATCGCGCGCACCTCGTCCTCGCGGCCCCGGGCCGCGACCAGCAGCATCCGCTCCTGCGACTCCGACAGCATGATCTCGTACGGGGTCATGCCGGTCTCGCGCTGGGGCACACGCGAGGCCTCGATCTCCATGCCGGTCCCCGCGCGCGCGGGCATCTCCGAGCAGGCGCAGGCGAGCCCCGCCGCGCCCATGTCCTGGATTCCCACGATGGCCCCGGTGGCCATCACCTCCAGGCACGCCTCGAGGAGCAGCTTCTCGGTGAACGGGTCGCCCACCTGCACCGTCGGCCGCCGCTCCTCCGCGGTCTCGTCGAAGGTGGCCGAGGCCATGGTGGCGCCGTGGATGCCGTCGCGCCCGGTCTTGGCCCCCACGTAGAAGACCGGGTTGCCCACCCCGTCGGCCCGCGCCCGGAAGATCGCCCGCTTGCTGACGAGGCCGACCGCCATCGCGTTGACCAGCGGGTTGCCCGCGTACTCGGTCGCGAAGCCCACCTCGCCGCCCAGGTTCGGGACCCCGAAGCAGTTGCCGTACCAGCCGATGCCCGACACCACGCCCTCGATCAGCCGGCGCGTCCGCGGGTCGGCGGGATCGCCGAAGCGCAGCGAGTCCAGCACCGCGATCGGGCGGGCGCCCATCGTGAAGATGTCGCGCAGGATGCCGCCCACTCCGGTCGCCGCGCCCTGCATCGGCTCGATGAACGAGGGGTGGTTGTGGCTCTCGATCTTGAAGGTCAGGGCGAGGTCTCCACCCAGGTCGACGATGCCCGCGTTCTCCCCCGGCCCCTGGAGCACCTGCGGCGCCTGGGTGGGGAGGCCGCGCAGGAATACGCGCGAGTGCTTGTAGGCGCAGTGCTCGGACCAGAGCGCGGAGAACAGCCCCAGCTCGGTGAAGGTGGGCTCCCGGCCGAGGCGCCGGATGATGCGGTCGTACTCTTCGGCCGTGAGGCCGTGGCTCTGGGCCAGGTCCAGCGTGACCTTAGGCTCGCCCGCGGTCACCCCGCCCCCACCCCGTTCGCACGGTGGCCTACCGCTTGAGGAATGAGCCGTCTTCGACGAGGGTGCCGAGAATCGAGTGGAAGATCAGCGTGCCGTCCGTGCCCCCCACCGCCGCCTCGGCGGCCCGCTCCGGGTGCGGCATCAAGCCGAGGACGGTACCCTCCTCGTTGATCACTCCCGCGATGTTGTCGATCGAGCCGTTCGGGTTGGCTTCCTTCACCACGCGGCCGTTCTCGGTGCAGTAGCGGAAGACGATCTGGTTCTTGGCCTTGAGGGAGCGGATCGTATCGGGGTCGGCGTGATACTTCCCCTCGCCGTGCGAGATGGGCATCTTGAGCACCTGCCCGGGGCGCATCGCGCGCGTGAACGCGGTGTCCGCGTTCTCGACGAGCAGGTGGGTCGACTGGCAGCGGTACTGCAGGCACTCGTTGCGCATCAGGGCCCCGGGAAGGAGCCGGGCCTCGCAGAGGATCTGGAAGCCGTTGCACGATCCGAGCACGAGGCCGCCGCGGGCGGTGAACTCGGGGAGGGCCTCGACCACCGGGGAGCGCCCCGCCACCGCGCCGGCCCGGAGATAGTCACCGTAGGAGAACCCGCCGGGGAGGATCAGGCAGTCGAAGTCGGCGAGGTTGGCGTCCCGGTGCCAGACGTAGCGCACCGGCTGGTGCAGCACCTCGCCGATGACGTAGTGAAAGTCACAGTCACTCCACGTGCCCGGGAAGATCACCACGCCAAAGTTCATGGGACCGTGTGTTCCTCCTTGTGGTTGCTACCCCGTCACTCTAACCCGCCGTGTACGATCTGACAAGGGCCTCGGGGCGTGATTCGTGCGTGAGCGCCCCGCTAGCGACCGTCGGCGAGCATTTCGACCGTGAAATCCTCGATCACCGGGTTGCAGAGCAGGCGCGTGCACATTTCGTCGACCCGCCGACGGGCCTCGTCGGGGGCGAGACCGTCGAGCTCGACGTCGACCACCTTGCCCACGCGCACGTCCTGCACCTCCCCGAAGCCCAGGCCGGCCAGCGCGCGCTTCACGGTGGCTCCCTGGGCGTCCAGGATGGACGGCTTGAGGCGGACGAGGACGCGGGCCTTCACGCCGGGAGCCCGACGCGCCGGTAGATCGCGGCGACGTTGCGGAGATACCACGCAGGGTCGAAGCACTCGTCGAGCTCGGGTCGGGTCAGCTGGGCCATCACCTCCGGGTCGGCGGCCAGCAGGTCCCGGAAGGCGGTGCGCTCGCGCCACGCGGTCATGGCGCTGCGCTGGACCATCTCGTAGGCCTTCTGTCGGGCCAGGCCCTTGTCGGTGAGCTTGAGGAGCACCCGCTGGGAGAAGAGCAGGCCGAAGCTCCGCTCCATGTTCTCCCGCATCCGCTCCGGGTAGACCTGGAGACCCTCGATGATGCGCGTCATCTGGTGGAGCATGTAGTCCACCAGGCACGTGGAGTCCGGCAGGATGACGCGCTCGACCGAGGAATGGCTGATGTCCCGCTCGTGCCACAGGGCCACGTTCTCGAGCGCGGCCAGCGCGTTGGTCCGCACGAGGCGGGCCAGGCCACACACCTGCTCGCAGGAGACCGGGTTGCGCTTGTGGGGCATCGCGCTCGAGCCCTTCTGCCCCGCGGTGAAAGGCTCCTCGGCCTCGAGCACCTCGGTGCGCTGGAGCGAGCGGATCTCGGTGGCCACCTTCTCGAGCGACGCGGCCGCGATGGCCAGGGCGGTCGAGAACTCGGCGTGGCGGTCGCGCTGCACGATCTGGTTCGAGATCGGCGCGGCCTCGAGCCCGAGGAGACGGCAGGCCTCCTCCTCCACGTCCGGGTCCACGTGGGCGAAGGTGCCCACCGCGCCCGAGAGCTTCCCTACCCGCACCGTCTCGCGGGCGCGCCGGAGCCGCTCCAGGTTGCGCCCGGCCTCGCTGTACCAGAGGGCGGCCTTGAGGCCGAAGACCATCGGCTCGGCGTGGATGCCATGGGTGCGCCCCACGCAGAGAGTCTCCCGGTGGCGAACCGCCAGCGTGCGGAGCGAGGCCCGGAAGCGCTCGAGCCCCGCGATCAGCAGCTCGGAGGCCTGCTGCAGCTGCAGGGCCAGCGCGGTGTCCACCACGTCCGAGGAGGTGAGGCCCATGTGGACGTAGCGGGAATCCGTTCCCAGCGCCTCCTCGAGGTTGGTCAGGAACGCGATGACGTCGTGCCGGGTGGTGGCCTCGATCAGGTCGATGCGCTCGGCCGAGACCCGGGCGCGGGCCTTGATCCGCCCCAGCGCGTCGACCGGGATCAGGCCGCGGCGCGCGTAGACCTCACACACCGCCAGCTCCACCTGCAGCCAGGCCTCGTACTTGGCGTCCTGGGTCCAGATCCGCGCCATCTCGGGGCGCGCATAGCGGGAGATCACGGGAGCCTCCTAGGCGCGGAGCAGGCCCCGGGGGAAGTTCCGGCGGCTCACCGCCCCCAGGGTCATCAGCGCGAGCTGTTCCTCGTCGAGCACGCGGTGGATCAGGGCGTCCACGTCCTCCATGCGGACCGCGTCGATGGCGGCGAGCATCTCGTCCATCGACATGAACGAGCCGAAGCGCATCTCGTGCCGGGCCAGCCGGTTCATCCGGGACGACGTCGACTCGAGCGACAGCATCAGGCTGCCCTTCAGGTGGTCCTTGGACCGCCGGAGCTCCTCGGCGGTGACCCCGTCCTTCTTCAGGCTGCGGATCTCCTTCATCAGCGCGTGCATGACCTTGCCGAAGTTGGCCGGGTCGGTGCCCGCGTAGACGTAGAAGAGCCCGGTGTCGCGGTAGGCCTGCTGCCCCGAGTGCACCGAGTAGACCAGGGCCTGCCGCTCGCGGATCTCCTGGAACAGCCGGGAGGACATGCTGCCGCCGAGGATGTCGTTCAGCAGATAGAGCGCGTGGCGGTCGGGGGCCGCGTCCGACACCCCGGGAAGCCCCATCACGAGGTGGACCTGCTCGAGCGGCTTCTGCACGGTGTGGACGCCGGGGTGGATCGCAGGCGGGGTGAGCCCGTGGAGCGCGGCCGGCCGATCCCAGCCCTCGAAGCCGGCCGCGAACAGATCGGCCACCTGCTCGTGAGAGGCGTTGCCGGCCACCGCGACCACGATGCGGGTCGGGACGTACTCGCGCTCGAAGTAGCCCAGCACCGTGTCCCGGTCGAAGTCCTTCACCACGTCCCAACGGCCGAGGATCGGGCGCCCGAGCGGGTGATCCGCCCACACCCGCTCCGCGAACAGGTCGTGGATGAGGTCGTCCGGGGTGTCCTCCACCATCTTGATCTCCTGGAGGACCACCGCCTTTTCCTTCTCGATGTCGCCCGCCGCGAAGAGCGGGTGGCGCAGGATGTCGGTCAGCAGCTCCACCGCGAGCGGCAGGTGCTCGTCGAGCACGCTCACGTAGAAACAGGTGTGCTCCTTGGCGGTGAACGCGTCCATGTGCCCGCCCACCGAGTCGATCGCGCGGGCGATCTCCTCGGCGGAGCGGGACGCGGTGCCCTTGAACACCAAGTGCTCGATCAGGTGGGAGATGCCGCCGAGCGCTTCGGGTTCCACCCGCGAGCCCGTCTCCACCCAGATGCCGACCGCCACCGAGCGCACGTGCGGCATCGTCTCGGTGACGAGGCGCACGCCGTTGGGCAGCGCGCTCTTGCGATAGGGCACTAGGCAGAGCCCCCCGCGCCGGGGGCGATCTTGAGCTTCTCCTGCTCGGTGATCCCGGGCTGGTCCCGATGGGCCGCCTTGCGCGAGAGCCGCATCTTGCCGTTGCCGTCGATCTCGATCACTTTGACCGCGACGATGTCACCCTCGGAGAGCACGTCGCCCACCGAGCGGATGCGGTTCTCCGCGATCTGGGAGATGTGGAGCAGCCCCTCGTTGCCGGGGATGATCTCCACGAAGGCGCCGAACTCCTTGATGGACTTGACCTTGCCCACGTAGATGCGGTCGAGCTCGGCCTCGCGGCAGATGTCCTGGATGATCCCGATCGCCATCTGGGCCGCGTCGGCGCTCGGTGAGAACACGGTCACCTTGCCGTCGTCCTCGACGTCGATCTTGGCCCCGGTCTTCTCCTGGATGCCGCGGATGACCTTGCCGCCGGGTCCGATGATCTCCCGGATCTTCTCGGGGCGGATCTTGATGGTGAGGAAGCGGGGCGCGTTCGGGGAGAGCTCGGCGCGGGGCCCCTTGATGGTCTCGGCCATCTTGCCCAGCACGTGCAGGCGGGCCTCCTTGGCCTGGGCCAGGGCCTGGCGCATGATGTCGATCGACACCCCGCCGATCTTGATGTCCATCTGCAGCGCGGTGATACCCTTCTCGGTGCCGGCGACCTTGAAGTCCATGTCGCCGTAGTGATCCTCGCTCCCCATGATGTCGGTGAGGATCCCGACCTTGTCGCCTTCCTTGACCAGGCCCATCGCGATGCCCGCCACCGGGGCCTTGAGCGGCGCCCCCGCGTCCATCAGCGCCATCGACGCACCGCAGACGGTGGCCATCGAGGACGAGCCGTTGGACTCGAGGATGTCCGACACCACCCGGATCGTGTACGGGAACTCCTCGCGGGTGGGCAGCACCGCCTCCACCGCCCGCTGGGCGAGCGCGCCGTGGCCGATCTCGCGCCGGCCCGCGGTCCCGAACCGCTTGACCTCACCGGTCGAGAACGAGGGGAAGTTGTAGTGGAGCATGAAGCGGCGATAGCCGTTGCCCTCGAACGACTCGATCTTCTGCTCGTCGTCCTTGGTGCCGAGCGTGGCCGACACCAGGGCCTGGGTCTCGCCGCGGGTGAAGAGCGCGGAGCCGTGGGCGCGGGGCAGGTACTCCACCTCGCTCCAGATCGGCCGCACCTCCTTGACGCTGCGGCCGTCCACCCGGATGCCCTTCTCCACGATCAGCCGGCGCACCTCGCTCTTCTCCACCTTCTCGAAGGCCTCGCGCACCTTGGCGCGCTGGGTCTCGTCACCACCGACGGCAGAGAAGATCTCCTCGAAGATCGCCTCGAGGGCCTTCGCCCGGGCCTGCTTCTCGTGCACCGAGAGGGCCTGCACCACCTTGGCCGAGGCCAGCTCCTTGACGCGCGTCTGGAGCGCGGGGTCGACCCCCGCGGCCTCGAAGGCCCAGCGTGGCTTGGCGGCCCGCGCCACCAGGTCCTTCTGGATGCGGGCCAGCTCCTTGCAGCGCTCGTGGCCGAAGGCCAGCGCCTCCAGCATCTGCTCCTCGCTGATCTCCTTGCCGCCCGACTCCACCATCAGGATGGCGTCCTCGTTGCCCGCCATCACCAGCTCGATCGGGGAGGCGGCCACCTGCTTGTAGGTGGGGTTGGCGACCAGCTTGCCGTCGACCAGCGCCACCCGCACCGCCCCCACCGGACCCGCGAACGGGATCCCGGAGAGCGCCATCGCGGCCGAGGAGCCGATCATGGCGAGCACGTCGGGGTCGTTCTCGCTGTCCGCCGAGATCACCAGGTTGATGATCTGGATCTCGTTGCGGAACCCCTTGGGAAAGAGCGGCCGCAGCGGCCGATCGATCAGGCGACAGGTCAGCGTCTCCTTCTCGTCTGGTCGTCCTTCCCGCTTGAAGAAGCCGCCCGGGATGCGGCCCCCGGCGTAGGCCCGCTCGCGGTACTCCACGGTCAGGGGCAGGAAGTCGCGACCTTCCATGGCGGTCCGGGACGCGACCGCGGTGGACAGCACCACGGTGCCGCCGCAGCGGACGACAACGGACCCGTCGGCCTGCTTGGCGACCTTGCCGGTCTCGATGGACAGGGATGCGTCGTTGATCTTGATCTGCACAGAGTGAGGTGTCATACGGTCAGCGTCCTCCAGCTTGGGTAGGTGCGACTTCGAGGGGGGCCCGGCCGGGCCGGGCGAATGGTAGATCGATCCAATCGGAATCCGCGGTCACTTGCGAATTCCGAGCTTTTCCGTGACGGCTCGGTAGCGTTCCGTGTCCTTCTTCCGGAGGTATTCGAGGAGACCCCGGCGCTTGCCGATCAGCATCAGGAGACCGCGGCGGGAGTGGTGGTCCTTCTGGTGCAGCTTGAAGTGGTCGGTCAGCCCGTTGATCCGCTCGGAGAGGAGCGCGATCTGCACCTCGGGCGATCCGGTGTCGCCCTCGTGCACCTTGAACTGCTCGATCAGGCTCTTCTTCTTGTCCTGGGACAGCCGCATACGGAGATCCTCCCGGGGGTTCCCCCCCCAATCGCCACGTCCCCAGGGCCCCGGCCGCGGCTCCGTTGGGACGGGTTCGTGAACCGCTCAAACCCGCGTCAAGACAGAGCGGAGTGTATCACGCGACCCCAGGCCTTTCAACCCGCCTGGGCGCGGAGGAGCCGCCGCGCCTCCTCCATGTCGGCGAAAACCTGGGCGCGGAGCTCCTCGACACCCGGGAACTTCCGCTCGGGCCGGATCCGTCGCAGGAAGTCGAGCGTCAGCGGGCGGTCGTAGAGGTCGCCGGAGAAGTCGAACAGGTAGGCCTCGATCCAGTACTGCGACTCGTCGAAGGTCGGCCGGTAACCCAGGTTGACCACCGCGTCGGCCACGTGCCCATCCCAGCGCGCCCGGGCCGCGTACACCCCGGCGGCCAGCACCAGGGGGCGATCCGGCCGGAGGTTGGCGGTGGGGAACCCCAGGGTGCGGCCGCGGCCGGCCCCGCGCTGCACGGTACCGGAGACCGAGTAGGGGCGGCCGAGCAGCGCGCGGGCGAGCTCCACGCCGCCCTCCCGCAGCGCCTCGCGGATGGCGCTCGACGACACGGTGAGCCCGTCGACCTGCAGCGGCGGCAGCAGGGCCGCGGTGCCACGGGCACCGGCCCCGAAGGTGTGGTTGAAGCCCACCACCACCTCGCGCACGCCGAGGGTGCGCACCAGGACCAGGTCCACGAAGGCCTCGGCCTCGATCAGGGAGAACTCGCGGGTGAACGGGATGACCAGCGACGCGTCGAGCCCGTGCAAGGCGATGCGGGAGAGATTCTCCTCGAGGGTCGCGATGGGGGCCGGCGCGAGCGCGGGCCGCAGCACCGCGGCCGGATGCGGATCGAACGTGCAGGCCACCGCGGACACCCCGAGGACGCGCGCGCGCGCCACCGCGGTGTCGAGGATCTTGGCGTGGGCGAGATGGATCCCGTCGAACGCGCCCAGCGCGACCACCGAGGGCCGCAGCTCAGGCGGGAAGGACGGAAGACCCGTGAGGATCCGCATGGAGCAGTCGTTCAGGCTTCACCCGGTCGCCGAGTCCCTGCCCCACCCCGAGCAGCACGTCGTCGGGGCCGTACACCCGCAGCCAGCCCGTCACCCGCCCGTCCGTGGCCACCGCCTGCCCGTGCGCGAAGGCCCGCGCTCCGTCGGCGTCCAGGCGCACCGGGGCAAGCGCGGCCAGCGCGGAATCGGGCGGCAACAGCCGGGCCCACAGGGCCTCGCCACTCCGGGCCAGGCGCACCTCGTCCCAGGAGACGGCGCTCTCGAGCGCGTAGGGGCCCACCCGCGTCCGCACGAGGCCGGCGAGGGCGGCCCCGCAGCCGAGGGCCGCGCCCAGGTCGGCGGCGAGCGTGCGCACGTACGTACCCTTGCCGCAGCGGACGTGGACGACGAAGTCGGGCAGGCTCACCGAGACCAGACGGATCGAGTGGACGGTGACCTCGCGCGGCTCGCGCTCGACCTCGACGCCCTGCCGGGCGAGCTCGTAGAGCCGCTTGCCGCCCCGCCGCAGGGCCGAGAACATCGGGGGCACCTGGCGAATCACCCCCACGAACGGCGCGAGCGTGGCCTCGATCGCGGCGGCGTCGAGCGGCGGCACCGGCCGGGTCTCGAGCACCGCGCCGGAGAGATCCTGGGTCTCGGTGGTCACCCCGAGGCGCACCGTGGCCACGTACTCCTTGTCGAGGTCGACGAGGTACGGCGTCAGCTTGGTGGCCTCCCCGACCAGGATGGGCAGGACTCCGGTCGCGGTCGGGTCCAGTGTGCCGCCGTGACCGATACGCGACGCGCGCAGGATGCGGCGGAGGTGGGCCACCACCTGGAACGACGTGACGTCCGGCCCCTTCTCGACCGGCAGGATGCCGGAGCGGTGCCGATCGCTCACGACGCGGGGCCGTCCAGGGCCTGGCGGACCGCGGCCAGCAGCGCGGCCTTCGCGTCGGCGAGCGGGCCCGGCAGGGTGCACCCGGCCGCATTCTCGTGCCCGCCCCCGCCGAAGCGATGTGCGATCCGGTTCACCGGCACGTCGCCCTTGCCCCGGAGGCTCGCCTTCACCCGCCCGGCCGACTCGGCCCGCAGCAGGACGGCCACCTTGACCCCCGCGATCGAGCGCGGGTAGGTCACGAGATCCTCGGCGGCCATGAACTCCTCGGACGCCGCACCCTCGGGCACGGTGAGCGTGGCGATCCGACCGTCCTCGGAGAGCTCCACGCGGCC
>Ga0310810_10004913_pt1 | contig 14861 bp, 11 predicted proteins | sample NCmetagenome_FD_207641 | JGI IMG/M metagenome (GOLD analysis project Ga0310810, IMG submission 207641) | Soil microbial communities from experimental microcosm in Duke University, North Carolina, United States - NC | ecosystem: Engineered > Artificial ecosystem > Soil microcosm > Unclassified ...
GGATTCTTTGGGATACGCCGCGCCTCAGTGGTTGAATAAGAGGTCGTCGATTCATCGAATGAAAAGCGCGATTCGGAAGTTAAGTCGCGCTGCCGACGCAGGCGCAATGGTAGAGTTTGCAGTTGCCATGGGGTTCTTCTTCACGATCCTCGTGGGAATACTCACCTTCGGCTATGCTGCATGGGAGCGAAACAGCGTAGCAACCGATGCACGGGAAGGGGCACGATACGCTATGGTCCGCGGTGCGGGAAGCGGCCGCACAGCAACTTCCACTGACATCCAGACATACGTACGGTCGAAATCTTCGCTCGGCAATTCGATAACGGTCACAGCTACATGGGATCCCGCGACCAAGGTAACCGGATCAGTCGTCACAGTGACTGTAACCCATGTCAAGACGGGCAGAATGTTCCTCCCCGATACCGTAAGAAGCACCTCGTCCATGGTTGTGGTTAATTGAGTCAGACGTTTCTCCGTATATCCGTACTCGTGTATGGCGGCAAATGTTGATGAGTCTTATCTTATGCCCCGGTTGAAAAAACGCGCACGCTGAAATCTTTTGCGGTGTGAGTCGTCCCTGTAAGGGAGACGCCAACAACCGAATGCAACACGAGGTCGAAGTAAGGGCGCCCACCTTAGATGGACGCTTTTTTATTTGTATGCGACGAGTCCTCACAAACTTCCTGCGAGGGAACAGCACCACATGTTGAAATGGTCGCGAGCAGTCAACCGCCTCAAGCCCGAACACGATCGCCGCGGAGGCGCGGCACTCGAGCTCGCAGTCGTATTCCCGTTTCTTGTTCTGCTCGTAATCGGCGTCGCTGATTTTGCGCGTGCGTACAACACTGCCATCGCAGTCGCCAACGCCGCCAGCGCAGGTACCGGACAGGGTGCGCGAGGCGCGTGGGCAACCGTGGACACAGCGGCCATGACATCCACCGCCATCGCCGATGCGTCCCCCATTTCGCTCGACACGGTTACATCGAGCAAATTCTGCAAGTGCAGTAACGGAACCACTCCCTCGTGCACGGGAAGCTGCTCTGGTTACGGCGTGCCACAGGTATTCGTTCAGGTGCGGGTCAGGAAGACGTACGCCATGCTGTTCCGATATCCTGGCCTTCCCCAATCCTTTCCCATCGTTCGAACCGCGACCATCCGCATCCAATGAACGGATTTCGGATGAGACTCCGGCTCGCTAATCGCGACGGCGCGATGCTTCTCTTCATCGCCATCTCGATTCTGGGGATCATGGGGCTGATGAGCATCGCTCTCGACGGCGGAATGATTCAGCGCGAGAGACGGATGATGCAGTCTGCCGCCGACGGTGCCGCGCTCGCAGCGGTAGTCGAGATGTATCGAGCGCGGCCGGAATCAATTGCGGCTGCCGCCATCAGTGAGGCTACGCGAAACGGCTACACCAATGGTGTTGCCAGCGTAACAGTAACAGACACGACTCCCACGACGAGCGGAGTCTATGTGGGCTCGAGCTTCGTGAAGGTGGACATAACGAAGACCGTGAACACCGTGTTCGGCGCGATTATCGGTCGGCCCACAGCACTCATTCACGCACAGGCAGTCGCGGGGCTTGGGGCCGCAACCGAAACGTGCGTGGTGCTTACGGACACAACGGGGACTTCGCTATCGCTCGCGTCTGGTGCAAAGGACACCGCTTCATCGTGCGGCGTTAACGTGAACTCAAATGGAACGCCGGCAGTGAGTGTCAGTAACAACGGCACTGTGCTTTCAACAATGCGACTGTCCGTCACCGGATCCACGTTCACTCAGTCGACAAGCAACGCAACAATTACAGGTACTGTGACGACGGGAGCGCCTCGAGTTCCCAATCCCCTCGCCACGCTCACGATGCCGTCCTTTTCGACTACGTGTGACGCAGCACATACGAACGTGAAGGTTCAGAGCGGAGCGCACACGACCCTCTCACCCGGCGTTTACTGCAACGGTCTGACAGTCCAAAACAACGGGTCGATTGCAACGCTTTCCGAGGGAACGTACATCCTCATCGGAAGGCAGGGCAGCAGTGCATTGAGCGTGCAGAGCGGCGCAACAATCCAAAGCAGTGGCGACGGCGTCACGATCATCATTGGAGCAAACGCCAGCGGTCAGTATGGAACTGTAAATCTGCAAAGCGGGGCGACAATCAACCTTTCTGCGGACACTGATCCAACGACAACAAGCTACCCTGGCATCCTCTTCTTCATGGATCCGGCTGCGCCGCGAGGCACGCAGGTCATTCAATCGCAGGCGGGGGCTACTATCAACGGGACACTCTATTTTCCAAATCAGCAAGTGCAAATAGAGAGTGCCGGCCTGCTTACGATCAACGGTGGACTGGTCGCAGGCTCGCTGACGTCCCAAAGTGCCGGCGCGGTAAAATTCACCGGGTACGGCGGTGGTGGCTCGTCGTACTTCAAGCTCACTAAGCCCAGCCTGGTTCAATGAAGCGCAGGGTTCTGACACGCCGCCGCGGATTTTTTCACGACGAGCATGGCGCGGGCTTGGTCGAGTTTGCGATGGTTTCCGGAGTATTTACGATCATTCTTCTGGGATTCGTTGAAGCAGGCTTCGCTGCCTGGTCAAAGAACAGCGTCTTTTCCGATGCCCGTGAAGGTGCGCGATTCGCCATGGTGCGTGGCAGCACGGCCACCGCTCATGTGGCGACTAACGACTCGGTGGCCGCGTACGTTCGATCAAAGACATCCCTCGATTCGATCCGCGTAACGACCACCTGGCACCCCGACAATGCCGCCGGTTCAACCGTATGGGTACATGTAGAGCACGACGTTCCGCGCCGAGGGCCATTCATTCGCGCGCACATGGACAGCAGCACGTCGAAGATGGTAATTACGTACTGACGGTCTTCGGTCTCACGTATTGATTAGAGTTTTGTGACGGTTAGATTCCTCGCCGAGTCATATGTTTGGGCTGGAATCGGGGAAGCATGCAGAGGCGCATCCAAATCCGTCTGTTTGCCCGTCTCGAAGACGGGACCGCAATCGCCGAATTCGCACTCACTGCCGCCGTTTTCATGGCGATGCTCCTGGGTGTCGTCGAATTCGGCTTCGCCACCTGGGACAAGAACAGCGTAACCACTGACGCTCGAGAAGGCGTCCGCTTCGCAATGGTCCACGGCAGCACGAGTGGACGTATCGCCGACTCAGCGATGGTAGCGAATTATGTCAAATCCAGAACGTCCCTCGATAACTCGATCGTCGTCATCACACGCTGGGATGACGCCGGCAAAGTTCCCGGAACCAACGTCACCGTAAAAGTGAAACACGCTGTCCCGCGCCGGGGACCATTCCTCGCCGCGCACACGGACAGCAGCAGCTCCACCATGGTGATCGTCTATTGACCAGAAGAACCCGAGGCTCGGCTCTGATCGAGCTTGTCATCCTCATACCGATTGTGTTGCTGATGGCAGTCGGTGTCGCCGAGTTTGGACGCCTTATGCGTACGTCGATGACGCTCACGCACGCGGTAAAAGCGGGCGCGCAATACGGTGCTCAGGATGCAGCGAGAGCAGACGATCAGACCGGCATCGCGAATGTTGTCCGAGCTGATGCGAGCCCGTTGACCGTGGATAGTGTCTCGTCGGCGCGATTCTGCCGGTGCCCGGACGGCTCTGCGCCCGCCTGCAACAGCACGTGCCCCGCGTACGGACCCCCCGAAGTTTTCGTCCGCGTCCGCGCCCGGAAAACTCATAGCTTCCTGCTCCGCTATCCCGGGTTGCCTGCGACTGTCGCCGTCGTCGATACGGCCGTGATGCGAATCCAGTAAGTCACAAAATCAGACGTTTCGGCCGTCTTCTCGACCGTCACCTGATAAACGTCCTTTTTAGCAAACACTTGACGTCTGGACTTTGGAAGTACAGACTGAAGCGTCGCGAGCCGCCCTCGATGTAGTGCGGCCGCCACCTGCGAGCTTCAGAAGGAGGGGCGTTGAAGAAAAAGTGGCCGAGTGACCGCCGAGGCGCACTACTCGTGTTCGCCTCGATCGCGATGGTTGGATGCATGAGCGTGCTGGCGCTCGCGCTGGATGGAAGCGCCATACAACGCCAGCGACGACTCACTCAAAAGGCAGCCGACGCTGCCGCTGTCGCCGCCGCCATTGAAGTTTACCGCGGGCGTACCGACTCCGTCACTGCCTCGGCGCTGAGCGAAGCGCGTCGAAACGGATACGCCAACGGAGTGAACGGAGTCCAGGTCACGGTTACCTATCCAGCAACGAGCGGGTACTTCATCGGCAATCAATTCGTATCGATTGTGGTAGAGAAGCGCATGAGCACGATGTTCAGCTCGATCATCGGCCGGGATTCCGCAGTCGTTCGCAGCCGAGCTACTGGAGGCCTTGGGCCATCGAACTTCTGCCTCGTTCTTCTTTCGCCAACAGGCACTTCACTCTCGGTAAAGTCGGGCGGTGTTACAACGAACAACTGTGGCGTCGCGGTAAACTCGACCAGCAGTAATGCAGTTGAGACACCGTCGAATGGCGACATCGTCGCACCCTTCATGTCCGTTGCCGGCGGACCGTCGACGGCACCAAGCGGAGTGACTGGCACCTATTCGTCGGGATCGCCGCAGCTGCCGGATCCGCTCGGTTATCTCACGATGCCAACCGTCGGCGCTTGCAACGGCGCGTACGGCGCATACCAGAATTTTTCCGGTACAGTACTCTCGCCCGGGGTGTACTGCGGGGGGATCAGCATCGATCACGGCACGGTCGCGTTCAGTCCCGGTCTCTACATTCTCGCCGGCGGTGGGCTTACACTCAAGCACGCTACGGTCACAGGCACTGGAGTCACATTCGTCAACACCAATGCTCCGGAGGCGGATGGCGGCGCGACGAACTATGCGCCGTTCGATTTCGACACGAATTCCGACGTCGACTTTTCCGCGATGACGACGGGTAGCCTCGCCGGTATTTTATTCTATCAGGATCCTGCGGCAGGCGTGACGGGAATGGAGTACACGAATTTCATCGGCAGCAGCAGCGCGGTTACGTACAACGGAACTGTGTACATCCCGACTCAGACCGTCGCCAGCAAGTCCAACAGTCCGGTCACGATTAACGGAGGCCTGATCGCCGGCAAGCTCGAGATCAGCACGGGACAGGAAATAGTAGCGATCAGCGGCGCCTCCGGCGGCTCGTCCTATTTCGTTCCCAAGAAAGCCGTGATCGTCGAATAGACCGCGCCGCAGGAGGCGCTTAACTTCCTGCGATGCGTTTCAAAAGATTGTACGACGACAAGCTCGCTCAGGCGAGCTACATCATTGCGTGCGAGCAAACCAAGAGCGCGATTGTCATCGATCCATTGCGAGATGTAGAGCGGTACCTCGCAGCCGCTAATGCAGAAAAAGTCAGAATCGAGCACGTCACCGAGACGCACATTCACGCCGACTTTCTTTCCGGCGCACAGGATCTCGCTCTTGCCACAGGTGCGCAGCTTCATTTATCCGCAATGGGCGGCAACGATTGGCAGTACAATGTTGCCGAGAAGCCGTACGTAAATCTTCTCACGGATGGTCTCGCGTTCGTCGTTGGAACGGTGCGCATTGAAGTCGTTCACACGCCGGGTCACACCCCCGAGCATCTGACATTTCTCGTCACCGACACGACAACGGCAAGCGAGCCGATCGGCGCTGTGACGGGAGATTTCATTTTCGTCGGAGACGTTGGGCGTCCCGACTTGTTGGAGACTGCGGCAGGAATCGCCGGAACCAAAGAATCCTCAGCTCGGGATCTTTTCCGATCGCTGCAACGATTCAAGAAACTTCCCGACTATTTGCAGATCTGGCCGGGACACGGCGCCGGGTCAGCCTGCGGAAAGTCCCTTAGCTCGACGCCTCAAAGCACGCTCGGCTACGAGAAATTGTTCAACTGGGCGCTCGTGGAAACCGACGAAGATGCTTTCGTGCGCCAGGTGCTCGACGGCCAGCCAGATCCGCCGGCGTATTTCGCGGTGATGAAGCGAATGAATCGTGACATTCCCGCACCGCGCGAGCGCGTTTCAGTCCCGATGCTTTCAGCGGAGGAGATTGGCGCCCGAATTCGTGACGGGGCTCTCGTGATCGACACGCGAGACAAGCTTGCATTCGCGACTCGTCATGCCGCGGGCACCGTCAATGTTCCGTGGACCAAGTCATTTCTGACTTACGGCGGGCAGATTCTACCGTATGATCGCGATCTCTTTCTGATCGTGAACATGTTTGATAAAGCGGATGCGATCGCGAATGACCTCGCCCTCATAGGTCTCGACCGCATCGCGGGCGCGCATGCATTTAATCCGCGTGCAAGTCTCGATGGCGCAGAAATGTCGTCGACGGCGCAGATGAGTACGGAGTATCTCGCTGCGCGAATGCACGATGTCACGGTTGTAGACGTGAGACGCGATGACGAGTGGGAAGAAGGCCACATTCCGGGCGCCATTCACATACCGCTCGCCGCGCTTTCAAAGCGATTCGCTGAAATCCCAAACGACAAGCCCATCGCAGTACATTGCCAGGGTGGCACTCGCTCCGCGATTGCCGCGAGCATCCTGGAGACGAACAGCATTCATGCGGCCAATGTTCCCGGCGGATTTTCGGAGTGGATTGCAAGCGGATACGCCGTCGAGCGTGAGGGCACCGCTCAGAGGTAGCGCATGACTCACCCGCTGACGCCGATGGTGACGCGCACGCGGGCGATGAACGAAGAAGCGCCGAGCTGGCGCGAGAGAATTGCCGCACTTCGTTACGTGCCGCAGCTCGTGCGAATGATCTGGCGAACGAACCGCGGCTACACCGCGGCCATGATGGTGCTTCGATTCATCAGGGCATTCGTGCCGATCGCGACGTTCTGGGTCGGCAAGCTGATTCTCGACACCGTGCTTGCCGCGCGCGCCGGACAAGCAGCGTACGCGACTCTGTGGAGGTATCTCGCTCTCGAGATCGCGATAGTGCTCAGCGGGGAAATTCTCGCGCGCGCGTCATCGCTCATCGAAAGTTTGTTGAGCGACCTGTTCTCGAACAACATGAGCATCGAGCTGATGGAGCATGCTGCGACGCTCGATCTCGCTCAGTTCGAGGATCCGACGTTTTACGATCATCTGGAGCGAGCGCGACGACAGACTGTGGGCCGAATTGCGCTGCTCACTCAAACGGTCTCGATGAGCCAGGATTTCGTGACTCTCCTGACGCTCGGCGGAGCGCTCATCGCGTACAGTCCGTGGATGCTCGTGCTTCTCATTCTCGCTGTACTTCCAAGCTTCCTCGGCGAGACGCATTTCGCCGCGCTAGGCTATTCCCTTCTCTTTCGATGGACGCCGGAGCGGCGGCAGCTCGACTATCTCCGTTACGTCGGCGCGAGTGACAAGACTGCGAAGGAAGTGCAGATGTTCGGTCTCGCACCGTGGCTTACCGAGAGATACCGAATTCTTTCGCAGAAATTCTACGACGAGAACAAGAAGCTTTCGATTCGCCGAGGGATCGTCAGCGCACTGCTGTCGATCCTGGGAACGATGGGATACTACGCGGCATATGTGATCATTCTGATTCGCGCTGTCCGCGGCGAGATCACTCCGGGCACGCTCGTGTTTTTGTCAGCTTCGTTTGCGAGAGGCCGCGATACAATCCAGGGAATACTTCTCTCGGCAAGCAATGTGTACGAGCAGGCATTGTATCTGAGGGATTTGTTCGTGTTCATGGAGATGCGTCCGACGATTGCATCGATCCCGAACGCGCGCATGGTTCCGCGCCCGATGCGCGAGGGGTTCGTATTCGAAAACGTCAGCTTCAAGTATCCCGAGAATGAACGCTGGGCTGTGCGCAACGTCAGCTTCACCTTGACTCCAGGTGAGCGCGTTGCGCTCGTTGGTGAGAATGGCGCGGGAAAGACTACGCTCACGAAGCTGATTGCGCGGCTTTACGATCCAACTGAAGGCCGGATTCTTCTCGATGGTGTCGATCTACGCGAATACGATCTTGCCGATCTGCGTCACGCGATTGGCGTGATCTTCCAGGATTTCGTTCGATACGACATGCGGTTCGATGAGAATATCGGCGTCGGCGAAATCGAATCGGTGCGTGAGGCACTCGAGGAAGCGAACGGGGTTCCGGATTCGATTCAACTTGCCGCGCAGAATTCTTTGGCGGCTTCGCTCCTACCGCGATTCGAAAAAGGTTATCGCCAGATGCTAGGGCGACGATTCGATGAAGGAGTCGATCTCTCCGGCGGTGAGTGGCAGAAGATCGCGTTGGCCCGAGCGTACTTGCGGGACGCACAAGTTCTTATTCTCGACGAGCCTACCGCTGCGCTGGATGCTCGTGCGGAATATGAAGTCTTTTTGCGATTCTCTGAGTTGGTTGCGGGGAGAATGGCGATTCTCATTTCGCACCGCTTCTCGACAGTTCGAATGGCTGATCGAATTATTGTTTTGCGAGATGGCGAGGTCGTTGAGCAAGGCACTCACGAGGAGCTGCTCGAGCGGGTGGGATTGTACGAAGAGTTGTTCCGGATGCAGGCTGCTGGGTATCGGTAGTGGAGTGAAAACCTCTCCGACCCAGCAGCGCACCCCAATTAATCAGGTGTTATGACAAAAGTTTCCCGGCGGGTCACTACCGATGTGGTGGCAGTGAGGCGCGCCGTTCGACCCATTGCAGCATTGCGACGTAGCAGTGCACGGGCTCCCGACCGGAAGACAGGAGCCTTGAGCGCCGGCCGTCGACGGAGCGAGCGTTGTAATAGCGGGAATGAGAAGCGCGGAGACACCCGCAAAGCTGAGCTTCTTAACGAGACCGCGTCTCGTGATGCCATCGAGTGACGTCGTATTTGCGCGTGTCTCAGCGAGAAGCTCGGCCTTTCGTAACTCGTCGAGAGACAACCGCAGAAGTGCAGTGGCCGACGGCGAGTCGAAGTTGAGCTCAAGCGCCTGGAGCGCTTTTGCCTCTGTTGGCTCTGCCCCCTGGAGGACGCGCAGGACTATCGCGGTCGTGGGGTCGAGAAGGTGCACGCGATCGGCGATCGGATCGTACGCGAGCAGCTGGGAATCGAGCTCGTGTAAGTGGATGCCGGTGCGCAAAGATGGAAGAGTCTGCATCAATCGAATCTAAGTGATGTCATTCAAAGCACTACGAAAACTTTTCCGTAGCCTATGGATTCAGGTATTTTTTGAACCACCCCAACGCTTCATTCCACCACAGGCGTTGATTCTGCGGCTTCCCAATCCAGTGTCCTTCGTCGGGAAAAATGATCAGGCGGCTTGGAATCCCTTGTCTCTGTAACGCCGAGAACATCGAAACTCCCTCGTAGTAAGGCACTCGATAATCGAGCTCACCTGCTGACACGAGCATTGGCGTTTTAAAGTTTGCCGCGAAGAGATGCGGCGAGAATTTTCTGTACTGGGTCGCCATTGCTGTAGAATCCCAGTACGGCCCGCCATTCTCCCACTCCGGGAACCAGAGTTCCTCCGTGGCACCGTACATGTTCTCGAGATTGAACACGCCAGCGTGAGTGAACAAAGCCTTGAATCGAGTCGAGTGACCCTCGATCCAGTTGGTCATGTATCCGCCATAGCTCCCGCCCGCGGCACCCATTCGTGTCGAGTCCATCCACGTGTTGCGCGCAAGCGCTGCATTCAGGCCGTTCATCAGATCGGTGTAGACTTTGCCGCCCCAGTCCTTCGAGATCTCATCGACGAATTTCTGACCGTAGCCCGTTGAACCTCTCGGATTCACTGCAACGACTGCAAATCCCGGCGATGCGAACAGCGAGAAGTTCCAGCGGCCGTGCCATTGATCGAGCCAAGCTCCCTGTGGACCACCGTGAATCAGAAACAGCACGGGATATTTCTTTCCGGCCTGCCAGTTCGGTGGGCGAATGATCATTCCCTGCACGCTGTCACCGCCCGCGCCCTTGAACCAGAAATCCTCCGCAGGATTCAACGCAAGTTGTGCGATGAGCGCATCGTTCTCGTGCGTAAGCTGCTTCCCACCCATCCCATCGATTTTCGCGACGTACACTTCTGCTGGGTGATCCACCGCATCGCGCAGCCAGACCATTGTCTTTCCGTCGCGCGACAGGCTCATCGACGTGTTGTTTCCCGCTGCGGTCATCAACCTCGGCGCCGAGGCCCAGCCATTTCCGGCGCGCATGAGAGCAAAAAACTTCTCGCGACTCGCATCCGTCGTGGTGATCCAAATCACATCGCCACTCGGCGAGAACATGTAACTGTCAGCGTTTCTATCCCATCCAGCCGCAATGCGCTGCGATGTATGCGCAGTGCGATCATAAGCCATCAGTCGGCCAAGATCTGCCTCGAATCCAGGACGTTCCTGCGAGCTGTAGATGATCCACTTTCCATCCGGCGAATAAACCGGATTCACGTCCGCACCAAGCTGCGACTTCGTGATCACAGTCGCTTCACCGCCAGTTACCGGCACTCTGTACAGATTGATGTCAGTGCTCCACGCATCCTGGCGTCCCTGATCCTTCGCCGTGTACGCGAGCTCGCGACCATCAGGCGAGAAAGCATAGCCTTCGCTTCCACCAAACGGTCCGGGAGGAACGTCGTACTTCGCGCCACGCGTGACATCGACCACCGCACCACCATTTACCGGAACGACGAAGAGATGCTGGAACGTGTTCGGCGTCCACGCATTCCAATGCCGGTACATGAGATTATCCGTGACGTGCGCTTTCACGAGACTCGAATCTTCATGCTTTTGCCGAGCGACGTTGCACGGATCATCGGGACAATCGGCGTACACGCCGGAGACGAACGCGATGCGATCACCTGTCGGGGACCACACTGGTCCCGTTGCGCCACCATTGATCGTCGTGATCTGTCGCGGATTCGAACCGTCCGCGGCGGCGACCCACAGCTGATCGCCGGAGATGTACGCGACCGATTTTCCATCGGGTGACCAGCGCGCTTCCGTCGCCTTCACAGTCGCGGACGGCCACTGGCGAGGAGTTCCACCACTCGAAGGAATCACATAGGTCACAGTCGAGCGGCTGTTCTTCGCCACGTCGGTAGTGCGAAGAGAATAAAGAACCAACGCACCAGACGGTGAAATCTGTGGATCCGAAACATTTCGCACTGCTGCGAAATCCTCGAAAGTCATCGCGCGCTTTTGCGCGGCGGCGACGGATGAAACGCTGACTAACAGGAACGCAACAACCCGTGCTGACGCGCGCATTGTGATCTTCATCTCTTTTTGATTGACGGTGGAGTTATGGACTGCTCGCTGGGACTGATGACCATCTCGAAGCATCGAAGAATTCGGGAGGAATCGCTTCGTTGACCTTCACATTCGTGTACTGCTCCTTGAAGAAAACCTTTCCATCACGATACGACGTGAACAGGTGCGCGATGTCGTAACCGTCTATCTCCTTATAGTCACCAACACGAGTGTCGGTGATGATCACGCGATCACCGCGCTTGTCGCGCTGAATGAATCGCAGCAGAAGGAGCTTATCTGCGTCGACCCAGACCTGGCTGGATTGGAGATCACCCTTCTCGGCACCCATTACATACACCTTCCGCCCATCGTACCTATCCTCGTGAAATTTCTCGAGGTCGATTCCAAGAGAATCGAGTCGCCGAAGCGTGATCGACGGCGGGATCGCATAGACGTCACCCGTCATCGTGAGAATCGGTTGAATCGAGCGCCGCGAATCGACGCGCTTGCCGTTGTCGAACGTCATCACGCGATTGTTCTGGATGAGCATCCCGCTCTTCGACGACAACGGAAGAAAATCGATGCGCAGTCTTCCGGGCACCTGCATGCGCTGCACCCACTGAGACTTCTGCTCTTTCCCGGCGGACGTGTAAAACGTATTCGTCTGGTCGAAGCTCAACGTCTTGTACCACTTGCCGGAGTAGCGATCGTGCATCTCACGAATGAGCGACCCGGACGTCGTGATCCCGGTCGATTTCTTCGCAGCAACGACGGGCTCGGGCGCCCGGCCCGGCGGCGCGCTCGTTTTTGATTTACACGCGCCGACAGCGAGCAGTGCAATTGCAATTACTGAATAGCGCATCTGACTTGACCTCAATGCTGCCGTTCCTGTCCGTAATAGATTCCGTTGAAGAGCAGCGGAAAAGTTCCGTGTGGTTGACTTCTGAAATAAATCTCCGGGCCGAAAAGGAGCACGTTACCCTGCCCCATCGGTACTGCGAGAACCGCCGACGCTCCGTTCAACGCCTGCTGTCCATAGGCCCATCCGCTTCTCAGCGGAGTCGCGCTGTCGAACCAGGCGACCCTCTTTATATCCCCACCATTCGAGCCAGGTGCCAATTTGTATGCAGGACTCGAGTCAAAGAAAACGTCCGCGCGCGGACGCATTCCCCACGCGAGCGCATTGGTGGTATCCACGGCGACTGACAGCACCGAGCCGGGGATGTAGAAGCGCGATCGCGAAAGGGCCTTGCCAGTGCTGTCGGTAAGCGCGTTGCGAAGCCCGAGCCCAAGCTGCACAGCGACCTCGGTTCCGTGACCGACGGACAAAAGCGTCCCGCCATTCTCCACGAACGTTCGAATCTGCGGAATGCTCTTCGCTGGCGTAAGCCGGCCGAGCCGCGCGCGATACTCGGCGGGGATCGATGCGGTGTCGGGCTGTTGTCGAAATGCCGCACGCCCCGATGTGTCGCCCGCTTCGTCGGGAATGATGAGTACATCGTATTTCGCGTTCAGATTTCCCGCGTCGATGGCGTTGGGATATACGATATCGAACGGAAACTCGAATTGCTCGAGCACATAGCGGAGCCAACCGGTATCGATCGAGCCCCCGTATTGATCCCAGATCGCAATGCGCGGAAGGTGAAGCTGAGCAAGGCTCGACTGGTTCACGTCGACGTTAATGGGTACGAACGACACGCCTTTGTCTGATGCGAGACTCACAATGATCTGGCGCGCACCGGGAGTTCCGCGAATGAAAAACATTCCTGGTCCGGCGGATCCCTGACCGATTGGAACAGTTGCAATCGATGTGTAGACCTGTTCACCCTTTGCGAGCAGCCTATTCACCGCGGTGAATGCGTCGTTCGTGCTCCGTCGCAATGCATACCACGGAGCGCTCGCGGGCGCTGCTACCGATGGTGCGGGGGCGAAGCCGGTGATTTTTTCAAATGGTCCGTCGAAGGGATCGAGAATGCGGTCGAAATCGATTCCCATCTGATAGGCGAGAGTCCATCCTGCTATGTCGTACGGAGGTATCGGTGGTCCACCGGGATACAATAGATCGTCGGGATGATCCTGCGCCTCGAACATGTCGAGTATGTGCGGCCGAAATGCTTGAGCGGTTTTGATAACGTACGATCCCGCGGGGTATTGCTTGCCGCCAACAGAGAATGCGCGCGTTGCCCGATGAACCGTGATTCCATTCTTGACGAGCGTATTCACGAACTTTACTGCGGTCGGGAAATCACGCTGATCGGCTGAGATGATGTAGCCGCGTGGGTCGCGCGTGTCCTTCGAGTGCAACATCGCCATGTATGGCGCAGGATTGCTTCGAACGCTATCACGAACTCCCGGCGCTGCTCGCGCCGCGCTGTCCCTCGCGACTGCAGCCTTGATTGCATTCACACGCTTTGGCGATAGCGTCCACGTGTCGGTGCTTCCGCGTTCTATGGAGTTCTTTCCCATTCGATAGATGTTGTACAAAAAGTCTTCGCGATACTTCGATGCAATGTCCATCACCGCGCGATTCGCGGAGAGCTCGTATGCCATCGACTGAGCGAAATGCCACGTTTGCGGCAGAATCGGAAACGGCAGGCTTCCGCTCGGCAACAATTTTTCCGGGACAAAACTCACCCTCATCGGCGTCGGATTCCCGATTGCTTCGGTAAGCAAGCCGATCATGTTGTGGAAATAGACCGTGGTGCGAAGCCCGCCGTTCCACCACGTGGAATAATTCGATCCACCGCGCATGGTCGAGCCCGGTTTTCCCTCGGCGATGAAGCGGCTGTGAATTGCCGCACCGACGAGATCGATTCCCACAGGAACGAGCGGATCCAGATTGTAGTTGAAGGGATCACGGAACGGCGGCGCGAAGATGATCGTTCCTTCAGGACCCGTTTGATGATGGTTGTACATGATCTGCGGATACCATGCACGGAACATGATGCTGTCCATTGCGCGCGTTTCGGCGAGCGATGCCATGTATGAATCGCGATTGTTGTCGTGCCCCGCGTACTTGTTGTAGAGAACGGGAACTCTGTTTGTGGTTCGCTTGAGTGTGTCCGACTGGCGCATGTACCAATTCGAGACGATGTCCATTCCGTCCGGATTCGCGGGAACAGCGAGAAGAATCACGTCTCGAAGGAATCGCTGCGTTTCCGCGTCGTTGCGGCTGACCATCTCGTAAACCCATTCGACGAGCTGCTGCGCGCCGAGTACTTCGGTGGCGTGCAGTCCGCCGTCGATCCAGACGACGGCTTTTCCCTCTTTGGCGAGCGCATGGGCTTGCTGGTCGGTCAGGCCTTCCGCGTGGGCGAGTCGTGCGGCGATGTCCTGGTAGTGGGCGAGGTTCGCGTGATTCTGAGGTGATGTGATGATGGCCATCCACATCGGGCGCCCTTCGCTGCTCGTGCCGATGCGGACGACTTTCATGCGATCGGATTCTTTGTCGAGCTTCTGCCAGTACTTGGTTAGCTGGTCGTAGTTGGTGAGGAAATAGTCGTCGCCGATATTGTGCCCGAATTCTTCTTTCGGTGATGTGATGTGAGTTTGGGCGCTTACGGCTGGCGAGGATATCGCTAGAGCGATGATTAGCGGGGTGAGTCGCATCGATTGAGGCTTGGTGGTGTGGTGGGCCTTAAAGTTACTTTGGCTACACGTGCTTTGCTCCGTATTTCGCGTAAG
>Ga0310810_10004914_pt1 | contig 14860 bp, 12 predicted proteins | sample NCmetagenome_FD_207641 | JGI IMG/M metagenome (GOLD analysis project Ga0310810, IMG submission 207641) | Soil microbial communities from experimental microcosm in Duke University, North Carolina, United States - NC | ecosystem: Engineered > Artificial ecosystem > Soil microcosm > Unclassified ...
CGGCGATGCGAGGATGCTCCGTGTTTCCTCGATCCGCAGCATCTCGTCGAGCTGCTCCGACAGCGGCAAGTAGACGTCCAGTGATTCGCCTCTTGGCAGCGACTGTACGCGGCTGAGACGCGAACTGGGTGGTCTCTGCGTCGCCTGCATCTTCCATTGGCCGTCAGCTCGTCCCGGGCGGGCGGCCGCTTTCCTTGGCCTGCTTCCTGCACTCATACGTAGCGCTCGGTTTCTGTCCACTGACGTGGGTGGAGGAGGATGACTTCATGAGGCGTGTGTTCATGGCAACCTGTATTGCGGCAGCCTTCGCGGTCGGGCTCTCCGCACAGCAGACGGCGTCCACGACGGCCCAGTCGGGACGGCAGGGAGGCAAAATGGGCGGTCCGATGACGCTCACCGGCTGCGTGAAAGCGGGTGACACATCGGGTACCTACATGCTCACCAATGTCCATCGGAGTGACATGGGAATGGGCTCCGGTGCGACGACCACCACTGGAGCCGCCAGCACGACCGGCAGCGGCGAGGCTGCGCCTGGCGGCACGGGGACCACGGGTCAGGGAATGGGCCGCGGAATGGGGCAGATCATGCTCAGTGCCGGCGGTGACGTGGATCTGAGCACGCACGTCGGGCACAAGGTCGAAGTGACGGGCACGATCGCCGGCGGCCACAGCGGCATGAGTGGCGGCGCCGCCTCGACCACGGGCACCGGCGGCACCACCACGGCGTCCGGTGCGACCACCACCGCGTCCGGCGCGACCACCACCGCTGGCAGCGGTGCGGGCGCAACGACGACGGCGCAGGGCCAGGGCGGCGGACGCGGCATGCGTACGATGCACGTGACCTCGCTGAAGATGATCTCGGCGGACTGCGGAAGCTAGTCGGCTGGACGCAACGCCAACGTCAGATGGCCAGCGCGGACGGTCCGCCTGGCCATTTTCGTTTGAAGAGGCAGGCAATGGCTCGATCGATGTGGAAGGGTTCGATTGCGTTTGGTCTGGTCAACATCCCGGTGGAGTTGTACAGCGCCGTGCGCGATCACCGGCCGAAGTTCCGGCTGCTCCATGCAAAAGACGAAGCGCCGGTCCGCTACGAACGCGTCTGCCAGACGGAAGGAAAGCCCGTCGCCTGGGAGGACCTGGTGAAAGGCTTCGAATACGCGAAAGGGCAGTTCGTCGTCCTCACGAAAGACGACTTCAAGACGGCGGCGGTCGAGAAGACGAAGACGATCGATATTCTCGACTTCGTCAATCCGGCGCAGGTCGACGAGCGGTATTTCGAAACGCCGTACTATCTGCAGGCGGGCAAGGGCGCGGACCGCGCCTATGCGCTCCTGCGGGAAGCGATCCGCGACTCGGGTCGCATTGGAATCGCGAAGATCATTCTGCGCGATACCCAGCATCTGGCAGCGCTCGAAGCCATCGGCGACGCGCTCGTGCTGACCATGATGCGGTTCTCGGACGAGTTGGCCGATCTTGGCGAGTTCTCGTTTCCCAAGAAAGCCGAGATCCGGACGGCCGAACTGAAGATGGCGCGCCAGCTGGTGGACTCACTTGCCTCGGACTGGAATCCGGACAAGTATACGGATGAGTACCGGGACAACCTGATGCGCGTCATCAACGCGAAAGTCAAGGGAAAGTCGCCCAAACTCCACGAGATGCAGAGCACGCCGCAGGGGGCGGAGGTCGTCGACCTCATGGCCCGCCTTCGCGCATCGCTCGAGGGCAAAAAGTCGTCGCATGCGGGCACCTCGAAGAAGCACGGGGCGTCCAAACATCGGAAACCGGGCGGCCGCAGGAAATCCGCCGCTTAGCGCCGTTGCCTGTGAGGAATCCGTGAGCGCTCACCCTCCGCTCGCCGTCGCTCCGCTCGATCGCGTCTCCGCCGCCGCGTGGTACTTGCGCAACCGCGCGCGGTCGCGTGCGATTTTCGATCTGATCGAGCCATCGGCGTACTATTCCCGTCCGATCGCGTTGCGGAACCCTATCGTGTTCTACGAAGGGCATCTGCCGGCATTCAGCGTAATTGCATTCCTGCGCCGCGGCCTGGGATGTCCGCCGGTCGATGAACGCCTGGAAGCGCTCTTCGCGCGGGGCATCGATCCTGACAGCGTCGACGCCGCAGTGCCGCGAAGCGGGGCCTCCACCCTCTGGCCGTCACGCGACGCAGTGCTCGCGTTTGCGGCGCGATGTGACGAGGCGATCCTCGACGCGCTGGAACACAGCCCGGAGCTGCCGCTCGACGGCCTCTACACGGCACTGGAACACGAGGCCATGCACCAGGAGACGCTTCTCTACATGTGGCATCGGCTGCCGTACGACCAGAAGCGCACCGGTTCGGCGCTCGGGGTTCTGGGTTCAGCGTCCGGCTCGGCGGGCTCGCGCTTCGCGGTTCGCGATCCCGTTCGGGTTCCCGCCGGCGATGCGGTGCTCGGAGCCGATCGCGCGGTCGTGCCGTTCGGGTGGGACAACGAGTTCGAAGCGCACCGCGTGCACGTGCCGGCATTCGAGATCGACGCGTTCCCGGTGACCAACGGCGACTACTTGGAGTTCGTCGAGGCGGGCGGCTACTCGCAGCGGGATCTCTGGTCCGACGAAGGCTGGCGCTGGCTCGATTCGGAGTATGTGCAATACCCCTCGTTCTGGATTCTGGACGACGCGGGTTGGCGTTGGCGTGGGATGTTCGAGACGGTTCCACTGCCGCTCGACACGCCCGTCTACGTGAGCCAGGCCGAGGCGTCCGCCTACGCGCGATGGAAAGGGCGTCGTCTCATGACGGAGCCGGAGTTCCATCGCGCCGCGTACGGTTCACGCGACGGCGTTGCCGCCACCGCACAGGCTCCGGAGGGGTTTTACGATTTCGCGGGATTCGATCCGGTGCCGGTTGGCGCGTTCCCGCCGTCGCCGTTTGGCGCCTTTGATCTCGTCGGAAACGGCTGGGAATGGACCTCTACGGTCTTTGCGCCCTTCGGCGGCTTTGTTCCAATGGCGTCGTACCCTGAGTATTCGGCAGACTTTTTCGACCGGCAGCATTACGTGCTCAAAGGGGCCTCGCCCGCAACGGCCCGGGAACTCGTGCGACCGAGCTTCCGCAACTGGTTCCGCGCCAACTATCCATACGTGTACGCGAAGTTCCGCACGGTACGCTGACAGCTGATTGTCGAAATGACGACGGCGCAGCGTACCTGAAGGCGTCTCTCATGCACCCAACGCACGCGACTCTGGAGCGGACCTCGGCGAACTTCGGCAGCGATGTCCGCCGCGATCTGGCGCTGTCGCCCAAGCAGCTCCAGTCGAAGTATCTGTACGACGATCTTGGATCGTCGCTGTTCGAGGCGATCTGCCGGCTGCCCTGGTATCGGATTACGCGTGCGGAGAGGGGCCTGCTGGAGGCGCACGCTCCCGAGGTCATCGACCTGCTCACGTCATTCGAGCACGGCGCCGAACCGATGTTCGTCGAGCTTGGCTGCGGCAGCGGCGAGAAGCTGGTCATCCTTGCGGATGCGCTCGGCGCCGCCGGCGGCCGCGGTCGCGTGCATCTCATCGACATCTCCCGCCAGGCGCTCGAGCAGTCGACCCGCACGCTCGGCCGGTTCCATCACTGCTCGGTGGTCGGGCACCGCGGCACGTACGAAGTCGGCCTGCGACAGGCGGCGGCAGCACGCACGAACAGCAGCCCGATCCTCGTACTGCTCCTCGGATCGAATATCGGAAACTTCGACGAGCCCGCCGCTCACGAGTTCGTGCGGGGCATTCGCGACGCGCTCGCTCCCGGTGATTTCCTGCTTCTCGGCGCGGACCTCGTGAAGCCGGAGCCCGACTTGATGCTCGCGTACGACGATCCCCTCGGCATCACCGCAGCGTTCAACCGGAATCTGCTCGTTCGCATCAACCGCGAACTTGGCGCGGCGTTCGACCTGGACCGCTTCGCGCACCGCGCAATCTGGAATCGGGAGGTGCAGCGGATCGAGATGCACCTCGAAAGCCTCGTCCCGCAGCGCGTCGTCATTCCGGGCGCCGGCATCACGGCGTCGTTCGAATCGGGCGAACGAATCTGGACCGAGAGCTCCTATAAGTACGTTCCGGAGCAGATTGAAGAGCTTGGCGTCGACGCGGGATTCAGCCTCGCCGAGCAGTGGATCGACCACGAGGCGCGCTTTGCGCTGACGCTGTTCGCACTCTAGCGCGCGGCGACGCTCTACGCGTCCCGCAGTACCTGCGCGGGATCGATCCGGGCAGCGCGGCGCGCGGGCAGCCACGCCGCGAGGGCGCCAATCGTCGCGAGCGTCATCGTCGCGATCAGGAGCGAGGACGCGTCGCGCGGCGCCAGCCCGAAGAGCAAATCGGCGACGAACTTCGACGCCCACAACGAGATCGCCGCGCCCACGGCAACGCCTGCCGTGACGAGCAGCGCGGCGCGTGTCAGCACCAGCCGTACTGCCCCGCCGGGACCTGCACCGAGCGCCATGCGAATCCCGATCTCGGTCCGGCGCCGCGACACTGCATACGACATCACGCCATAGAGTCCCAGTCCTGCGAGAAGGAGGGCGAGGGCGCCGAAAAAGCCGGACAGGATCGCCAGCATTCGTTCCTGGACGGTGAAGTCGCGAACGGTTTCGCGCAGGGGATTGAACGTGAGCGAGACGTCCCGGTCCACCGACCCGATGGCTTCGACGATGCTGCGCGTGAGCAGCGCGGGGGAGCCGGACGCCGCGCGTACGGCGATCTCGACGGAGGGGTTCGGCCGCGCCTGTTGCAGTTGGGCCTGATACATCGTTGGAGGAACGGGATCGCGCAGCGAATCGTAGACGGCGTCGCGCACGAGTCCGATGATTTGCAGCGGCGGCGTGTCCTCGCCCGGACTGGGTTCGTTCCGCACTGTCTGTCCGACAGGATTTGCGCCAGCGAAATACTTCTTCGCGAACGTTTCGTTGACGAGCACCACGTGTGGCGTCGTGCGATCGTCGCGGAGCGTGAAGTCACGTCCGGCAATGATCGGCGTTCCATACGTCGCAAACCATCCCGGACTGACGGCGTTGACATGGACGTCTCGATCCTTCTCGGAAAGCGACAGCCCCGGCGGATTCGCGATGAGCGTGTCCCACTCGCTGTCGCTGAGAGGTGTGACGTTCTGGAGCGACGCCTGTTGCACGCCGGGCACGGCGAGCACCGCCTCGCGCATCCGCTCGTACAGCGCCGCCCGATCCTCTACGGCCCGCGCCGATCGCTGCGCGTTTGCGGCCACGATCAGCACCGGATTCGGGTCGAAGCCGAGGCGTACGTGCGCGAGCGAGGAAAACGTGCGGACGAAGAGCGCGGCGCCGACCACGAGGACCAGCGAGAGCGCCACCTGCGCGATGACGAGCAGGCTGGCCATGCCGAACCGGGACTCGCCGACGATTGAGCGCCCCTGTTCCTTCATCGCTTCCTGCGGCTGCACGCGCGTGGATCGCAACGCGGGCACGATGCCGAAGAGCAGCGCCGTCGAGAACGCGACGCCGGCAGTGAACGCCATCACCCGCCAGTCGAGGCCGGTGTCCAGGGTGATCCGCGATCCGTAGTACGACAGTTCGCTGACGAGCAGCCGCGCCGCCCACTGCGCGAATGCCAGCCCCAGCACCGCCCCCGCTGCCGCGAGAACGACGCTTTCCGTGAGGAGCTGACGCACGATCCTCCACGAGGACGCGCCGAGCGCGACGCGAACGCTCAGTTCGTGTCGCCGCGCACTCGCCCGCGCCAGGAGCAGGTTGGCGATGTTCGCGCACGCGATGAGGAGCACCAGCGCGACGACGCCCATCAGGATGTTCAGGGGATCGCGATAGAGCCGCCCGAGAGAGTTCGGGCCGTTCGCCGCGCCTCTGATGGTGAACGGATCCTTCAGGTAGTTCGGCAGGTCCTGGGGCCGGAAATTCGTCGGAAGCGTCGCCTCGCGAAGCTGCGGCTGGATGGCGCGCACGGCAGCCGTCGCTCGCTCGATCGAGTCGCCGGGCTCGAGACGCGCCATCACACGCAGCCACCACCACGAACGTTCGTCCATCGCGCTCTCCTTCGCCCCGCGAATCAGCGGTTCGGCGGCCAGCGGGATCGCCACGTCGAAGCTGTTCCCCTGATCGACGCCGGTGAAGTCGGGGCCGGTGACGCCGATGATCGTGAATGGCACTCGATCGAGCGAGATGGCTTTGCCGACGGCATCGGCCGAGCCGCCGTAATGCTGCTGCCAGAATCGATAGCTGATGACTGCGACCTGACGCGCGTCGATACCCGTGCCGCGGCGCACGTCGTTCGCGGCGGTGAAGGTCCGTCCCAGGATCGCGGGCACGCCGAGCACGTCGAAGAACGTGCCGCTCGCCATGATGGCCTCGGCGGGCCGCTGCTCGCCGCCCGATGCGAGGTCGAGACGCTGATGGGAATAGGCGAAGGCGCCGTTGAACATCCGCGGTGCGCGCTCGCGCAGCTGCTCCCACAGCGGGTTGCTCCAAGACGTGCGCTGCGGGCCGGTGAGGATCTGCACGAGCTGCTGCGGATCCTTGACCGGCAGCGACCGCAGCATCAGTGCGTTCACAATGGAGAAGATGGCCGTATTGGCGCCAATGCCGAGTGCCAGCGACAGGACGGCGACGGCCGTCACGACCGGTGTCGCAAACAGCGAACGGACTGCGTCTCGAAGGTCGGTCATGGCGATCCTTTGCGCGTTAGACGCGGGGAGCGCGACTCCGGTTGTGCGGTCGGTTGAAAGACACCTACGGATGGAGGGTCGACGCGCCGAAACAGTGCTGCGTGAGCACTATCCGGCGACGTGCCGTTCAACGGGATCAGTGGGGAAAGCCCGACAGGAACGAGGCGGGCCAGCCGATTTGCCGGTGGTGCCGCAACGTGATCGCCGCTCCCCGCCGGCGGACGTTCTGCAGCGATGCCTGCGTGCACGAATGGCGTGTGCGCAGCAGCCCGAGCTACGTGCGTGGGGAGGTCTGGAAGCGCGATCGAGGTATCTGCGGCCGATGCGGATTCAACCTCAAAGAGGCCGAGAGTGCCTGGCGCCGCACGCGTCCTCCAAAGCCTGCGCGGGCCGAGCGGCGCAAGTGGCGGGCGGCGCGTCCGCGCTGGGAAGCCGACCACATCCTGCCGGTCGCGGACGGCGGGGGCGAATGCGGGCTCGAGAACTACCGCCTCCTCTGCCGGGCGTGTCACGTCGTCGTCACCGCGCAGTGGCGCCGCCTCAAAGTCATCGTGCGTGCCGCTCTGACGCGACGCGGATCCCGCGGCGCTTCACCCGCCGCTCATTCCAGCGCATAGCGCGCCGCCGCGCGAGCCACTTCGTCCTTGATCTGCGACGCGAGTGCCGGCGGCGACAACACTTTGGCGAGCGGACCGAACGACAGAATCCAGCTGCGCAGCGCCCAGTCGTTCGTTACGTCCAGTACGACGACGATCCCACCGTCCGGCGCGCCCTTGATCTGCTGCGACGCATGCCATCGGCGCTCACGGATGTAGGGCGCGATCTGCGCGTCGAACGCAATCTCGATCCGCTCGGGAGTACCTTGATTGATTCCCAGTGAATGGGCGAACGTTTCTTCCGGCAGGTCGATGGGCGTGAACCGCTCCTCGTGCAGCGAAATGCCGCGTACGCGTTCGACCGCGAATGTCCGGAACGCCGAGTACTCCGGTACGTACGCCATGAGATACAGGCCGCCCTGCGAGAAAACCAGCCGGTACGGCTCGACGACATAGTCCTTTTCCCGCTGGCTCGAAAGCGAGAAGTACTTCATCGCCGCGCGGCGATGGTGCAGCGTCGCCTCGACGAGTTTCGTGATGTGGTCCCGCTCCGCGCGATCGTCGATACCGCGCGCCGGAGATCCCTTCGCCTGAAATACCAGCGGCAGGCGGTCGAGAAACTGCCGCATACCCGGAGTGAGCGCCGCGCTGAGCTTGTCGAATGCGCTGGATACGTCGCGCTGGAAGGGCGTCGCCGCGAGGCACTCGACCAGCGTCCGGCTGAAATAGAGCGCACTCAGTTCCCCCAGAGTGAATCCCGTATCATCCAGCCGCCGGAACGCCTTCTGTTCGAGCGTCCAGTACCGCTTGCCGTCGATTAGATCGTCGAACAGCGGAAAGCCGGCCGTCTGGAGCGCTTCGAGGTCGCGACGGATGGTGCGGGTGGTGACGCCTGTCTGCTCCGCCAGCTCGTCGATCGTGACCCGGCGCGACGCCTCGAGCTCACGAAGAATGGACCACTGCCGGATGACCTCAGCGTTGCGAGGCATAGGGCAGTGTAGCGCACGGTCTCGATGCGCTCCGGTGGCGTGACCCGCTCTGTCACACCCGCTGCGTAGACTCGGCGGCAGAGGGAATGATGAAACTCAACGGCGCTGTCAGCGCACTTCGCCTGGATTTCGGGCCTGATACACAGCCGGGACACATGGGTCCCCGAAACGGACTGCGTCTCGCTCCGGCACCCGGTCGGCACCACGGGCCGGATAAATACAAGGAACTGGATTTGCGCAGGCGGCGGGCCCAAATCAAGGCTCGCCGTGCTTTGGAACCGGCCTGAAGAAAAGGTTTGACGCTCAGGCCGTCTTTTTCAGCTCGAGCTTACGGACGACGATCCTCGCCGGCCGCTTGGAGTCACATTCATGCCACCAGAGGCCGTCGCGGATCCACCAGCCGTTCTCGCCCTGATCGTCGAACAACGCTCCGCATCGTGCACACACGTCATATTCCAGCTTGGGCATTGCACTACTTCCCCGGGATCCCGAAATGGGAAATTATCCCATTTGTTGGTATGACGCCCTAATCCCATTTCTGGTCTCCCCATGCGCATTACATCCGCGTCATGATCACGCGCGATGCGCATCCTGAAGATCGCGACAACGGGAGGCTCGGCGGTTTCAGTCGGGCACGGCGCCCACTGCCGACAGTTCGTGGAGCAGCAACGGTGCGAGCCAGCGGCTCGCGTCGGGCGTGAAGTGCAAGCCGTCGAACCGCAGCACTAAGCCATCGATGTCCCACGCACAGACCCCGCCCGGGCAGAGCGTATCGGTGATGGATAGGGTGGCCACGCGCGGTACCTGACGTGCGATACGACGGAAGGCTTCGTTGTAGCGGTCCTGGACCGCGTTGTCGCGCACGAGAGCATGACATCGCGGCAGCGACCGTGCGCCCGGAGCGCCGCAGTCGGCCGACAGAATTGGCGGAAGTTCGATGAAAACCAGGTGCGCACCCTGTGACGTGAGCCGGCGCGCCGCATCTGCCAGCGAATTCTCCACGAGCGCCACGTGCTCGGGCGTACCGCCCGGGACGACGCGTCCGTCCGGCAGCGCGGCATCCATGATTTCCCAGCGATCGATCGCGATGATGGTTCGCGGATTCCAATCGACGACGAGACGCTCGAGGCGGCCGGGTGTCGCTTTCTGGCAGCGGGCGTCCATCGGCCGCACGTGGCCCTCGTAGCTGGTGAGCAGCGTCGAAATCCGACAGCCGTTCGCCGCCGCCAGCACATACGTCCAGCGATGCTCGCGTGCGAGCGCCGAGAGGGCGGGATCGAGCGAACGGGCGACCGAGTCGCCGATGAGGGCGACGACGGGAGCGCCCGTCGGCGCGCGATGCCGCAGACACGGGGTATCGCTGTCGCCGGGACAGCCCGCAATTGCGAAGACGCCGGTTTCCGGAGGCATCGGAGTGGCCCACACGGCCGCGCCCGCAATCAGGACGGCCGTCACTGCCGCTGCCGTGGCGAACCTCGGCACGGACGAGCGCACCCACGGCATTCGGCCGCGGCGGACCGGCTCCTCCAGGAGGTAGAACGAGCCTGCTGCGAGCGCAAATGTTGCGCCGACGCGTATGAGGTTCAGACCCATGGAGCCGGGAAGCCACTTCAGCACGGCGGGCACTGAACCGATCGCCAGGATTACCGGCCAGTGCCATAGATAAAGTCCATACGAAATCTGCCCGGTCCATCGCATGGGCGGCAGAGAGAGGCTGCGCGCCACGACGCCGCCCGGCGCAGACTCGATGCTCCAGATGAGCGCCGCGGTCGACATCGCCACTGCGGCCGAGAGGCCGAAATAGTAGGCGGCGCTGCGTCCGTCGAGCCAGAAGAACCCACCGAGGAGCGCAAGTCCACCTGCCGCAGCCGCGAGGCGCGCCGCCAGGACGCTCTCTGCGGGCCGCGGCGAGGCCGATCCAGCGAACGCCGCCAGCAGCGCGCCAATCAGCAGTTCGTGCATGCGCGTATCGGTGCCGTAATAACTCCGGGATGGATCTCCCGCGTTGAACAGCCACATCGAGACTGCAACAGAGCCGACGATTCCGGCCATGCAGAGAATCGCAAGGGCGCGGCGCCCTCGGGGGCAGGCGACCAGCAGGATTACCGGCCACAAAAGGTAGAACTGTTCTTCGATCGCGAGCGACCAGGTGTGGCGCAGTGGCGATGCCGACGTGAACTGGGAGAAGTAACTCTGATCGCTCGCGATGAAATGCCAGTTCGCGCCGTAGAACAGCGTCCACAGGATGTCGTGCCGTCGCCACCCCAGCTCGAACGGCGGCGCGGTGAGGGCGACATGCAGCGTCACGAACAGCAGCACGAGAAACAGGCCCGGCAGCAGACGGCGAGCCCGCCGGAACCAGAACGCCTTCAGGTTGATCCGGCAGGCCGCCTCGTACTCGAGCAGGAGAAGCGTGGTGATCAGATACCCCGAAAGAACGAAGAAGATGTCGACCCCGAGAAAGCCGCCCGGCAGCCAGGTGTACCCCAGGTGGTACCCGATCACCGCGAGCACCGCGACGGCGCGAACGCCGTCGAGCGCGGGACGGTAGCCAAAGCTGGACGCAGGTTCGAACACGCGGCGCTGATTGTATGGCGCTCACCGACACGGCGCGATACGCCATAATTGCCGCAATGCGCATCACCCGTCTCGATCTCCATCAAGTCCGCTATCAGCTCACGCAGCGCGACTATGCCTGGTCTGGCGGGCACGTCGTGCAGGGATTTCTCTCCAGCATTCTGAAGATCACGACGGACGAGGGGCTGATCGGCTTCAGCGAGGTGTGTCCGCTTGGTTCCGGCTACATGGAAGCCTTTGCCGCCGGAGTGCCATCGGGCATAGCCGAGCTCGGCCCTCAATTGCTCGGTCAGGATCCGACGCGCATTCGTGCGATCAACGCGCTCATGGACAACCGCCTGGGCGGGCACAACTACGTGAAATCTGCCGTTGACATCGCGTGCTGGGACATCTTCGGCAAGGCATCGGGGCAGCCGGTCGCGGCGCTGCTCGGCGGACGCAACGAGGATTTCCATCTGTATCGCGCCATATCCCAGGGTACGCCGGAGCAGATGGCCACCGACGTCTCCAAGTATCGAAGCGAGGGTTATCGCCGGTTTCAGCTCAAGGTCGGATCCGATCCCGACGATGACATCGCTCGGATCGACGCGGTGCTCGACGTCGTCGAGTCCGGCGACGTGGTCATTGCCGACGCGAACACCGGCTGGCTCCCGCACCAGGCGATCCGCGTCGTCCACGCGCTCCGCCATAGGGACTATTACGTGGAGCAGCCCTGCGCGACGCTGGCCGAATGCCTGGCTGTGCGATCGCGAGCCCCGCAACCACTGGTCCTGGACGAGGTCATCACCGGTGTGCCGGCGCTGATCCAGGCGTACGAGCAGCGCGCGATGGACGTCGTCAACATCAAGATCTCGCGCGTCGGGGGACTGACGAAGGCGAAACAGGTGCGCGATCTCTGCGAAACGCTCGGCATCGCGATGACGCTCGAAGATTCGTGGGGCGGCGACATCACGACGGCGGCGATCGCGCATTTCGCCGGCAGCACGCGCCCCGAGTTCCTGTTCTCGTCGACGGACTTCAACAGTTACAACGACACGTCGCTTGCCCACGACGCACCGAGGCGGCAGAACGGACGGCTCCGGGTTCCGTCCGGTCCCGGCCTCGGCATCACCGTTGCCGAGGAGAAGCTCGGAAAGCCGGTCGTATCGATCGCCTGATACTGCGTCCGGATCAACGGCAGGTATTCGATCGATTTGCGGAGCGTCGTCCATGAAGTACAGATTCATCGTTGCATTGGGAACTTTTGCCGCGACGCTGGCAGTGCCTCTGCGCGGCACGTCGAAGCCACTGATTTCCTCCGGGTCGCTCGACGGTCACATCGTCGTCGATGGCGATCAAAGCGATTGGCGGGGATCACTCCAGCCGTTCGGCGAAGCGCCATTTTCGGTTCAGGCGGTCAACGACGGGCAGGACCTGTATCTCCGGCTGACCGCGTCGACGCCCGAGGTGCGTCGCGAAATCACACGGTTCGGTCTTACTGTCTGGTTCGATCCGAAAGGCGGGAGCAACAAGACATTCGGAATCCGGTATCCGGTGGTCGAGGAGCCTTTCGACGAATACCAGAACGAACGACACGGCGGATCTCACGGCGGCGGCGGCAGCGGAACGGGAAGCACCAGCGGCGAACGGCCGCACCCGCCAGAGGGTGCCGCCGAGAATGACTCGCAGCCCGACGGGAGCGATCGTGTGGACGTGCTCGGCCCTGGCAAACACGACGCCCGGAGTTCGACACGGGATCATCTCGAAGGTGTCGCCGTTGCGATGCGCGTGAACCAGGGAACGCTATCGTACGAACTGAAGGTGCCGCTCAAGACCGGAGAAGGGCGTCCCTATGCGATTGGCACGTCGGCGGGAAAGAGCATCGGCATCGGGTTCGAGACTCCGAAAGTGAACCCTCCCGCGAGCGCCAGCCGTGGTGGATATGGCGGTGGGGGCGGCGGATATGGGGGAGGCGGATACGGTCGTGGCGGCTACGGCGGTCATCGCGGGGGCGGAGGCCGCGGCGAGCAGAGCCATACCGGTGAAGCACCGAAGCCGTTGAGGGCGTGGGGCACGGTTGCGCTCCACGAGTAGGGCCCGGCCTGCGCGCACCGCGCGCGATCTCAGTTGCGCGGCGCCGGTTCGGTTGTGATCGAGCGAACGCTGTCGTCCGCCGCCAGGCGTTCGAGCATCGTGACCGGCATCAAGGCGACGACCGTTTGCTGCTGACCTGATGTGGAGATGACACGGCCGCCCAGCGCGTTGATCTTCCGCTTCAACGGATCGGTCATCTGCGCGTGGAGCCGGACGAGCGCACGGCCGTGCCGATCCACCTTTACCCCTGTCGTGCCTGACTGGGCGCGCCGCGCGTCGCCGCGGCGGCGATAGATTTCCTTCATCAACGGCTGGCTGATCTTCTGCTGAGCGGCCGCGGTGCGGGCCTGCGAATCGGAGATGGAGATCCGCTGCGCGCGCAGCGCAGGTACCGCGAGGAAGACGGCGATCGCGGCGCTGCAGACGATGAACGCAGCCGCACGGGCGGTTCTCACAATGACTCCTTTTTAGAAGGGAGCTGAATTTGGGATCGTATCACGGGTTCGGAAAGTGCCCGAAAACGGGTAGACTTCCTCGACCTTGACCCCGATTGGCGTTGGCCGGCGCGGCCGGCCTGACGGGTGCGCCGCCCGCGGTGGGCGGTCTGGTCCGGCGGCTCTTCGTTATGGTTCTCTTCTTCGCCTTTACCTGGCTGGTCGCGTCTCTTTCCGTTCCACAAGCCGCGTCTCCCGAATGTGCGACCCGGGATACGTGTCGCGCGCAGGCGCTCATCGCAGAGGCCGCGGGCGATTTCGAGCGCTTCCACGACCTGTCCTGGCGCGCCGTGCAGAAGGGAAAGGGCAACGATCCCGAGCTGATGGTCATGCTCGCGCGCGCCATGGCGTTGAGCGGGCGTCCCGGCGACGCGATCGTCATGCTGTCGCGCCTGGCGGACATGGGGGTGAAGGTCGACGCGTCAGGCGAGGAGTTTCGCGTCGTCCGGACGCTCAAGGAGTGGCCTGATGTGGAGGCTAAACTCGCGGCGCTGAACAGTCCTGTCGTCACGGACGCGGCGCCCCCTGCAGCACCCGCCGCAGCACCGCCGTCGCCTCCGGCGGCATCCGCTCCGCCGGAGCCGCGGAGTGCGGCGCGCGAGTCCAGAACCGAAGCAACGGCGGCGCCGGAATCGGGATTCTCATTCTCCGCTCCCGACACGGCGACGTCGGGGCTCGCATACGACGCCGTCTCGCGGCGGTTTCTCGTGAGCGATCGACACGCCGGCAAGCTGATGGTCATCGACGAGGTGTCTCACCACGTCGTACCGCTCGTGAGCGCGGCCGGAGCCGGCTTTTACAACGACGTGGCCGCCTTCCGCATCGACGCGCGGCGCGGAGACCTGTGGGTCGTCAGCTCGCAGACGCAAGACGATCACGACGAGTCCGTACTGCACAAGCTGCAGCTCGTTTCAGGGCGGCCGATCTTCGAAGTGAAGCCGGAATCGCTCGGGGACGTGAGGCTCGTCGACGTTTCGGTCGACGACAGCGGTACCGTCTACGCCCTCGATGCAGCCGGAGACAGAATCCTGCGGCTGCGTGCCGGAAGCCGGGCGCTCGAGCTGGTCGCCGCGATCAAAGTCGATGGGCCAACGGCATTCGATGTGATCGACGAGCGGACCGCGTTCGTCGCTGGCTCTGCCGGGGTATCGCGTGTCGATCTCGCAAGCGGAAAGGCGACGCTCCTCGACGCGAAAGATCCGCTCACCGGCGTCACGGCCGTGGATGCACACGGCCGCTCCGTGTATCTGCTTCAGCAGAGCTCCGAGGGCGGCCATCTCGTCCGCTGTAAGCTGGACCGAAACGAACGCGGCCTCACGTCGGTCACCACGGTGGATGTTGCCACTGCAATTGGGCGGTCAGGCGACAGGCTCTACTACGTGGCGGCGCCGGGCACGATCAAATCGATCCGCGAAAGGCCGTAATCCAGTCGTCCCGGGTTGGCGCGGAAGCTGCACCC
>Ga0310810_10004915_pt1 | contig 14860 bp, 12 predicted proteins | sample NCmetagenome_FD_207641 | JGI IMG/M metagenome (GOLD analysis project Ga0310810, IMG submission 207641) | Soil microbial communities from experimental microcosm in Duke University, North Carolina, United States - NC | ecosystem: Engineered > Artificial ecosystem > Soil microcosm > Unclassified ...
CGAGACAAAGGATCCGGGTTATCGCCTGTTGTGCGAGGAGATTTTTGGTCCGGTCGTCACCGCGCACGTCTACCCCGACAACAAGTGGGAAGAGACGCTCAAGATTGTCGACGAGACTTCGCCCTATGCGCTCACTGGCGCGATTTTCAGCCGAGACCGCGCTGCGATCCGCGAAGCTACACTCGCGCTCCGCAATGCCGCCGGCAATTTCTACATCAACGACAAGCCGACGGGCGCCGTGGTGGGGCAGCAACCGTTTGGAGGCGCACGCGGGTCGGGTACGAACGACAAGGCCGGGTCGAAGATGAATCTCGTGCGCTGGATCAGTCCGCGGAATATCAAAGAGACTTTCTCGCCGCCGACAGATTATCGCTATCCGTTCATGTCCGAGGAATAGCTTCGAGCTCTTAGTCTTCAAGTCGTCGCGCCGGTCAGTCGGGAGGGGGTCCTCTCCGGCGCTACGCTCGCTTGGTCGAAGCCCCTAACTGCGCTCCCTCGCTCTGCTCGGTCGCGGGTCTTCTCCTCGCGCTCGCTTTGAGAAGCGCCTGCGAGGACCCCCTCCCTCCTTCCCTGTTCCTGGACCACCGAGACACCGCTCGCATTCATTCGGCCCACTCAGTAGCGCTCCTCAGCGGCGGCCTCGTGCGACTGGAGCAATCCACGCGGAGTACGTCATGGGCTCAGTACGTCATGGGCTCAGTGCGCCATCGGCGGGCGATCTACGGGTGCAGCCATCGGGCGACGTCGCCGTGAACTGTGATTGCTGGAACGAAGAGGACGTTTCCTTTGTGAAGGTGAAGCGCCGAGTGGTCGTAGAAGATTCCGAGCTCGGGAGAGATGCCGGCGGTGAGAGTGCCGATCCTGGCGCCGAGGAATCCGCCAAGCGTTGGGGAATCGTGAACCGCGCCCCTTTCGATCGGGATAACCTGCATCGCGCGAAGGCCGCCGTATGGGGTGAAGCGGTCGTTCTCCGCGGCTGAAGTGATGAGCGTGGCTTCCAGGTGTGCGTGTTCGCCCCAGTTGACGATCCCGCCGCCGACCATGATCGACGTCGCAGCTCCTGGTGCCTGAGACACACCGTTCAAGCGCCGCTTGTAGTTGGCCACGATGCCACTGAAGGACGGTATCCGGACGCCAATGTCGGAATGGTCATCGAATCCAAAGCGGACCTCATTGTCGATGCCGTAACGGGGAAACGATCGGTGGTCGATGGAGTCGTCAAAGGAATTCGGGACGAAATACGCCAACGTGCTGTGCACGGTGGTGCCCGCCGGAACCGGCTTCGCGGTGCTCCCGACGGTGAGCGGTATGCACCCAACCGCGCAAATGATCGATCCCACGACGCCAGCACGCGCTACGATTCTGAATGTCATGATTTCAGCCCAGGTTAGAAGTTCGGAATCCAACCTAGTTCGGGCGGCGCAGCGGGTCTTTACGTCACGTTACGTAGCAGCAAGTCCCGACACGCGTAGAGCGCGTGCGAATGAACATTGTTCTCGCAGTCGTGGGAGCGGAGATACGGGGGGGGGGCGAGCCGAACGCCGAGACGCATTCTCGCGGTGCAGTTACAGATCCGTGCGGGAGAGGCGCGGTGTCCTCGTACCGGCTTTCCAAAGCGAGCGCGAGGAGAAGACCCGCGACCGAGCAGAGCGAGGGAGCGAAGTTAGGGGCTTCGACCAAGCGAGCGTAGCCGCGGAGAGGATACCGCGCCTCGACCCAAACCGAGATGCTAAGGAGCGCGAAGCTAGAACCGCGCCTCGACGTAGAGATTTGCCCGGAAAGATTTCTCGGGATAAATGCCTTTGGCGAGATCGATGCGAATGAGCCCGTCCATAAAGGACGCCCCGACGCCCGCTCCACTGAGCGGCCGCCCCGGATGCGCGAAGTTGTTCCGATCGCCCGCCCAGCCGAGATCCCCGAACACGATCTTCCGGAATCCTGCCGACCTCGTGCCGAGCTCGAGGCTGCTCATCCAGAACGAATCGCCGATCTCCGCGCCCGCTCTCTGACCGCGCACCGTCTGAACGCCGCCGAGGAAGAACTGCTTCTGTATAGGGAGTTGTCCGCCGGACGTGCCGCCACCCAGCGTGAGCGCACCATCGAGCGAGCTGCCGAGCCCGCGAGAGAGAGTCGTCTGCAGCGAGCCGCGCGAATAGTCGAACGTGCCCGTAGCTCCTTCCAGCTTGAGGTCGGTCAGCGCGCGAAACCCATGCGGATCGAGCCCATATGACGAGTGATGCCCCACCGCCAATCCCACGATTTTTCCATTCACCGCATCGATGTTGGTGAGACCGCCCTTCACTCCACTGGGATGCGCAATCGCGAATTCCGTGTGCACCGTTGCATCGAAGTGCTGCTCCGCGAACAGCCGCCAATCGTTGATCAGCCCGTAATCCTTGTCGCCTTTGAGCTCCGCGCCCCATGTCCGGTAGTAGAATCCCTCGTCGCGTCCGAACAAGAGCGCGGACACCGAGCTGCTGAAGCCAAGCGGGTCGCCCCAGTCGTTCGCAGCGGCAAGACGCCGATAAATACCGATCCCGATTTTCCGCCGACCATCTGTCCGGTCGAGTGACAGCTCGCCATTCGGTGAGAGGTCAGCGGCGCCGAGCCTGAACAGGCCATGAGCAGAGTAGCCGCCTCCGAGCACATCATCGACCGCGAGCGCGCTCGAGAATCCTTCGATGCGATTGAAGCGCGTGAATGGAAGTCCCCACGAGAACGTCGGCCTCTGCGGATTGAACTCCGGTTGGGCGCCAAGGGTTAGCGCCTCCGAGACCAGCGCGTCACGCTCGGCTGTTCCGAAGACCTGCTCGCCATCGTCGTAGATCGATTTCGGGAGCTCGCTGGAGTGCGCCAGCGCTACGGTATCGCATGGAACTCTGACCAGAATCTGCAGATCTTCGTCCCGATTGTGGTGGGCGCGTACGCGCTCGGTTCCCAGCTTGCACTCGTTGCGCCGAACTTCTCTTCGTGCCGCGCGCGAGACCGAATCGCTGGCCGTGTCGGCCATGGCAATCGTCATGTCGGGAAATGGCAGCGTTCCATTTACACTGTCGTAGGTGTAGCGCTGCTCGAGCTTGAATGGAATGTGCATGAAGCTCACCTGCGCCTCGCCCTCGATCGTCTGCGAACGCGGCAGCCAGAAACGCCCTTCGTGCAGGCCGTATTCGACTGTGACAGCGCTCACGTTCGCCTTCATCGGCGTGATCATTGGCTTCACCCAGCGCGGGATGTCGTCGTCCGGGTCGTGCTCTTCCTCGTTCGCTTCCTTGGCGACCGCCATGATGTCCATCTCCTGCGCCATGCGATACACCGCGCGAACCAAATGCGCCGTCGACGCATCGAACCACAGCGAGCCAACCGCGACGTTCCACTTCGGCTGGCGGGGGCGAATGCGGAGCTCGCGCAACTTGAGGCGCTGTCCGCCAGGGAGCTGGAACTGGACCGAATCTCCCGACTGGTACGTGTAGTACGCCTCCGCGCCGGCAGCGAGCGGATGGATTATCTCGTTCTCGCTGACATCCACTTTAGCCATGTCCGAGCCGATCCACAGTGTCTCGCGCCCGGGAGCGTATGGGATGTCGCCGTCGGTCCCACGGTCGAGGTCTCCATCGCCGATGCCCTCGATCATGGGAAGAACGCTACGCCGGCCTTTTACGTCGACGACCGCGCCCTTGCCCCGCTGCCACATCACATGCAACGCTTGCTCGTTCCGCATCAGCAGGCGGTCGCGCCCGATGCGTGTGAACCCCATTCCGACCGACATTCGCTCGTAAGCGTTGGCGTCGTAGCTGGTGAGCGACGAATCCTGGGAGAGTCTGGCTTCACGCGCACGAAGAAGAAGGTCGCGCGCGCCAGGATCCTTGAACGCGCTCGCCATGATCGCGGGCGTGATCGGCAGCTTCTTGGCGAGACGAATCTCTTTTCTGACCGAGTCACGAGCGCGCTCGCGGGCGCGCAACGAATCGCGGCGCTGCTCTCTCCGCACCGCTACCGAATCCAGCTTCCGCACGGCCACTGAGTCCGCTCTCGCCCGCGTCGCGCTGTCCTGATTGTCTTTTCCGATGCTGATCACAGCATGGGATTGCGCAAATACGACGGCGGCGAGGAGCGCTAGCATGATCTAATGACCTGTCGAACGAGGGATGGCGAATGAAACGCCGAGCTGCCAGAGGATGAGATCGGTCTTGCTGTTGCGCGGATTCAGATTGATGGTTCCGTCGGGATTGTCGGTGATGTCGCCCTCCTTGAGGTAGGTCGCCGACGCGCCATAGTGATATCTCGCTCCGAGATTGAGGGCGCCGATCGACCTTCCGAACGGAATCATCACCCCGCCGCCGAAAACCCAGGCGTGGGACCAGTCGTCGAGATTGGTGGTCTGGAGGAACGACTCCGAGTTATCGGCGCCGGAGATCGACGATTCCGTCCAGAAATACGTGGCGGCAACCGCGGCGTTGGCATATGGCCGGAACCAGCCGTCCGGAATCTGCAACTGGACGCCGAAGGCACCGAAGCCGATCTGATTGTCGGTGTTGAGGTCCACGGCGACGCGGCCAGAGACCGGGAAACCGATCCGCACCCGCTCGTGCCCGTACCGGACGCCGCCCAGGTCCGCGCGGAGGTTGAAGTAGCCCTGAGGATCGAGGCGGAACATCCCGGTGAGATCGAAGCCGTAGCCATTCGGAACGTTGTTCGCGAACTCGCCCTTGGGTTGCGAGAGCGCCAAATCTCCGCCGACGGAAAAGCGTGAGGGAAGCATCGTCACGTTCGAGAACTGCGCATTTGCAGCTGTAGCCGATGCGAAAATAAAAGCAGTGTTCAGTACCAACACGGCTTTGGACTGCATAGTTTCACTCCCTCTGGTTTGGAACCAGCGCTGGCAGGGACAGTGCCCCGGTGATCAGCCAACGCTATATCATTTTACGGTAAGAGCTTATAACGAGTTTCAGTTTCACTGAAACGCGTGATTGCCCTCTCCTCGTGACACTCTTTGTGGTTCTATGGTGACAGTTCTCGAGAATTCTCCGGCGCTCCGGGTCGAGGGACTCCGAAAGGCCTATGACGACGTCGTGGCCGTCGATGGTCTCGATCTCCAGGTTGAAACCGGAGAGTGCTTCGGCCTGCTCGGCCCCAACGGTGCCGGAAAGACGACGACGATCGAGATCTGCGAAGGGCTCCTCGCCGCCGATTCAGGCAGCGTCGAGGTGTTGGGCAGGCGCTGGGAATCGAACGCCAACGACCTCAAGGAGCTGCTCGGGATCCAGCTCCAGGATACGCAGCTCTCGGAGAAGCTCACGGTCGATGAGACACTCACGCTCTTTCAGAGCTTCTACCGCGACGCGCGCGATGTCGGCGAGGTGATAGATCAGGTCGAGCTGGGTGAGAAGCGCTACTCGCGCGTCGGCGGATTGTCGGGTGGGCAGAAGCAGCGTCTCGCGGTTGCGTGCGCCCTGGTCGGTGATCCGCAGCTCCTCTTCCTCGATGAGCCGACGACGGGACTCGATCCCGTGTCGCGGCGGCAGATGTGGGAGCTGATCTCGAAGTTTCAGGCAGAGGGGAGGACGATCGTGCTCACGACCCACTACATGGAAGAAGCGGAGCGGTTGTGCGATCGCGTCGCCATCGTGGATCACGGTCGTATCATCGCGCTGGGGACGCCGCAGGAGCTGATCGACAAGGTCGATGTCTCACATCTCCCTCCACCGGAACCGAGGAAAACTTCGGCGACGCTGGAAGACGTGTTCGTGTCGCTCACGGGGAGAACTTTGCGCGATGAGTGAGCGAGTTCCGTTTCCGATCACTGAGGAAATGGCGCGGGCAGAGCGCAAACCTCTCCAGCGTCGTGGATTCATGAAGAGCTCGATGGTGCAGCTCACCCTCGTCCGGTTCCGCGAGTTTCTGCGTGAGCCCGAGGCGGTGTTCTGGACATTCATCTTTCCCATTCTGCTTGCGGCAGGACTCGGGATCGCGTTCAGGCAGCGGGGCCCCGACAAGGTACAGGTCGGCGTCGTGACGACAGCGACGGGGAGTGCGGCGGTCATCCAATCGCTTACCAGGGATTCCACGCTCGTCGTCAAAACCTACGATGACAGCACGGCGGCCCGCGCCCTTCGCACCGGAAAGATCGCGCTGCTCGTCGTCCCCGGATCGGCGAAGGACAGCATCCGTTATGTCTACGATCGCGGACGCAGTGAGGCTGTGAACGCTCGCTTGATGGTGGACCGCGCCGTTCAGACGGGGGCCGGCAGGACCGATGCGGTTCGCGCGAGCGATACCTACGTAACGGAGGCGGGCTCGCGCTACATCGATTTCCTGATTCCTGGTCTGCTCGGCATGAACCTGATGGGGAGCAGTATTTGGGGACTGGGATTCTCGATCGTCACCGCGCGAAGCAAGAAGCTGCTCAAGCGGTTGATGGCGACGCCGATGTCGCGGGCGCAGTACCTCCTCTCATATCTGTGCTCGCGGCTCTTCTTTCTGATTCTGGAAGTAGCGACGCTCGTTGGCTTCGGGCATTGGGCGTTCGGAGTCCCGCTTCGGGGCTCAGTCGCTACCCTGTTTCTGATATGCCTGCTGGCGGCGCTCTCATTCGGCGGCCTCGGCTTGCTCACAGCATCGCGCGCGCGCACGACCGAGGCGGTCTCCGGGATAATGAACTTCATCATGCTTCCGATGTGGATATTCTCGGGAGTGTTCTTCTCGTCCGCGAATTTTCCGCAAGCCGTGCAGCCATTCATCAAGGTGCTGCCGCTCACGGCCGTAAACGATGCGCTCCGTGCCAACATGCTCGAGGGGGCGTCGTTCGCCGCCGTTACTCCGCAGATGATGATAATACTTGCCTGGGGGATAGTGACGTTCTTCGCCGCGCTCAACCTGTTCCGCTGGCGGTAGGCGCATGAGCGACCCGCCTGTGACCGTTGCGCGGAATCTCCTCGCGGTCAACGAGTCGCTGTCGATTCCCAAGACCGAGCTGGACGTCCGCGTGTCGAGATCTTCGGGCGCTGGCGGCCAGCACGTCAACAAGACGTCGTCGCGAGTCGAGATTTTCTGGAACATCGTCGGCTCGCGCGCGGTCAGCGAGGAGCAGCGCGCGCGTCTCAGGGAAAAGCTCGCATCGAAACTCACGACGGAGGGAAGCATCCGGGTCGTCGCAAGCGACATGCGGAGTCAGAGCCGCAATCGCGAGCTGGCGGAGGAGCGTCTCGCCGATCTTGTGCGACGAGCGCTCGTGATCCCCAGAAAGCGGCGAGCGACGAAGCCCACGCGGGCGGCAAAGGAGGCCCGGCTGGACTCGAAGAAACGACATTCGACCAAGAAGCGCGATCGCCGTGACACGGTGATCGATTGAACGACGGACGGAGCCACGCTTCACGCGCGCAGATAATCGCTGCGTTCGTCTCGATCTATGTGATCTGGGGGTCGACCTACCTCGCCATCAGATACGCTGTTGAGACGATTCCGCCATTCGTCATGGGCGGAGCTCGCTTCCTGATTTCCGGAACCATCCTTTACCTCTGGTCGCGGTATCGCGGAGCGCCAAGGCCTACGCGCATCCATTGGCGGAACGCGATCATCGCGGGTGGTTTCCTGCTGCTGGGAGGAAATGGCGCGGTCGTATGGGCGGAGCAGTTCGTTCCTTCGGGGCTGACGGCCTTGTTAGTGTCGATACTTCCCTTCTGGCTCGTGATTATCGAGTGGGTGCGGCCACCGCGAAGACGGCCGAGCGGGGCGGTACTGGTTGGGCTGGTGCTGGGATTCGTGGGAATCATCGTGCTGGTGGGCCCATCAGGTGTTAGCGGTCACGGCAATGTCGCTCCGCTTGGCGCGCTGGTGCTGATACTCGGCTCCCTGTCATGGGCGATCGGATCCTTCTGGTCGCGCGATGCGCAGCTCCCCGAATCAGGGTTGCTCACTACGGGGATGGAAATGCTCGGGGGTGGAGCGCTGATGTTGATAGTCGGCGCACTTTCGGGGGAGTTTGCGCACCTGGACGTTCACGCCATATCGAAGGCATCCGCGATCGGCCTGCTTTACCTCGTCACCTTCGGATCGCTGCTCGGCTTCACGTCGTACATCTGGCTGCTCGACAAGGTGTCCCCGGCGAGACTGGGGACTTATGCGTACGTGAATCCGCTCGTCGCGGTGATGCTCGGATGGGCGATCGCGGGTGAGCGGTTGTCGATTCGCACCGGCGTCGCCGCGGCGATCGTCATCTGCGCCGTGGCTCTCATAACTACAGCGCGCAGCACGCAGACCACTGGCGAAGCACGTTAGTGCCCAGCTCTGTGATCACCGCGTTGCGCAGTCAGGAATTCCCGGATCGCAGCGAGCGACTTCGGATCGGTCGTGGCAATCCTGATCTCCCCGCCGCGCGGCAGATCGGAGTAGCTGTACCGAATCAGTGCCTTGTTCCTGCTCATGATATCGGTCCCGGGCATCGAGCGCGCATGAACGAATTCCGGCGTGGAGAAATCGCCCGCCTGAAACGCGTGCTCGATCAGCTTCATGTGCGCCCGGATCTGGGCTACCGCGAGCGAATCACCGTCCTTCATTTCGAGTGCTATTCGACCGCCATCCGGCAGGACGTCGAACCTGTGCGCTGACGCATACTGGTCGACTCCCATGGCCATCTTGCCGCGCGCCTGCAATGCGGCGAACGAGCTGTCCGGCGTGGGGTTGGAATTTTGTCCTCCATGCGTTGCGGCGTGTTGCGCCGGAGTCATCGCACTGTGATCGACGGGCTTTGAGACTGTATCAGTCGACTGCGCCGTTCCGCGCCTCGCACAGAGGACGCTCAAGGCAAGCAAGCTGACCAGCGCTGTCTTTTCGGGAAAAATCGACATTCCTACTCCGAGTTGGTTGACACGATCCCGCTCTTTGCGGGTTCACTGATAGTTAGTGAACCCGACGTTAGTCCGCTGGGACTAAAGTTCCTGCGCGAGCGTCTGGAGAATTGAAGCGTTCACCACTCGATATTTCCCATCGCCCACGCTCTCGATAGCGCCTGATTGTCGCAGCCCACGAAGCGCCCGCACGACCACCTCTCGGACGGTGCCGAGCTCTTCACCAAGGGCGGTTTGCGTCATGCCAAGTGAGAAGACGGCGCCTTTGCCTGATTTCGATCTCGCGCGCAGAGAAGTAGTGGTCGCCTTGTAGCGTTGGAGGATGAAATGAGCTAGCCGAGTCTGGACGCTGCTCACCGTGAGACGATCCACCCTTTCCACAAGGTTCTCGATTCTGTGTGAGAGTCGCTTCAGGAAAAAGAACGCAAGCGCCGGGTCTACAGCGATCGCCCGTCTGACCGCAGCCTCCGGCAGAAAGAGGCACCGCGTTGGCTCGGCGGCGATCGCCGTCGCTGGATAGCGGCCGCCGGTGAAGAACGGGACTTCTCCCAGAGTGGCACCTGGCTCGCCGGAATGAATGACCAGCTGACGACCGCCACTGCCGCGAACGATGCGTATCCGTCCCTCGAGCACCAGAGTGATTCCCTGCGAGCGATCGCCGGCAGACCAGAGAATTTCGCCCGCTGGGAATCGCCTCTCGATGGAGTGTTGTAGCAGCGCATCCTTGGCCGACGGACTCAGGCCGTCGAGAAGCTGGTTTCTTGCGTCCCGTGCGCTCAATGGTGTCTCTGAAGGAATTGAAGTGTCTAAGGGATTGTAAGGAATCGGTGGCAATTGAGATAAATGAAGTAGTCGTTGCTTATCGAACGGGACCAACTAATCCGGATACTGGTATGAGTGCAGCGGAACCAAGACGATCGATGTCTCCTACCCCGAGGCGTACGTGCTGAGCACTCATCCCCGACTGATTTCCCGAAGGCCACTCTCCCGAATGGTTGCAGGTCTCTCGTTTGTCACCGTGCTGGGGATTGTCGTCGCCTGCTCCGACGCCTCGTCCCCGGTTAAAGTTCCGCCGCCTCCCGATTTGCGCGTGCTCACACTAGAGACTTTCGACGGCTCCGGCCAGGCGGTGCACCCTGACGTAGCCCTGACGCCCCTGGCGTGGGCGCCCGACCAGATCCAGCTATTCGCGACGCCATATCCCAACGGCGACGCGTCGAAGGAGAATCCTTCGCTGTACACCGGTAAATCGTTCGTTGACTGGCTGGTGCCCCCGGGGGTCATGAATCCCGTTGCCCGCCCCGCTGCAGGCTACCTCTCCGATCCTGATGAAGTTTTCAATCCCGAGACGAACGAGCTCTGGTTGTATTATCGCGCGGTCACCACCCAGAACCAGATATGGCTCATTCGTGGCAGTGCTCTGTCCACCTGGAGCTCACCAACGCTCGTCGCCAGCGGAATCAATCACACAATCGTCTCGCCGACCGTCGTCAGGCGCGGCGCCGGGGATTGGTTGATGTGGTCGGTGAACAGTGGCACGACTGGCTGCACGAGCAACACGACGACGGTGGAGTTGCGGCGATCGACCGACGGGATCAATTGGTCCAGTCCCGTCACAACCGATTTGACGGAGCCCAACCTATTTGTGTGGCACGTCGACGTCGAATGGATTCCGTCCAAGCAGGAATTCTGGGGAGTCTACAATGTGAAGGTCCCGGGATCCTGCACGACCGCGGAATTGCATTTCGCCAGAAGCGCCGACGGATTGCATTGGGAAATGGAGCCGGGGCCCGTTCTGACGCGTGGAGCGATACCGGCGTTCGCGGACATTGTTTATCGCGCCTCACTTCTGTACGATGCTTCCACCGACAATGTCACCTTCTGGTATTCTGGAGCGAAGTACCTGAATGGGCGCTACGACTGGAGAATCGCGACGGAGCGATTGGCCGCGTCGGCATTCCTGGATCGAATCGCCGCTACACACCCCAGCGGGGGGTCGAGTATCACAACGGCGCCTCCGCTCACTGATGCGGACGCACCATAGGCCCTTCCCGCCGCCGATTGCCCGTCTGCAAGCAATGAGGAGACGCTCACCAAGCATCTGGTACACAGCGACGGGGTTTGGCACCGCAGATCCAGTCGCCGCGACGTTCGCGATCCATGAGCCTCTGCACTCGCCCGTCCGCACAGCTCACTGAGGTCGCAACCGCGCTCGCTGGGTTGTCTTGCCCGCGGGTGACGCAAATCGCCGCCGGAAATCGGTCGGAGTGACGCCGTAGCGGCGCTCGAAGGCACGCCGGAACGTATCAGTGGTCGGATAACCAACCGAGTGCGCGACCATGTCCACCGTCACCCGCTGCGAGGATAATCGACGAGTGGCCTCGGCGAGCCGCGTCTCCTCGACGAACGCGGCCGGCGTCACCTGGAATTTCGTCTTGAACGCGCGACTGAACTGGCGGGAAGAAAGAAAGACTCGCGCGGCCAATGCGTCGATGGAAAGATCTCCCCGCAGGTTCGTAGTGATCCACGCCGCGAGATCGGAGAATCGATCGGCGGATTCGGATTGAAACCGAAGCGGCTCGGAGAACTGGTTCTGCCCTCCGGGACGCTTCACGAACACAACCAGCTCCCGCGCAACCGCGAGAGCGACGCGCGGCCCGTGATCCTCTTCGATCATGGCGAGCGACAGATCGATCCCGGCTGTGATTCCCGCCGATGTATAAAATGAGCCGTCGCGGATGAACAAGGCGTCGGCGTCGAAGCGAAGCTTCGGGAATCGCCGCGTGGCGTCCTGAACGAACGCCCAGTGCGTGGTCACGCGACGCCCATCGAGCAGACCGGTAGGGGCGAGTCCGTAGATACCTGTGCACACCGAGGCGATCCGCCGTGTGCGTGACGCTCTGCTTTGTATCCACTTCGATGCGCGCTCGGATGCCGCAGGCACTCGCAGCCCAGCGCCTCCCGGAATGATGAGAGTGTCTACGCGCGGCGCCTTTTCAATAGTCACATCCGCCTGTATGACGACTCCGCCCTCGCAAACGAGGCGGCGGCCGCCGAGGCCAATAATGGTGACATCATAAAGGCGCTCCGGCTTCGCGTCATCGGCATCGGTCAGCGCTGCTCCAAAGGCGTCGGCAGGGCCGATGGCGTCGAGCGCCTGCATTCCGTCGAAGCCGAGGATGCCTATCTGTATCCGGGTCATGGATGATCTCGGTGATTATGTCGTCTCCGTAAGAAGTCTGTGCCCAAAACCGGCATGGCGGCAATGGCATTGTTCCGACGATTTCGGCCATCGGTGGCAGAGAGCGTCTTGGCGTTCGCGGGAGACTCGGTTATCGTTTCCGTCGCATCGGCCCAACCAGGGAGGCGAATAGCCAGCTATGCATCAGCTCTTCGTCGCCTCGACCCTGGTGCTCATTCGGTCCGCGTTTCTGCACCACTTCGGCCGAATCGTCAACTTTACGCTTATCGCCGTGCTGTTGATCGCGGCGATCATCGGGCTCCTGTTCCTGACGCGCGGTACTGCCGTTCGGCGCGTCCGCGGTGTTGGCGTCGACGGCACTCCCGTATCTCCCCACGAAACATCATTCCCGCTTACCGTTTCTCTGTTGACGGGATCGACACTGCTTCCCGGCAATCAGGTAGAGCTCGTACTCGACGGGGGAGTGTTTCCACGACTTTGGGCCGACCTGCGCAGTGCGAAAACGTCGATCATCGTACAGATGTATTACGCGCTGTCGGGCAAGGTGACCGAGACCCTCGCCGAAATCCTCATCGAGCGCGCGCAAGCGGGCGTCGGCGTTTATCTGCTCTACGACGCGTTCGGCGCGAAGGCTCTGGGCGGTGCCTACGCCGAACGGCTGCGCAAAGCGGGCGCGCAGGTCGTCCCGTTCCGTCCTCTTCGTTTTTCCAACCTCTGGATAATCCAGAACCGGGCCCACATTCGCTGCGTCGTCATCGACACCGATATTGGGTGGACGGGTGGTTTTGGATTTGACGACAAGTGGCTCGGCGAGAGCCGCCCCGGCACGGGATGGCGAGACACCAACGTACGCATCAGGGGGCCGGCGGTGTTGCAATTGGCCGAAGCCGCCGCGGCCGGTTGGGCGGAAGCGACAGGCGATCTCTTCACCGGCCGATTCACTCGGCCGCAATGTGAGGGCGGAGTTGCGGACGCGGCTCTGCTCTACACTGCACCGACTCTTGGGAGCACCGCGGCGGAGCGCTACATGGCGCTCTCGATAGCTGGTGCGCAACGCACGATCTTCGTGACCAACGCTTATTTCGCACCGGACAAGAATTTCGTGGCGCTGCTCGTGGAGGCGGCAGCTCGCGGCGTCGATGTGCAGCTGCTGGTCGGTGGTTCCAGCACCGACGTGCGCATCGCGCGACACGCCGCGCACGGCCGCTACGATACGCTGCTCGCGGCGGGTATTCATATCTACGAGTATGTGCCAACCACTTTGCATGCGAAAACGTTCGTCATCGATGGTGTCTGGTCGAGTGTCGGAACCATGAACTTCGATAATCGTTCACTGGCACTCAACGACGAGGTGACTCTCATGGTTCTCGATCCCGGATTCGGAAAGCGGATGGAAGCCATGTTCAGAGATGACCTCACGCGCTCGATTGCGGTCGACCCGGCGGCGTTTCGGGAACGCTCGATGTTCGAGCACTTCAAGGAGTGGGGGGCGAACCAGATCACGCGTCTGCTATGACGCGCCGTGAACGGCTACGCGCTTGCACCAGCGGGTAAGAATGCTCGTACCGCCTCAATCGTGTCCGCCTCGGCCGCGCTTTTGTCCGGCCGGTATGCCTTCACGCGCGCGAACCTCAGCGCCACCCCGCCTGGATACTGCGAACTCCGCTGAACGTCGTTGAACGCGATCTCGACGACAAGCTCGGGACGCACATACACAACGTGACCGTCGCGACGAACTTCACGAGCCAACAGCTCCTTCGTCTGCCACTCGAGCATCTGGTCGGTCATTCCCTTGAACGTTTTCCCGAGCATCACGAAGCCCCCGGTCGCCGGATCGCGCGCGCCCATGTGGATGTTGCTCAGCCATCCTTTGCGTCGCCCCGATCCCCATTCCACCGCCAGCACGACGAGATCCAGCGTTCGCACCGCTTTTACTTTGAGCCAGGCCGAGCCGCGGCGACCCGCTGCATACGGCGCGGACAACGACTTTACCATGACACCCTCGTGCCCGCGTGCGATGGTATCCGCCTGAAACCTGCCCGCCTCTTCAGGATCTGCTGTGACGATGCGCGGCACCCGTAGCGAAGACGGAGCGATGCAGTCGAGACGCTCTATTCTGGCGGCGAGTGCCTGATCCACGAAACTCTCTCCGTCGTGCAGCAGAACATCGAAGAAGAACGGCGCGAGCGGGAGCTCGGCTCGTAGCTCTGCCACGTTCAGCCGGCGGCCAAACCGACGCATCGTGGTTTGAAATGAGTGGGGCCTTCCGTCGGGCGTGAGCGCGATCACTTCACCGTCGAGAATCAGCTCCCGCGCCGGCAGTGTCATCACAGCCTCGACAACCTCGGGCACAGCCGCGGTGACATCGTTCAGGCTGCGCGTGTACACCGCAACGCGATCGTCTCTGCGGTGCACCTGAATCCGGGCTCCGTCGAGCTTCCACTCCACGGCCACGGGAACGCCGGCGCCCAATGCATCGCTGACGGTAGATGCGGAATCCGCCAGCATTGGCTGCACTGGACGAAAAAGCTCCAGCTGATATTGCGAGAGAGCGTTGTGGCGATCGTCGCCGAGGGCTGCGCGCGCGACTGCTCCGAGGTCTCCGGCCATCATTACAGCGCGGCGCAGCTCGATCGACGGCAGCCCCGATGCCCTTGCGACTGCTTCGAGCAACACACCCTCGAGCGCGCCTTGACGCACTTCGCCGATCATGAGGCCCGAAAGAAAATTCTGTTCCCTGGCAGTCGCCCGTGCGAACAGATCACCAATGAAACGCGCGCGTTCGCTCGCTGAGTTCTTGCCCCGAACCGATATC
>Ga0310810_10004916_pt1 | contig 14860 bp, 7 predicted proteins | sample NCmetagenome_FD_207641 | JGI IMG/M metagenome (GOLD analysis project Ga0310810, IMG submission 207641) | Soil microbial communities from experimental microcosm in Duke University, North Carolina, United States - NC | ecosystem: Engineered > Artificial ecosystem > Soil microcosm > Unclassified ...
GATGTATCCCGGCGGCACCTGGATTATCCGAACCGACCAGGAGTACGCCGCGCTGGCGCGCGAGGTGCTCGACATTCAGAAGTATCCGGAGTTGCGGCAGTCCCCCGGCGGACCACCGGAACGTCCCTACGATGCCGCAGGGTGGACTTTACCGCTCCAGATGGACGTTCGCGTGATCCCGGTCGCACAACCGCTTTCCGACGATACGGTCGGAAGGTTGGTTGCCATTGGACCAGGTGTGTCTTTCAAGTCGCCCCCGACGCGCTACGTCAACGGCGAAACAGATGCAGCTGCGTTCGACAGCGTGCCGGGTGCCGGTTTCAATTCGGATCCGGCAGCATCGGCGATCGTGCCGCCGCCCGGCAGGATCGCTGGCACAGGTTCGGCACTTGCCGTCGATCCTGCCGCCAACAATGCTTTCAGAGCGATCAATCGCGCGTGGAAAGAAGGCGCCGGCGTGCAGTTCCGAGCGGCGAACGGATCGCGGCAGCCGCGCTACATTGTCACCGGCTTACCGGCCGATCGTCAGACCGATCTCGTGCGCGCGCTTGCGCTCGTCGCGGAACGAACCGACGAGACCGGCGTGACGGTCCGGAAGCCCCGGATCGGAGTGTTCGAACCCTGGGGCGGCAGCATGGCCGCCGGATGGACGCGGTGGCTGCTCGATCAATATGGTTTCGAGTACATCACGTTGCGGCCGGCGGACTTTCATTCACCGCTCTTGTCCCGAATCGACGTGCTGGTGATGCCGGACGGAACACGCCTGCGAGGAGGTGCGGCCACCGGCGGCCGCGGCGCGAGCACCGTCAGGCCGGAGTACGCCGACGATACGACGCCGGAAGATCTCGCCGGGATCGAAGCATTTGTACGGAACGGTGGAACGTTCGTCTGTGTCAGTACCTCCTGCGGATTCCCGATTCAGCAGTTCAAGCTGCCCGTCACCAACAGCGTCAGTGGAGTACGACCGGAGGAATTCTTCCTCCGCGGCTCGATCGTCGAAGCCGCGATCGACACGGCACATCCGATCATGGCCGGAATGCCGGCGACGGCGGCGTTGTTCGTCGACGGGGGGCCAGTCTTCGAGACACAAGCAGGCTTTGCGGGGTCGATACTCGCCAGATATACGACCCAAGGCTCCCCGCTGCTGTCTGGCTACTTGATCGGCGACAAATATCTTTCCGGGAAGAGCGCGGCACTGGACGTGCCGCTCGAATCCGGACACGTCGTCCTGCTGGGGTTTCGCCCGGAGTGGCGCGGCCAGCCATTCGGGACGTTTCGAGTATTGTTTAATGCTCTTCTGAATGTGCATTGAGGCCGGATGAAACGCGACTCGTGGGGGGATCGTTAAGCTGGAGGGTTTCGCATGACCGAGCTGTCGTTGCTGGTGCTCCCGATCGTGCTGTCGGCTGTCTTTGTGTTCATCGCGAGCTCGATCATTCACATGGCGTCACCGTGGCACCGGAGCGATTACCCGAAAGTGCCCAACGAGGATCGGGTGCGTGAGGCCCTTCGCGCACTGGCGATACCTCCGGGCGATTACATGATTCCGCGGCCATCGAGCCGCGCCGATCTTCGCTCACCGGAGTTTGCCGCAAAGATTAATACCGGCCCGGTGATGATCTTGACGGTTATGCCGAACGGTCCGATGCCAATGCTGCGCAATATGGGCCTGTGGTTTCTCTATTGCGTTGCGGTCAGCCTGTTCGCCGCCTACATTGCTGGGCGAGCGCTGTCCTCGAACGCGGAGTATCTCGAAGTATTCCGATTTGCCGGCGCGACGGCATTCATCGGCTACGCAGTGGCGTTGTGGCAGATGTCGATCTGGTATCGGCGATCCTGGACAACGACGTTGAAGGCGACCGTTGACGGCCTGATCTACGCGTGCCTGACCGCGGGGACGATGGGGTGGTTGTGGCCACGGTAGCGAACAGCGAACTTATTCGTAACGCAACGCCTGCATCGGGTGAACTCGCGAGGCACGATACGCCGGAATAAATCCCGCCCCGAGCGCGACCAGCGTCAGCAGCACCACGGAACTCACGATCACCAGTGGATCGTACGGCTGCAGCTGGAACAGGAGACTGGCAGCCGCTTTACCGAGATAGTACGCGCCGGCTACCCCGGCAACCGCACCGATCAGCGTCATCCAACCAACCTGCTTCAGGATCAAACGGCGAATCCGCGCGCTGTCGGCGCCGAGCGCCATGCGCAGGCCGATCTCGCGCGTTCGCTGCGAGACGGTGTAGGCGAGTACACCGTATAAACCAACGGCGGCAAGCAGGGTCGCCAGAAATGCGAAAGCGCCGGAGAGCGTGCTAATCATTCGATCGAGAAACACGTTCTCGCGAACCTGCTGTGGCAGGGTTTTGAGATCCTCGATCGGAAGGTTGGGATCCAGCCGCGCGACGACTGCTGGCACGCTGCGAAGCATTGGCGCCGGATCACCCGCGCCGCGTACGTAGATGTTAATCGAGCCGACGCGGGTCGACTGTCGATAAGGACTGAAGAAAAGCGCCGGCACCTCCTGCTTGACCTCGCTGTATTTCGCGTTCTGCACCAGGCCGACGATTTCGATGTCGAGTTTTCCCTTTCCTCGCGCCATGTGCTTGCCGACGGCGTCACGTCCGAGGTTGAACTTTTTCGCGAACGCTTCGTTGACGATCGCCACTTTCGGTGCCGTCTCGGAGTCGGCCGGAGTGAACTCACGACCGGCAATGAGTGGCACACCCAGCGTCCGGAAATATCCCGTCCCGATTTCGTTGTAATTCGCATCGGTATCGGTATCCGGGCCGCTCGTAAACCCTTCGACTGATACGTTCGTCCCGGAGTTGTTGCCGGCGAGCAGGGCGATGCGCGCCATGGTTACTCCGGTCGCTCCGGGAATGGTGCCGAGTTCCTGCTCGAGCCGTTGGTAAAAGGCTTTCGAACGCTCGGGAGTGTAGCCGTTCAGGCCGGGCGACACGCCAAACACGATGACGTTGTCTGTCTTGATTCCAAGATCGACGCGGCTCACATTGCTCAGGCTCTTGACGAACAGTCCGGCGCACATGAGCAGCGCCGTCGACAGGGCGATTTGTGCCGTGACCAGCGACGTGCGAAAGCGCGCTGCACCCCGGGCACCCGAAGGTTGCCCCGCTTGCGCCTTGATTGCAGACACGAGATCCGGCCTCGTGCTATGCCACGCGGGAAACATCCCGAAGATGATGCCGGTGGCAACCGACAACAGCGCAGCGAACAGCACGATGCGGCCCTGCAGCTCGAACTGCAGCGTGGTCGTAGCTTCCGGCGGCAGCAACGATGCGACGAGGCTCATCGTCCAGCGCGCGACGACCAGTCCTGCAGCGCCGCCGAGCACAGCCAGCACGCACGATTCCGTGAGCAGTTGACCGAGCAGCTGCCGCCGCTTCGCGCCAAGAGAGAGGCGAATCGCCATTTCAGTGGCTCGTCCCGCGCCGCGCGCGAGCAGCAGGTTCGCGATATTGGCGCAGGCGATGAGCAGCACGATTCCCGTGACGGTCAAGAGAAACAACAGCGGCGTCTTCGCTTCGCGGTGCACCGAGCTTTGGCCGCGGGAGCCACGCTCAACCTCGATGACCTTGGCCTTGAACTTCGCCAGCGTTTGATCGCTCAGTCCCTTCTGAAGCGGTGCTTCCACATCGGTAATAATGGGGCGGTAGAGACCGTTCAACGACGCTCGCGCCTGTTCGAGCGTGACGCCGGGCTTCAATCGCGCAAAGAGGTAGGCCCAGTAGGTCTGTCGATCCTCGAACCCCTTCCAGCCCGGCAGCATCAATCCCCTCATGGTCAGCGGCACGAATACCTTCGGCTCGCTGCCGAGCGTGGTCCCGGAGAACCCACGCGGCGCCACGCCAACGACGGTGAGCGCCTGACCGTTGACGATGATCGTGTCGTTCAGCACCGCGGGATTCGAGCCGAGTGTCCCGGTCCAGTAGTGATAGCTAAGGACGGTCACGAAGTGATTGGCGACGTTGCGATCATCGTCGGCGGTCAAGAGCCGTCCCAGTGCCGGTTGAAGTCCGAGGACCGGGAAGTACGATCCGGACACCAGCATGCCCTGGCCATTCAGTGTCTGGCCGCGGTAGGCAAGGTTGGCGCCGCGACGCCTGTGAACACGGTCTGCAGCCGCTCGACATCGCGGAACATGGGATAGCTGAAGATTTCCTGGCAGCTCCCGGCCTGTCCGCAGGAGTTCGAACCGGGTTTCGGTCCGGGCGCGGCGAGGTTGACGAGTTCGGACGGCCGGACGACCGCCAGCGGTCGCAGGAGTATCTGATCGAAAAGGGAGAAGATCGCCGCGTTGGCGCCAATTCCCAGCGCCAGCGACACGATGGCGACGAGACTGACAAAGGGTGTTTTCACGAGCCGGCGGATAGCGAGTCTCAGATTCATGCCTCGTTCTGAGACGGAAGGAGGGGCAAGATAGTTTAGTTTTTTCTCCTGGCTCGGTCTAAAGACCGCACCCTGCATGAGCCAGCTCTCGTTCCCTATTTGCCGCGCCCGGCATTCCACTCTGTGCGCACGGTCGGACCCACGGCCCACAGGATGCCGTTTCTCACGAGGCGATGGAACATCGGGTGGCCCCACACCCGTTCGTCGTGGCCATACGCAGTGTAGAAGACGCGACCTTTCCCCTGTTCGCGAACCCACGTCCACGGTTCGCGTCCTGAGTCATCGACGCGCTCCATAAGGACTGTCTTCTCAGGATTGATCTTGGTGTGGACGTAGGTCTCGTCCCACACCTGGAACGGCTGAATGCCATCGAGAACGGGATGATTGGGTTGAACAATCGTCGCTGTGAACTCGCCAGTGCCGTGCTTCAGGAACTGCGCGCCAACAAGTGCGATGTAAGCAGGGGAATTCTGGAAACAGAACGACGCACAATGGAGAGGCAGAAATCCCCTGCCGGAGTTGACGAAGTCAAGGAGCGCCTTTTCCTGATCTGGCGTGATGGTCGTGTGGTTCGCGTAGATGACGAGCGCGTCGTACTTCGCCAGGTTTGCCGCATTCAGTTCGTTCGGATCCGGCGTGTAGGTGAAATGAAATCCCTCAGCCTCGATCGCGCTCGCAAGCATCGGCTCAAATCGCGCCGAGTCATGGTGCTTGCTGTTGTGCCCCAGGAAAAGCACTTCGATCGTGCGTCCCTTCTTTGCTGTTGACGGCGATGTGCTCTGCGCGGTCAGCGCCGCAGCCGCCGTGATCGCGACGCCAAGAACGACCGCGAGTGTGGGCACGAATTTGCGATGCATAATGAACTTCCTTTTAGAAGCGTGGAATCGCGATCTTCTCCCCGCCCTCGAGTGCCGACTGATGGGCGCAGATGCCGACCAGGGTCCAGTTGACCGACGTCTCGGCGTCCGGCATGGGCGGCTTCTCGCCGACGCACGCCATCAGAAAATTGTGCACGAGGTGGGGATGCGATCCGCCATGTCCCCCACCCTGCAGAAACGACAGGTGATCGGCATCCTGGATAGCGGCCGGTTGTGTGAATCGGCGAATCGGTTCAGGCAACAGCTGGGCGTAATCCGGAACTTTCGCCCGCTTTGGAATCTCCGCCTCGGATAGTGGATGTGTTTTCGTGCTCCTGGTGTGGATGACGGGATCTTCGTTTTCGACCTGTTGCCACTCGAACGACTTCTTTGAACCGTACGCGTCGAAACTTTCGCGGTATTGCCGTGCCGTTGCGAACAGGCTCCGCGTCACTTCAGCGCAGACATCAGAATCACGCAGCTTGAACGTGGCCGTTTCGATCGCGAACGGGCTTCCGTACTTGGGGATCAACGCCTCGTCGATGCGGCCGGAACCATGACAGACCACGTGTTCGGCGTGTTTGCCGACGAGGGCAAGACACGGACTGACGCAATGGGTCGCGTAATGCATCGGTGGGAAGCCCTCCCAGTAGCCAGGCCATCCCTCCATGTCCTGCTGATGGCTTCCGCGGAGAAACTGAATGCGGCCGAGTTCTCCTGAGTCGTACAGCTGCTTCACAAACAAATATTCACGGCTGTAGACGACGGTCTCCATCATCATGTAGACCTTGCCGCTCTTTCGCTGCAGTTCCACGATCTGGCGACATTCGTCGATCGTCGTCGCCGCCGGAACGGTGCTGGCGACATGTTTGCCCGCCTTCAGTGCCGCGATCGACTGCGGCGCGTGATCGGCGATCGGTGAGTTGATGTGAACTGCGTCGACGTTCGGGTCCGCCAAGAGGGCGCTGTAGTCGGTGTAGCGGGCGTTGATACCGAACCGATCGCCGCACGCATCCAGTTCCTTTCGATCCCGCCGGCAGATCGCATACATTTCTGCGTTTGGATGTCGCTGGTAGATCGGGATGAACTCTGCACCGAAGCCGAGTCCGACAATTGCCACACGGATTTTCTTGTCAGTTGTCATTCAGAATCCTAAAAACGCGACCGGTCGCGCTTTGTAACACGTTCCAGACGGAGCGTCAACGAAGCGCGACCACGGAAGGACACGGGCCACGGAAGAACACGGATTAACACGGACTATGGAAGGACACGGGCCACGGAAGAACACGGATTAACACGGACTATGGAAGACACGGGCCACGGAAGAACACGGATTAACACGGACCATGGAAGACACGGGCCACCGAAGAACACGGATTAACACGGACCATGGAAGACACGGGCCACCGAAGAACACGGATTAACACGACCATGGAAGAGACGGACCACGGAAGAACACGGATTAACACAGACGATGGAAGACACCGACCACGGACGAACGCGGATTAACGCGGACAACGGATCCCGACCATGACCACTCCGGAGTAATATCTGTTGCTCGAAAGGTGTGCCCATGAGATTGCATGGTTCCCGGCGGACGTTTGCGTGGTCCTCAATGGTCGGCGCGGCCGTCCTGGTGCTTGGCTGCCTGTCACTTGTCGCGCAGTCGCCGCAGCCATCCAGCACAGCAAAACCTCGTCCGCCGCAAGCGGCCCCGCGGCCCGCCGCTGCACCAGCAGCTCGGCCAATCCGTGTGCTGTTTGTCGGTGCCGACGAAGAGTCCCCGCACAACCCCGCGAAAATGTTTCCGTTGCTTGCCGCACCGCTCGCGCGCCGAGGGATCCAGTTGACGTACGGCCGCACGGCCCTCGAGCCGCTCGATCCGGCCAAGCTCGAGTACTACGACGCGGTGATGATCTACGGCGATCAGCTGTCGTTGACACCGGCGCAGCAGAAGGCCCTGACGGCTTTTGTCGACGGTGGCCGCGGCCTTGTTGCCCTGCATGCGGTCGGAGATCTGTCGCTTGTTGGTGCCAGGCTGATGTCGCAGGAGGGTGCTGACTTCACGGCCGAGATCGTTCAGCCGGCCAACCCGGTCGTCCAGGGATTACAGCCATTCGCGGCGTGGGAAGAACCTTTGGCGCCCGTGCCGGGCGGTCAGCGGACCGTCGTCATGGAGCGTGTAAATGGACAGACGCGTCAAGCGTGGACGTGGCTCCAAACGCAGGGGAAGGGGCGCGTCTTCTACACTGGCTATGGCCATGACGAGCGTACCTGGAGTCAAGCTGGCTTCCAGAGTCTGATTGAACGCGGCATCGTCTGGTCGGTGGATGAAGCGCGCAGGCGGAACTGGCAGCAGCTCGAGATGCCAGGGGTCACCTACGTCGACGGCTTCAACGTTCCCAACTACGAGAATCGTCCCGACCCTCCGAAATACCAATTACCGTTCACGCCCGAGGACGCGCAAAAGTTCATGCAGACGCCGGCCGAGTTCCGCGTCGAACTCTTTGCCAGCGAGCCGCAAATCATCAAGCCGATTACGTTCACGTTCGACGAGCGCGGCCGTCTGTGGGTGGTTGAAGCCATGGACTATCCGAACGAGATGCTCAATGGCAACCCCGGTGACGATCGCATCAAAATTCTCGAAGATACCAACGGTGATGGGCGCGCGGATAAGGTCACGGTGTTCGCGGAGCACTTGAACATCCCGACGAGCCTGACCTTCGCAAATGGAGGCGTCGTCGTTGCTCAGGCTCCGCATTTTCTGTTTTTGAAGGACACCAACGGCGACGATAAGGCCGACGTTCAGCAAGTGTTGAATACCGGGTGGGGCATTCGCGACACACACGCCGGTCCGTCGAACTTGCAATACGGGCCCGACAATCACATCTGGGGCACGGTCGGGTACTCCGGCTACAACGGCCAGATGAACGGCAAGCCGCTGCAGTTCACACAAGGCGCATATCGCTTCAAACCGGATGGCAGTGACTTCGAATACATGACGCAGTCGACCAACAACACGTGGGGACTCGGTTTCTCGGAGACGTTCGACGTGTTCGGTTCGACGGCGAACAACGATCAGAGTTGGTACATGGCGATCCCCAACCGGTATTTTGCGGATGTGCCGGGGTTGCCGGGAACTGGGGGGCGCGGCGTCCCCTCGGGCGCCGGTTATCAGAGTTCAGCGGCGTTCTACTCGGTACATCCGACGACCCCGTACATCCGCCAGGTGGATGTGTGGGGCGGCTATACCGCTGCGGCTGGTCATTACCTCTATACCGCTCGCTCGTTCCCGAAGGAGTATTGGAACCGGGTCGCGCTGATAACCGAACCGACCGCGCATTTGATCGGCCAGGCGATCCTGGAGAAACAGGGTGCCGGCTTCGTGGCGCGCGACGGATGGAACCTGATTTCCAGTGCGGAGGAGTGGTTTGCGCCGGTAGCCGCGATGGTCGGGCCCGATGGCGCCATCTGGTTTGCCGACTGGTATAACTTCATTGCGCAGCACAATCCCACGCCGCAGGGATATAGCACTGGCAAAGGGGCCGCATACGAAACGTCGATGCGCGATCATTTGCGCGGTCGCATCTATCGAATCGTTTATCGCGGCGCCCCGGCAGCCAAGAAGCGTTCGCTCTCGAAGAGCGATCCTCCAGGACTGGTGAGCGCGCTTGCCTCCGACAACATGTTCTGGCGCTTGCACGCGCAGCGTCTGCTTGTCGAACGCGGACAGAAGGACGTCGTTCCGCAAATCGTCGCACTCGCCCGGAACCAATCGCTCGATGAGATTGGCACCAATGGCGGCGCATTCCACGCGCTCTGGACTCTGCACGGCCTGGGCGAACTCAATTCGACGTCGAGTGAGGCGTATCGCGCGGCGGTAGATGCCCTCAAACACCCCGCAGCCGGAGTTCGGAAGGCCGCGGCGATGGTCCTGCCGCATACAGCGGAAGCGAGCCGCGCGATCGTTTCGGCGGGACTGCTGCACGATCCGGATCTGCACACGCGCCTGGCAGCTGTGCTTGCCTTCGCCGACATGCCGACATCGAACGAAGCCGGGCAGGCGTTATACACCGAGAGTCAACGGACGGAGAACTACACCGACAAGTGGCTGAGCCGTGCGTTCTACATCGCTGCGAGCCGGCATCAGAAGAGCTTTACCGTGGCTTACCATGCCGACCGTAATGCGGTCCCGTATACGGCGCTGCCCGTTGCCGTACGGCTCGGTGATAGGAAACCCGATTGGCGAACGCCGGCCACGCAGGATCTCTCGACTGATTGGTCGGACATGCAGGTGCCGGGCAACTGGGAGTCTCGCGGGCTTCCGGACTTTGACGGCGTTGTCTGGTTTACGCGCTCCTTCGATTGGAACGGTGCAGCGCCGTCAACGCTGTCGCTCGGTGCTCTTCGCAACACCGGTGAGGTGTGGGTGAATGGTCAGTCGCTCACACCGGCACCGCTTGCCCAGGGAGCGGCGCGCGGTACGGCACCTGCGGGTGGTGGACGTGGCAATGCCGTTCCGACCTATGCGATTCCCGAGGGCGTCGTCCGCGCCGGCAAGAACACGATCACGGTTCGCATCCAAAACGGCCGTAACGAAGGAGGATTCCTCGGAACGCCAGACGTCATGTACGTCGAAGGCGCGGCGAACAGTCGCGTGCCGCTTGCCGGCACCTGGAAGTACCGAGTCGAACGGCAAACAAATGCCGGCGCGCTCTATACGAAACCGGGTCAGCTTGCCGCCCACGTCGCCTTCACAGCTGAAGGCGGCGCTGCGGGCGCGGCCGGTTCTGCGCTTCCCGCGGTTGCGCCGCAGGCGCCTGACGTCGCGATCCGCCTTAGCGTCATTCCCGGGCAGTTGAAATTCGACAAAGCCGAGTTGAATGTTGCGCCGGGTCAGCTCGTTGAAGTCGTCTTTACGAATCCGGACGTGATGCAGCACAACTTCGTGCTTGGTGCACCGGGATCGTTGAACGCGATCGGTGAAGCCGGCGATCGGCTCGCGACGTCTCCGAGCGGTCTCGCCCAGGCTTATGTTCCCGACCTCGCGCAGGTCCTGTACTCGACCAAGTTGCTCGAGCCAGGACAAACCGTCACGTTTCAGTTCAGAGCCCCCTCCGCGGCCGGCCAGTACCCATACGTGTGTACCTTCCCGGCGCACTGGCGCACGATGAATGGTGTGTTGAACGTCATCACGCCAGCAGGACGCGGTGGACGGGGCGGGATATGAATTAGTGAATTCGCGAACTGACGCAATTCACGAATTCACCAACTCACAAATTCACCAATTTGTCATATCGCTGAGTTAATCGCACCGAAACGACACCGCATCGGTCGCAAAGGGAACTGTCTTGTTGTTGCTCGACGGTTCTCCCATTCGCATGCTGATCGTATCTACGCTGCAGATGCCAGCGCAGCAAGGAAGGTCAATATGCGAAGACTCGTGGAACACAGTGGTGCAGCAATCGCGTTAGCGGCGCTCCTCGCATTCCTCATCCCAGCATCTGTCGTCCCGTCAAACGGCAACGTCGTCGCCAGTGCGTTCACTGGTGCGGTTGCCGTCACGCCCACATCCGCTGTGGCGGAAGGACGATGGAAGCTTGGCGGTGACGGAGCGTGCTACTGGGATCCAGATGATTCCGGTCCCGATCAATGTTCACAGAGCTCGGGACGATGGAAGCTGGGCGGTGATGGGAGCTGCTATTGGGACGCCAACGATTCGGGTCCTAATCAGTGCGCACCGCCAGCAGAAGCTCCTGCGGCTGAAGCTCGCGCCACTTCACCAGAGACCGTGTTTCATCACGGCGTCTGATTCCACTGAGGTAGGGTCACATTGAAGTATGGTTCAGAGTAGCGCCAGCGAACCGCGCTTGCCGCCTCACACGGTTACTGACTCATTCGGATGAAGTCAACCGCTTGATCGCGGCGAGCGCGGTGGTCGGCGCGTCCTGGTGTGGTCGCCAGGTCGGCCTCCTCGCCTGGCGCGGATTGCCGCGCGGGCGTTCCCTTCCAGCATTCGCGATACCGCGCCGGAGTCGTCCCAACGCGGGTTTTGAACTGACGGAAAAAATTCTTCCGGCCGCGCCAACCCACGGCCGCAACCACCGATTCGACCTTATCTCCCTCGCGCAATCGGGCCGCTGCGTGATCGATTCGTGTCTTCTGCAGGTACTGACGAATCGACATATGCATGGTGGTTCGGAACACCCGGGACAGTTGACGGGTACACCAGCCGGTCATGCGCGCCAGGCGCATCACCGTGATGTGTTCCGCGAAATGTTGTTCGATGTAAGTTGCGACCCGGAGGGCCTGAACCTCGGGAACCAATGAACCTGGCTCAATCCGTTCGCACCAATGGTGAACTGCCACTTCGAATTGATGACAGATCACTTCGGTAGGCAGCGGTGCCGCGGCGCTCGCCTCGAGCGCTTCCAGCAGACGTGCCCTCCTTGGATTGCCCGGCCTGCCGGGCGCGAGGCGATCGAGTTCGCGTCCGAGATCGGCGAGGAGCAGGAGGACGACACCTGACGGTAACGGCTGCTCGACGCCTCTCACTTCGTTCAGAAAGCGCCCGATTGCTACCGGCCACGCCGCTGGGACATCGTGACGCAATTCCGCGATGAGGCGGTCGCGCGTCTCCAGCAATGCCACCCATGAGGTGGTTTTTGCCTCGTGGACCATCGATACCTTTTTTCCCCGGCCTGATGAGGCGAGCGGCGCTGCAAGACTCACTCCCGGCGCGATTGGGGAGTGCCGCATCACCCGTACTGCTTTAGACAGTAATGCGTGGATTTAGTTGCCAAAGGATCGCGGGCACGCGTTACCCGATGGAAGGATGTCCTCAATCGTCGAATCGTTGAGCGAGGAACAGGACGGAGGGGGGCCATGGGTGCCAAGAGTGCCATGGGTGCCAAGAGTGCCATGGGTGCCAAGAGTGCCAAGAGTGCCAAGAGTGCCAAGAGTGCAACGGGCTGCGGTCGTTACGTTGCCGCTACACAACCGCGTCATTCAGTGCGAAGCGCGATGACGGGATCGATTGATTTCAGACGCCACGCTCCGATGAGTGCCGCGAGGACACCGACCGAAAGAAGCAGCGCGCTGACCAACGCGATCGTTAACGGCGCGACGGGGTTCACTGCGAACAAAAAAGTACGCAGTGCCGGAGCGGCAGCGAGGGAGAGAAGAACACCTGCAGCCAATCCGGCAAGCATGGGCTTTGAGACATCGGCGATGACGATGGTGAAATTCTGTAAAGGGCGCGCGCCGAGGATGGCGCGAATGCCGATCTCGCGGGTGCGAATCGACACGGAGAAGGCTGTCACTGCATAGATGCCTGCCGCCGCAAGTGTCAACGCGGCAATCCCGAAGACGCGAACGAGCCACAGGTTGAGCCGTCTCGGCGCTACCGCCACCTCCATCATGTCGTCCATCGTTCGCATCGACGCCGGCACATCGGTGTCGACTGCCTTGATCTCCCTTCGCACTGATTCCCGCACCGCCGCCGGCTCGCCGGTCGTTCGAACACCCCAGTACATGTTGTTCGCCAGCCACTGAATCGATGGTTCGGGAACCTGCGGAATCGCGATGTAGAGGTCGGCCGTTGATTCGGTGTCGAGGCCGAAGTGCTTGACGTCTCCGACAACCCCGACGATTCGTGGTCGGCGCACGGTATTGTCGCCAGTGTCTCGGACGACGAGATATTCGCCGACCGGCGAACGTCCCCTCCAATAGCGGTGAGCAATCGTCTGGTTGATGACGATCACCGGTTCGCTGATCGAGGTGTCGTGTTCGTCCAGAGCGCGCCCCTGAATGAGAGGTACGCCGAACGTCGAAAGATACGACGGTCCCACCATGCGATAGTGGGCCTCAGGTCGTTCGGCCGCGGGCGGCTCGGGTCGATCGGCGGGCCAGAAGTCGACCGTCGCGCGGTACCCGTTGAGTGGAACGACATTGACTGCTGCAGCGTCGTCGACGCCGCGGATGCCAAGAAGTTTCGACCGAAGCTCTTCGGTGAATCGCACGACGTCCGCTCGCGTGCGATAGCGGCCGCGCGGCAGCGACATGCGGACCGTCAGGAGGTGATCGGCGCGAAAGCCAGGATCGACAGACTGCAGGCGCGCGAAACTCTGCGACAGCAGCACAGTCATTGTGATGAGCGCTGATGCCAGCGCGATCTCGATACCCACCAACCAGCGCCTGGCTGTCCGTCCGATCGAACCGGTCGTACGGGTGCCGTCGCGAAGATGAGCGCCCAACGTTCCCGTCGCCAGGCGCCAGGCCGGAATGGCTGCGAAGGAGATCGTCGCTATCGTCGCAGCGGTCAATGCAAATGCGATGACATGCCGGTCGAGGGCGGCATCATTTGAGATGGTCAGTAAGTCGCCCGGCGCAAGCGCCAGCAACATGCGTCGCGCGACTGATCCAAGCAGCACCCCACCAAGGCATCCGGCAATGGCGATCAATCCACTCTCCGCGAACACTTCACGAACCAGGCGCGCGCGCGATGCACCGAGGGCGCTCCGGACCGCGAACTCGCGTTCGCGGCGGATTGCGGCGACGAGGAACAGGTTGGCCAGATTTGCGCACGCGACCGCGAGCACCAGCGCAACCGCCGCCTGCAGCAGCAGCAAGAGTGGCCTCACCCGTGCGACCAGCACGCTGTGCCATTCGGCAACCGTTGTTCCGGCGTGCGTGGCATTCGTGATCGGGTATTCAGCACGCAGGCGCGCCACGATTCCGTCCAGATCCTGCCTCGCCTGTTCGATCGTCACGCCGGCGCGAAGCCGGCCAATCACCCGGAGAAAACCGAGATCGCGCGATGTGCGTCTGGGATCTGTTGACGTTGGGAATGGTGCGACCAGGTCTGCGTCACGCACCGGGTAGACGAACGCGCTCGGCAGCACGCCGACCACTGAGTAGGCATCTCCGTTCAGAACGATCGACAACCCGAGCACGTTCGGGTCTGCGCCAAACCGGCGTTTCCACAAACCATGGCTCAACACGACCACCCGTCTTGCCGCGCCGCTTTCGTCATCGGGAACAAGTGTCCGGCCGAGCGCAGCCTGTGTGCCGAGTGCGGTGAACAGATTGGAGGTCGCGCGCATGCCTTGCAGCCGCTCCGCCTCGCCGCCGGTCACGTTCGCGCTCCACTGGAACGCGGCAGCGAGGACCGCGAAACTCCGGTTGCCGTCGCGAAGATCGAGATAGTCAGGGAGGGAGATTGGATCGCGCTCGACGTCGAGCCGGCGGCCAGTCACCTCGACGAGTTGCGATGCATGCGGAAACGGCAGCGGGCTCACAAGCACCGCGTTGACGAGGCTGAACACGGCGGTGTTGGCGCCGAGGGCGAGCGCGGTGATGAGAACAGCGGTTGCCGCGAAGGGAAGATGCGCGCCAAGGGCGCGCCATGCCTGGCGAAGTTCGTCGCGAGCCACGGGTTACCTGCCTTGGACTGGGGAAAACTTCCGACCGTCAGGGTAACGGCGCAGCCTTACTTGTCACAAACTCATTCTTTTCATGAAATCAATGAGAACCGTTCATGCTGTCCGCCGGCCGCTATCGGCAGATTGCGCCGGCAGAGCCCGCTCGGCCAC
>Ga0310810_10004918_pt1 | contig 14859 bp, 19 predicted proteins | sample NCmetagenome_FD_207641 | JGI IMG/M metagenome (GOLD analysis project Ga0310810, IMG submission 207641) | Soil microbial communities from experimental microcosm in Duke University, North Carolina, United States - NC | ecosystem: Engineered > Artificial ecosystem > Soil microcosm > Unclassified ...
CTCGGCGAGTCGATGGATCAGGCCGTGTCCGACCTCTCCGCTCGCCCCGGTCACCAGCACCACCGCTTTGCGCGCCACGCTGATTCCTCCGCGAGAGGACGGTGAGCAAGCCGAGGCCGAGTGCCACCCTCCCGGGCCTCGTCGGCTCCGGAGGGTCGCCGCGGTAGCGGGGCGCGGCATCGGGACGTCGTGACCCCATCCGGGGAGCCGGCGCCCCACTGTCCGCGCCCCGCGGCTACTCTGCCCGAAGATAAGCGCCGAAATCCAGTACAACCGCTCCTGGCATCGGGCTTGCTCTCGCCGTGAGATGGACACCAAAAGGAGATCCTCATGATCGCTCGTGACGTGATGACCCCGAATCCGCTGACCGTGACCCCGGAGGCAAGCGTCGCGGAAGTGTGGGACCTGATGCGGGAGGTCGACGTCCGGCACGTCCCGGTCACCCTGGGTGGCGCCCTCGTCGGCATGCTCAGCGATCGCGACCTCGCCCGGGTCGACATCGCCCGCCTGCTGAAGGTCGGGGGTGCCGACGCGCTCCGGCAGGAGCTGGCGACTCCGATCTCCCGGGTCATGAGCCCGGATCCGATCTCGGTCGAGCCCGAGTCCGAGATCGGCGAGGTGATCGGGCTCCTGCTCGACCACAAGATCGGGGCCCTCCCGGTGGTCGACGAGGGGACGCGGGAAGTGGTCGGGATCATCAGCTACGTCGACGTGCTGAGGGCGCTCCAGGGCGTGCTCGAGGAAGACTGACGAGGCGGGGGCATTGGCGCGTCGGCTCGAGATTTTCGAGATCTGGGGCATCCCGATCCGGATCCACCTGAGCTGGCTTCTGGTCTTCGGGCTGGTGGCCTGGTCACTGGCGGCGGGGTATTTCCCGCACGAATACCCCGGCTGGACCGTCTTGACCTACTGGGTGGTGGGGGCGATCACGGCTCTGATCTTCTTCGCCTCCATCCTGGTCCACGAGCTCGGGCACTGCTGGGTCGCGCTCCGGAACCGGATCCCGATCCGCAGCATCACCCTGTTCGTCTTCGGCGGCATCGCCCAGATCGCCCGCGAGCCGGGGGCCCCGGCGGTCGAGCTCCGGGTTGCCATCGCCGGGCCCGTCACGAGCCTGGCGCTGGCCGGGCTGTTCGGCGGCGCGTGGCTGGTGGTTCGTGACGTCCCGGCCCTGGCGGCGCCCGCGATCTGGCTGGCCCGCATCAACTTCATGGTCGCGGCCTTCAACCTGGTGCCGGGCTTCCCGCTCGACGGTGGCCGGGTGCTTCGCGCGCTCGTCTGGCGCTTCACCGGAAGCCTCCGGCGTGCCGGCCGGGCCGCGTCCGCCGTCGGCCAGATGGTGGCCTTCGGCTTCATCGCCTGGGGGATCCTGACCGCGCTGAACGGCAACGTGATCGGAGGGATCTGGATCGCGCTCATCGGCTGGTTCCTCCAGAACGCCGCCGCGGCCAGCTACGCGGAGACCAACCTGCGCGAGCTGCTGCGCGACGTGACGGTGGCCCAGGTCATGACGGCGGACTGCCGGCGCGTCGAGCCCGGCATGAGCCTGGAGCGCGTCGTTCGCGAGGAGGTGCTGGGCGCCGGCCGGCGCTGCTTCGTCGTGACCGACGCCGGGCGGATGGTCGGCCTGCTCACGCTGCACGAGATCAAGGCGGTGCCGCAGGAGCAGTGGGCCACCGTCACGGCGGGCCACGTCATGACACCGGCGGAGAAGGTGACCGCAGCGGGTCCGAAGGACGATCTGCTCGCCACGCTCGAGAGGATGGACGACGCCGACGTGGCACAAGTGCCGGTCGTGGATGCCGGCCGGCTCCTCGGCATGATCGCGCGGGAGCAGGTCCTGCACTACGTCCGGGTGCGCGCCGAGCTGGGGGTGTGAGCCGGCAGGGTCCCATCTGAGGCGCGGGTGCCTCATTCCCGGGAGCAGTTGCCATCGCCGTCGGAGGCAAGTGACCACAACTGCAGCGGTGTTCACCGTGCCCCGACGGGACGCCGGGCTGGCACAGGCCATGCGTTGCCATCGAGGTGTCACGGCTCATCTCTGGTCGGAGAGGAGAACACCATGTCGACCTATGTGGTACTGACCCGGCTGACGCCCGAGGCCGTGAAGACGCCGGGCGAGCTGAAGCGCCTGGAGCGAGTGGTCGCCGACCACGTGCGGCGGGACTGCCCGCAGGTGAAGTGGGTGGCCAACTACGCCACCCTGGGGCCCTATGACTACATGGACATCTTCGAGGCTCCCGACGAGACCGTGGCCGCCAAGGTGGTGATGATCATCCGCTCGTACGGCCACGCCCAGACCGAGACCTGGACCGCGATGCCCTGGGAGCGGTTCCAGCTCGTGCTCCCGAGCTGAGAGGGGGAGGAACGCCATGACACGGAGCAGCGCGGTCTGGGTTGGAGCCGCGACGGTGCTGGCGATCGCCGCGTCGCCGATCCCTGGCCGGAGCGGCGATGTCGGGGGAGCCAAGTACTCGGGCACGGTGGTGGCCGTGGATCGCGCCGCCGGCACGATCGTCGTCGAGGGGATGGGCCCGTGGCGGGTCAAGGACGGGGTGACCCTGCTCGAGCGCCGCACCATCGGGGTCGTGCCGGCGACCGAGCTCATGCGGCTCAAGCGTGCGACCGGGGTGGCTCCGAGCGGCTGGCCGGGCGACTTCGTCGAGAGCGTGTTGCCCGAGTGGCAGGTGAAGCCCGGGGACTGGGTGACCGTCGTCGTCAAGCCCGACGGCACGCGCATGACCGCGACCCGGATCGACGTCGCGGATCCGGGCGAGCTCTGATCGTGAAGAAGGTGTTACTGCTCGGCCTGCTGCTGGCGGGCTGCACGACCGTGCCCAGCGGGCCGAGCGTGCTGGTGCTGCCGGGCACCGGGAAGACCTTCGAGCAGTTCCAGGGCGACGACCTCGTGTGCCGGCAGTGGGCGGCCCAGATGACCGGAACCACTCCCGGCCAGGCGTCGGGTGCAAGCACGGCGGGGGGCGCGGCGGTGGGCACGGTCGTCGGCGCCGCAGCCGGCGCGGCGCTCGGCGCGGCGACGGGCAGCCCCGCGACCGGGGCGGCCGTGGGCGCCGGCGTGGGCCTGCTGGGCGGCACCACCGCCGGCGCCAGCCGCGCCGAGGGTAGTAGCGCCTCGGTGCAGCAGCGGTACGATGTGACGTACGTGCAATGCATGTACGCCAAGGGCCACCAGGTCCCGATCCCGGTGCGGTAGGATGCGCGGCCTCGCCTCATCCGGGATGGACCGCGAGGCCGCCATCGGCGGTCAGCTCGACGCGGGCGCCGAAGGGCCGGCTCACCTGGTGCAGGGTCTGTGCGAGCCACCCGGCATCGTCCGGCGTGGCTCGGGTCACCCGGAAGCGGCGGATCTGCATCGGCGTCAGGCGGAGGCTCTGCAGACGGCCCGTCGCGGGCTCGACCGTGGGGAAGTACATCGCGGTCAGATCGCCGCGGAACTCCTCGTAGCCGGCGATGCCCTCGTAGTCGTCGAGGAAATCCCCGCAGCCGTAGAGGACGAGCTTGCCCCGGTAGATCTCGATCGGCCGGACGTGGTGGGAGGAATGCCCGTGCACGACGTCGACGCCTCCGTCGAGCAGCCAGTGGGCGAAGCACTGCTGCGCTCGGGGGACCTCGTAGCCCCAGTTGCTTCCCCAGTGGATGGACGCGACGACGACGTCCCCCGCTCGCTTCACGCGCCGGAGCCGCTCGAGGATGGCGCCGGCCGTCGCCTCCGACAGGTCGGGCAAGAGATCGATGCCCGGTCGGTCGTCGGTGGCCGCCCAGCTCGCGGGGATGCCGCTCGTCTCGTCTCCGAACGCGAAGACGACGAGGCGGCCGGTCCCGGAGATCTCCACCAGGGCGGGTTCGCGGGCTTCGGCCAGGTGGAGGCCCGCTCCCGCGGTCTTGATCCCGACCCGCGCGAGGGCTCGAAGCGTCTCCCGGAGCCCCTCATGCCCGAAATCGAGCACGTGGTTGTTCGCGAGCGCGCATACGTCGATCCCGGCGCTGGTGAGGCAGCCGACGTTGTCCGGGTGCATCCGATAGTGGATCTCCTTGACCGGCCAGCGATCGTCACTTCCGGTGATGCTGGTCTCCAGGTTGACGATGCGCGTGTCCGGCGCGAGACGCGCGAGCTCGTCGAGCGCGTCGCCCCAGATGTACTGGAGGTGCATCGGGCGCGGCATCGGGCCGTTCGCGGTCTCGGCCAGCCGCACGTACTCGCGCGCGTCGTGGACGAATGGCTCGTGAAGGCGAGGGTCGCTCGGGTGAGGGAGCACCTGGTCGATGCCCCTCCCGGTCATGACGTCCCCGCACAGGAAGACGGTCACGGACCGACCCCGCTCGGCACCGGGCCCCCGATGCTCCACGAGCGATCGCTCCATGAGCGATCCGGTCGTGCAAGTCGCATGCCCCCCTGGCCCCATGGCCCTGCTTCCCGGTAAGCTGCCGCCCGCCGCGCTGCGCCGGCTGCTCCGCTTTCGCGGAGCCCCGGACCGTCGCGTGGTCCTCGGGCCGGCCTTCGGGCTCGATGCCGCGGTCATCGACCTCGGCTCGCAGTACCTCATCTTGAAGAGCGACCCGGTCACGTTCACCGCCGAGGAAGTCGGGTGGTACGCGGTTCACGTCAACGCCAACGACGTGGCCGTGATGGGGGCCCGCCCGGCCTGGTTCCAGTCCACGATCATCGTGCCGCCCCGCACCACCCCGGCGACCGTCGAGCGGATCTTCCGGGACATCGATCGGAGCGCTCGTGGGCTCGGCATCGCCGTCACCGGGGGACACACCGAGATCTCCCCCGCGGTGAGGCAGCCCATCGTGGCCGGAGACATGCAGGGGCTGGTGGCGCGGGACGGCCTGGTGACCGCGGCCGGCGCGCGGGCTGGAGACCTCGTCATCATGACCAAGGTGGCCGGGATCGAGGGCACCTCGATCATCGCGCGGCGATTCGTCCGCGAGGCCCGAGCGGCGCTGGGCGTCGCTGGGCAACGACGAGCGGCCCGCTTCCATCATCGGCCCGGCATCTCGGTGGTCGGCGAGGCCCGGCTGTCCGCGCGGGCGGGGGCGACCGCGATGCACGATCCGACCGAAGGCGGAGTCGCCGCGGCGCTCTTCGAGCTGGCCACCGCCTCGGGCCGACGTCTGGTCGCGGACCTCGATCGGGTGCCCGTGCATCCCTACACGGCTCGCGTGTGTGCCCGCTTCGGGCTCCGTCCGCTCGGCCTCATCGCATCCGGCGCGCTGCTGCTGACCATCCCCGAGCCTCGGGCCGGACGATTGCTCGCGTCCTTCCGTCGCCGGCGAATTCCCGCCGCGGTCATCGGTGCGGTGAAGGCAGGCCACGGCGTCGACGCGTACCGGAACGGCAGGCGCGTGCGCTTCGAGTGGTCTCCGCGAGACGAGCTGACGCGGCTCGGCTGACCGGCTCAAGGGGACCTCTCGCCCCAGCTGGGGAAGGGGCGCCCCATCGGTGGTGGGCTCAGCTCCGGGTAAGCACGCAGGATCACAGGTGTTTCGGCCGGGCTCGGCATGGCAGCGCAGTTGCAGTCCTTGAAGGCCGAGGGGGTAGCCATGAACAAGAGCGACCTGATCGAGGAAGTGGCGCGCGTTGCCGGTCTCACACACGAGGAGAGCGAGACCATCGTCACCGCGGTGTTCGAGCGGATCGTCCAGGCGCTGGTCAAGGGAGAGCGTGTCGAGCTGCGCGGGCTGGGCACGTTCGGGGTGCGTGAGCATCGCCCCCGCACCGGGCTGAATCCGAAGACCGGTGCGATCGTCGACGTTCCCGCGCGGAAGGCCCCGTTCTTCCGGATGGGGAAGGAGCTGCGCGCGATCCTGAACCCGGAGCCCGTGCCCGAGAAAGCGCACGTGTGACCGCCATGAAAGTCAGCGACGTCATGACGAAGCACCCGACGGTGGTCCATCTCGACACGCCGGTGAAGCAGGCCGCCGAGCTGATGCGGACCATGGGGATCCGACATCTCCCGGTCGTCGACGAGGCCGAGCACGTGCTCGGGATGCTGACGGATCGCGACCTGCGGCACGCGGCCTTCGTGCCGATGCTGGGCGAGCACACCGGCTGCCCACCTCACCGGGCGAAGGCGCCGCGCGTGCGGGACGTGATGACCTGGTCGGTGGTGACGACGACCGCGGACACCCCCGTGGCCCAGGCCGCGCTCACGATGTTCCAGCGGCGGATCGGCAGCCTGCCGGTGGTGGCGGACGCCCGGCTCGTGGGCATCCTGACCGAGCGGGACGTGCTGGCCGCCTTCAAGCAGGTGCACGGCGTCGACGCCGAGAGTGATCTCCTGCTTTGGTGAGCCATGTCCACGCGCATCGTGATCCTGGGAGCGGCGGGCCGCGACTTCCATAACTTCAACGTGGTCTATCGCGACGACCCGGGCGTCCACGTGGTGGCGTTCACCCAGGCCCAGATCCCGCGGCTCAGCGATCGCCGCTACCCCGCGGCACTGGCCGGCCCGGGCTACCCACACGGCATCCCGATCGAGGATGAGGCCGACCTCGAGGCGATCTGCCGGCGCGAGCGGGTCGACGGGGTGGTGTTCGCGTACAGCGACGTCTCGCACGCCACCGTGATGCACCTGGCCTCGCGGGCGCTCGCCGCGGGAGCGGACTTCGCGCTGCTGGGCCCGGAGCGCACCATGGTGCCGGCGCGGGTTCCGGTCATCGCGATCTCGGCCATCCGGACCGGTTGCGGCAAGTCGCAGACCGCGCGCTGGCTCGGCCGGCGGCTCCAGGAGCGCGGCTACCGCGTCGCGGTGCTGCGGCACCCGATGCCGTACGGCGATCTCGAGGCGCAGCGCGTGCAGCGGTTCGCGCGCCGGGCCGACCTGGACGTGGCGCGCTGCACCGCGGAGGAGCGCGAGGAGTACGAGCCCCACCTGGCCGCCGGGCACGTCGTGTTCGCGGGCGTGGACTATGCCGCGATCGTCCGGCAGGCCGAGCAGGAGGCCGACCTGATCGTGTGGGACGGCGGCAACAACGACTTCCCCCTCGTGAAGCCGGATCTGCACATCGTCATGACCGACGCGCTCCGGCCCGGGCAGGCCGACGGCTACCATCCCGGCGAGGCGGTGCTGCGCATGGCGGACGTGGTCGTCGTCAACAAGGTGGACGCCGCGCCGGCCGGCAACGTGCAGGCCGTGGTCGACGAGGTCCGGGCCCTGAATCCGCGCGCGATCGTCGTGAAGGCGGCCTCGCCGGTCCGGCTCGACGACCCCACGGCGGTCCGCGGCCGGCGGGTCCTGGTGGTGGAGGACGGGCCCACCCTCACCCACGGGGGCATGGCCTACGGGGCGGGCTACGTCGCGGCCACGCGCGGCGGCGCCGCGGCCATCGTCGATCCGCGCGACTCCGCGACGCCGGGAGTGCGGGAGATCTTCGCCCGGTATCCGCACATCGGCGCGGTGCTGCCCGCCGTCGGCTACGACGCCGATCAGCTGCGAGGGCTGCGCGAGACGATCAACCGGGCCGCCGCGGACGTCGTGGTGGCGGCCACCCCGCTCGACCTGGCCGCGCTGCTCGTGCTCGAGAAGCCGGTGGTGCGCGCGCGGTACGAGTTCGTCGACGCCGGGGAGCCTACGCTCGGGTCCCTCGTCGACGCGTTCCTGGCCCGCCACGCCGCCGGCCGGGTCGGCGTGCGATGATGCCCGCCGCCGGGCGGATCGCCGCCTGGGCGCGCGCCGGTGGGGTGGTGATCGCCGCGATCGGGCTGCTCGGCATCGCGAACGCGGCGCTCGGGGCCGAGCCGGTCGCCGGGGCGGCGAGCCGGAGTGAGCTCCGGCGTCTCCTGGCGAGCCCGGACGGCCTGCGCATCGCGGGGAGCACGCTCGATGCGCGAGCGCTCGGGCGGTTCTACCGGGCCCGCGACTTCGCGCCCGTGTGGGGCGCGGGCGGCGGCGGGCGCGAGCGTGCCGCGCTGCTCCTCGAAGCGCTGGCGGGCGCGGAGAGCCATGGACTCGACCCGGCGCGCTATCACCTCGCGGCGATCCGGGCGCGCCGGTCGGGCGGGAGCACACGCGACGCGACCGAGATCGAGCTGCTGCTGACCGACGCGCTGGTGCGCTACGCGACCGAGATCCGCGGCGGCCGGCGGATCCCCGGCTACACGGAGCCGGACTGGGCGATCGTCACGCCGCGCTTCGACGCGGTCGCGACGCTGACCCAGGCGCTGCGCGAGCCGGCGAGCTTCGCGGCGGTGCTGGCGTCGCTGCCGCCGCCGGCGCTGGACTACCGCGCGCTCGTGACCGCGCTCGGCCGTTACCGTGCGCTCGCGGCCCGGGGCGGGTGGCCGCCGGTGCCGCCCGGGACCTTCCTGAAGCCCGGGGACGAGGAGGGCCGGGTCACCGCGCTTCGGGCGCGTCTGGCGGCCGAGGACGGGCTGGTGTCGCGGCGGGCCGACGTCCGCTACGACGACCTGCTGGCCGAGGCGGTGCGGCGCTTCCAGGCGCGCCACGGGCTCGCCGTCGACGGGATCGTGGGGCCCGCGACCGTCCAGGCCCTGAACGTCCCGGTGACCGACCGCATCCGGCAGATCGTCCTGAACCTGGAGCGGTGGCGCTGGCTGCCGCGAGAGCTCGGGCGCCACCACATCGTGGTCAACGCGGCAGACGCGCGTCTCCACGTGGTCGTCGACGGTCGCCCGGTGCTGACCTCGCGGGTCGTGGTCGGCGACCTCCGGCATCCCACGCCAGTGGTGCAGGCCTGGGTGGACGCGGTCGTGCTCCATCCGCGCTGGAACGTGCCGACCTCCATCGCGGTCGAGGAGATCCTGCCGCGGCTTCGCGAGAACCGCCGCTACCTGGCCGAGAACGACATCGTGGTGCTGGAGCGGCGCGAGAGCGACCCGTTCGGCCTCGCGATCGACTGGGCCACGATTCCCGCCGATCGCTTTCCGTTCCGGCTGCAGCAGCAGCCGGGACCCGACAATCCCCTGGGCCGGATCAAGCTCGACATCCCGAACCGCTTCGACGTCTATCTGCACGACACGCCGACCCGCGCGCTGTTCGCGCGGCCGGTGAGAACCGCCAGCCATGGATGCATCCGGGTGGAGCGGGCCGCCGACCTGGCCGTCCACGTGCTGGAGGACGAGGGGCAGGGGTGGACCCGGGAGCGGCTGGCCGATGCGCTGGATGCCGGCGAGACCCAGCGAATTCCCCTCACCCGGCCGCTCCCTGTGTACATACTGTACTGGACGGCATTCGTGGAGCCGGACGGGTCGGTGCAGTTCCGGGTGGACGTCTACGGACGCGACGGGCGGCTGGGCGCCGCGCTGGCGGAGGGGGAGCGGGATGGGCGAGATGAATGATCGGAGCCGCGCGCGACGTCGGTTCGTGCGACTCGGTGTCGCGGGCATGGCCGCTCTGCTCGTGCCGACCCGGGGTGTCGCCTCGCCGGCCGACACGCGGGTCCTCGCGCTGCGCAGCCTGCATACCGGCGAGTTCGCGCGGGTGACCTACTGGGCCGCGGGACGGTACCTGGGAGAGGGGCTGAGCCAGATCGACCGCCTCCTCCGGGACCATCGCACGAATGCGGTACATCCGATCGACCGGCGCCTGCTCGGGGTGCTGGATGAGCTTCACGGCCAGCTCGACACCCGCGAGCCCTTCGAGGTCATTTCCGGGTACCGCTCGCCAGCGACGAACGCAACGCTCGTGTCGACCACGAGTGGCGTCTCGCCCACCAGCCTGCACGTGGTGGGCATGGCCATCGACATCCGGGTCCCGGGGCGCCCGCTCCGCGCGGTTCGCGACACCGCCATGGGGCTCCGGGCCGGTGGGGTCGGCTACTACCCGGACTCGGACTTCGTCCACGTGGACGTCGGACGGGTCCGGTCGTGGTCGCACCGGCCCGGAACCGCGGCGTCCTGACCGCTCGTCACTGCGAGCGAACGGTGTAGCCGCGCCCCTCCATGCACCGGGTATAGACCTCGCGGTCGATGCAGTAGGGCGAGAGCAGCTGCCCACCACCCTCCGCGGTGATCGCGGCCCGAAGGCACGCGTTCTCGTCGCGCTCTCGCTCCCCCTTGGCGACGCCGGGCTTCTCCCAGCTGATACGCCCCGCGGCGCACCCCACCCGGCATCGTCGTTGCGGCGAGCGCCATCACGGCGCGCCCGATCCCCGTCGCGCAGCGCATCGATCTCCTCCCGTCAGCGACTGAGGCTCTTCTCACTCGCGCCGGGACGCCCGGTGAGCGCCTCGTGGATCTGGACCAGCAGCGCGCGCTGGTCGAGCAGCACGGAGACGAGCTGGCCCGCCACGATCATGGTGCCGCCCACGATCAGGCCCACGAGACTGACCACCATGGCGGCCAGGATGCGCACCGCCGGGGAAAAGCGCTCGAACCCGTCGTCACTCGAGAAGCCGAGCCACCACGCCAGCAAGAGGGCGACCGTGAACACCCCCGAGCCCACGAGCACCGACGCCTGACCCCAGCTGCGAGTGAATCGATAGGCCATCGCTTGGCCCTCCACTCCATCGTGAGAGGAGCAAGCTTCGTGCCCCTCGCTCAAGTGTCGGCAAAGACACGCATGTCGATCGCGGCCGACCAGGGCCAGCCGGCGGGGAGCTGGGGAATGCCGCCTCAACTGGGGCATGGGCGCCACGGCCCGTCTGCGGCTGGGGCGCCTGCGCCCCGCGGGCGCGCCGCAAGTGGCCGGCATCGTGGACTCGTCGTGCTGGCCGTCGAGTTGCACGTGGTGAGCCGTGACCATGACGCCGAGACCGGCTCCCGGGACGGACGAGCTGCTCGCGCGGGCGACGAAGCCGGCCGAAGAGGCCCTGCGTCTGCACCCCTTCTACCGCGGCAAGCTGCAGGTGATGCCGAAGTGCGCCATCCGCGGCCTGTCGGACCTGGCGATCTGGTATTCGCCCGGTGTGGCCGCCCCGTGCCGCGCCATCCAGGCCGATCCCGACCTGGTCTATGCCCACACCAACAAGGGCAACTCGATCGCGATCGTGACCGACGGCACTCGAGTGCTCGGCCTCGGCGACATCGGCCCCGAGGCCAGCCTGCCGGTCATGGAAGGCAAGGCGATGCTCTTCAAGTACCTGGGCGGCGTCGACGCGGTGCCGATCTGCCTGGCCACCAAGGATCCCGACGAGCTGGTGCGGGCGGTCAAGCTGCTCGAGCCCGCCTTCGGAGGGATCAACCTGGAGGACATCGCCCAGCCCAAGTGCTTCCGCGTGCTCGAGGCGCTCCGCCTGGAGCTCCGCATCCCCGTCTGGCACGACGATCAGCAGGGGACGGCCACCTGCCTCCTAGCCGGGCTGCTGAACGCCCTCAAGGTCGTCGGCAAGGATCTGGGCCGGGTGCGGATCGTGATGGTGGGCATCGGCGCGGCGAACGTCGCGGGGTATCGGCTGCTCACCGCCAGCGGCGTCGAGCCGGGCGCCATCGTCGCGTGCGACCGCACGGGCATCCTGCATCGGGGGCGGCACGATATCGAGGCCGAGCAGGCGCGCTTCCCGGACAAGTGGCGCGTGTGCCGCGAGAGCAACGCCGACGGCCTCGTCGGTGGCATCGCCGACGCCCTCCGCGGTGCGGACGTCTGCGCGGCGTTCTCGGCCTCCGGTCCGGGGATCATCAAGCCCGAGTGGGTGGCGGGCATGGCCCGCGACGCCATCGTGTTCGCGTGCGCGAATCCGGTTCCGGAGATCTGGCCGTGGGAGGCTAGGGCGGCGGGCGCCCGCGTGGTCGCGACGGGCCGGGGGGACTTTCCCAACCAGCTCAACAACTCGCTGGTCTTCCCCGGGCTGTTCCGGGGCGCCCTCGACGTCCGCGCCCGCACCATCACGGACGGCATGGCGCGGAGCGTGGCGCGGGAGCTGGCGCGCTTCGCCGAGGCCCGATCGATCCACGACGAGGACATCCTGCCGCGCATGGACGAATGGGACGTGTTCCCGCGGGTCGCCGCCGCGGCGGGCGTCGCCGCCCAGACGGATGGCGTCGCGCTGGTGCCGAAGGGCCGGGAACGCCTGTACGCCGACGCGGCCCGGACCATGCGGGAGGCGCGAGAGGCGGTCGCGCTCCTCATGCGCGAAGGGTTCATCGCGGACCCACCGAGCGCGTGACCGCTGGGGCCTGAACGCCTCAACCGGGGAGCCGCGGACCCAGCGGGCCAGAGGGGACCGCGGCTAACATGGCGGTCCAGAAGCGCTCGCAGTCGCCGGGACATGGCAGGCCCGTTGCACCTTGAAGGCACAGAGGGAGAATCGAGCCATGATCCGAGCCCGGCGGACCCCCAACACGAAGCGTTCGGCCCGTCGAAGGGAGCACAAGATGAAGGTCAGGGAAGTGATGGCCAAGGACCCGGTGACGATCGATCCGGAGGCGGCCGTGGGCACGGCGCTCGACGTGATGCGCACCAAGCACGTGCGTCACCTGCCGGTCGTGGATGAGGCGGGCGCGCTGATGGGGATCGTCACCGATCGTGACCTTCGGCACGCCGCCTTCGCGCCCGCGGTGCAGGAGTACCTCTCGGTCCGAGCCCGCCGCCTCGCGCGGCAGCTGGGTGAGACCCTGGAGAACCTGCGCGTGAGGGACGTGATGACGTGGGCGGTGGTCACGACGGGTCCGGAGACCCCGGTGCTCTCGGCGGCCCTCATCATGTTCGAGAGCCGGGTGGGCAGCCTGCCGGTCATCGAGCGCGGACGGCTCGTCGGCCTGCTCACGGAGCAAGACGTGCTGAAGGCCCTCATGATGGAAGGGAAGGTCGCCGAGTTCGTCGGCGGCTACATGTGGTAGCGGCGGGGCACAGGAGGACGCGATGGCAAAGGCGAAGGGCGGGGCGTCTCGCTCCAGCAAGGCGGGTCGACCGCCCGAGACGCGGGCGGTGGCTCCGCGCGTCGCGCGGCGGATGAAGAGTGCCCGGGCCGCCTTCCGCAAGGACACCACGATTCACCAGGCCGCCCAGGGGCCGCGCGTGCTGTGGGGTGTCACCAAGCCCAAGGTCAAGAAGGGGTAGGTCCTCCCGGATCTACCACTTCACGTCCCGCACCCCGACCCAGTGGCCCGCGTGGCTCACCAGGATGTGTCCCGAGGCGCTCACGAGCAGGATGATCGCCACGTCGGCCCACGACAGGGCCGCCTGGCGCCCGACCAGAATGAGCGCCCCGAGCACGAAGTCCACCTGATCCCACGGGAGCCAGGGCTTGCCCGGGGCGATGCCCAGCCGGCGCTTCACGAAGCTCTTCGCGGCGTCGCCCCCCATGGCCCCCGCGCCGAATCGAAGACCGAGCGCGATCCAGTGGTCGTACGCGACGAGCCCGCCCGGCCAGGCGATGCGCGACTGGGCGAGGGTGACGACGACCGCCGCGAGGACGCCCGCCCCGAAGCCGACGACGGTCTTGTGGCTGCCGAGCCACCGCTCGCTGATCGGCCGGTTCCATCCCCTCCAGTAGCGGACCAGGGGCGGCGTCATGTTGGCGACGTAGGCCGGTGCCATCAGGTACGCGAGTCGGGCGCCGCGCGACAGGCAGGCGGTGAGCATGGGGCGGGGGCAGCTTGCCACGCCCGATCCGAAAGGGCCAGCCGTGGCGCGGCGGACCCACGAGAGGCGGCGGTGCCTCGCCGGGCCGATCTCGTGGGAGGCGACGAGATCGCCAGGCCACCGATTTCCCTGGCCTTTCCTTCCCGGCATCGCGCATGCACTCGATTGTCCGGGAATGAATAATTTCGCCGACACCCTCTACGGGAGGAGACGATGTACAAGCGTGCACTGGTAGCACTCGATGGCTCCCCGGTGGCCGAGACCATCATCCCATTCATCCTGGACATCGCCGGGCCTCTGGACCTCGAGGTGATCCTCCTCCGCGTCCTCCAGCCGCTCCCGCCGGTCGTGGTCGATGGCGCGGCGTACGTCCCGGTCGAAGACCCCGTGGCGGAACGGATCGACGCGCAGGAATATCTCGCCCCGGTGGCGATCGAGCTTCGGAACAAGGGCGTGCGCGCCACGACCGAGGTACGCAGCGGCGACCCGGCCCAGGAGATCGTGGCGGCGGCGCGTGAAGCCGGAGCCGATCTCATCGCGATGTCCACTCACGGGCGCGGCGGCCTGGGACGCCTGATCTTCGGGTCGGTGGCCGAGGCGGTACTGCGTGAGGCGGAGATCCCGGTATTCCTGCTGCGGACCACGGAAGCCGAGGTGGCGAGCCGCCGCCGGCGTGAAGCCGTGACGTGACGGCACGCCCGGCTCATCCCGCCGGCAGGGTCTTCCGAAGCGCGGAGGCGGCCGCCACGAGCAGCACGCCGAAGGCGAGCGCGTAGACGCCGAGGGTGGACACGACCGGCGGCTCCCCGGCGTGGGGCAGGACGAGGATGATCACGGCCAGGAACAGCGAGAACACCCCGCCGGTCGCCAGCAGCCAGTAGCCGGCTCCCCGACGGGGCAGGCGGACCGCGGCGGTGATCTCCAGGATCCCGGTGAGAAGGCCCCAGGTGGCGATGGCGAGCACGAGCTCGCGGGGCACGAGCGGCCACACGAGCGCGAGCCCGCCCACCGCGACACTCACCGCGCCTTCGAACAGGACGGGCCACGCCGCGAACCACGTCCGCGTGACCCACAGCGCCGACGCGATCGCCCAGGCGCCGTCCAGCAGCGCGTAGGCGCCGAAGAGCGCCACCAGCAGGTTCAGGGAGGTGGCCGGGCGGAGCAGGAGCAGGGCGCCGAACAGGATCGCGAGCGCGCCCCTGGCACCGATCATCCACCAGTTCTTGCCGAGCGTGACGAGAAGAGCGTGCCCGTCGGGCCTAGCGTTGATCATCTCGGTCTCCGGGTTGGGGTGAGAGGATCTGGTGGTGGTCGACGGCCGGCTCGGTCGAGCGGCGGACGATCTCGGCCC
>Ga0310810_10004919_pt1 | contig 14857 bp, 13 predicted proteins | sample NCmetagenome_FD_207641 | JGI IMG/M metagenome (GOLD analysis project Ga0310810, IMG submission 207641) | Soil microbial communities from experimental microcosm in Duke University, North Carolina, United States - NC | ecosystem: Engineered > Artificial ecosystem > Soil microcosm > Unclassified ...
GGATATAAAATAGACATTAATTCTCTTACGACGCTGTACTTGATAAGTGCAATAGTATCAATACCATTTACATTGTTAGCGATCTTCATGAGCCATAGAAATGAATAAAGACTAAACAGAATCAAGTAAGAGAACATTATAATGATTAGAGGACTAAACGGTGAGTAAACGATATGGTACTTAAGTCATTGGTTAAACTCCAACTAGGCAAACAATGAGAATCCACATCTTAGATAAACCTTTGACCTTCAGAAGTATCTACATAAAATTCTTCTCGCTCACACATTTGAACATAAAATATGGAAAATTCCATGATAACTATATTGTTGGCAATTCGGGTCCTAAGACAGCATTTTTTGAGGAATTCAAAAAGTTCTAGCCAATCTTTATATGGATAACAATTAATTCTATCTAGCGTAGATAATTTGACAAAAATAGGTGAGTTAATGACCGAAAAGCTAGAAACTATCGAGGCATCTTTATCCGCTCAAGAAGCAGCAACGAAAATGCGCGATAGAAAAGTAAGCTCATTAGTAGTAGTTGATGCTAACAACAAACCAGTAGGTATGGTAACAGAAAGAGATTTGGTAAGAAAAGTATGTGTTTATGATGCGAGTAGTAAAAATACCTCAGTACGAGATATAATGTCCGATGCACTTGTCACTACTGATGCGATATCTGAAGTAGGGGTAGCAGCTGATCTCATGATACAAAATCAAGTCAGACATTTGCTAGTCGTTAAAGATGATGACATAACCAAACCATTGGGTATAATCACACCTAGTGATTTTGCGGGTTATCTCAAAGAAAATTTGGATATTGATGATGTAAATGCGACCATACTTGAATCCTTAAAAGAGACTGAGAAAGATTAGTACGGAACTTTTGAGAAATTTGTAGTATTTATAATAGAAAATAAATTGGTAGAGTTAGCGCCAGATCTATTCAATTACTTTACATTCAGCTTTAATAGAGACGTACAGAAGACGGCGTAATTCTTGTGAAAGACAAGGACGCGTTCGTCTTTAAGTTCCTATCCTTCACATGTCCTGTTTATTAGGGATTGGATATACAAACTATTAAAGACTTATATAATCATACAATTATATAATCATCTTAATATGGGCTCGCCATGGAAAGCTTTATCAGATGATAGTAGAAGACAGATTGTGCTATTGCTTAAAAATAAAGATATGATCCCTACTCAAATAGCGGATGAGCTTAACTTCACTCTACCTGCAGTATCAATAAACCTTCGAATTTTAAAAGAATCAGACTTGATAATAGAAAAGAAACAGGGCAAATATCGTTATTATTCGTTGAACAGGAAGACAACATCGGAGTTGGCGCAATTTTTTGACGATATGTATGATTATAATTTAAAATCATTAAAGGAATATGTTGAAAATAAAGAGAACAAAAAGAGGAGTAGGAAATAATTAATGACTAGATCATTAGACGCGCACAAAGTTGTTTCTGAGAATGAATGGATTGAAGCTCGTAAATTACTTCTTAAGAAGGAAAAAGAATTTACAATTATGCGTGACCAGCTTAACAAGCTGAGACAAGAATTACCGTGGAAGGAAGTCACAAAACAGTATCTCTTTGAAGGACCTAATGGTAAACAAACACTTGCAGAACTTTTCGACGGAAGAAGTCAATTGATAGTTTATCACTTTATGTTTGATCCAAGCTGGGACCAAGGATGTTCACACTGTTCCTTTTGGGCTGACAATTTTAACCAAATAATAGTGCACCTGAACCAACGAGACGTCACCATGATTGCCGTTTCACGGGCTCCATACAGCAAGTTAGTTTCTTATGAGACTCGAATGGGTTGGGATTTCAAATGGGTTTCTTCTTATAATACAGATTTCAATTTTGATTATAATGTGTCGTTTACGCAAGAAAACTTGGACGAGAATAAAGCATTCTATAATTATGATTTGCAAGATACACACAGTTTAGAAAGAGAGGGAGTCAGTATATTTTACAAAGACTCAACAGGAAGAATATTCCACAGCTATTCAGCTTATGCACGCGGTATCGATATGTTGAACGTAGCATATCACTATCTCGATTTAGTACCCAAAGGACGAGACGAAGAAGATCACGAATTTCCACAGTTTTGGGTGCGACGACATGATGAATACGGCAAATAGATAACTCCAGATTGTGTCAGAATTGGATGATATCAAAGTACATGTAACAGTTGTGATTTATGAAGATATTTTGAATTACCATCTACTATCTAATTCCATTTAGCGGGGCTAGTTTTGGATATCAGATGTCTGTAGGAATTTGTAATGACCAAGCTATGTCCATTGGGTGCTATGTGGTTTATACCTTGACTTCAAGTTGAAGAAATTCGAAGAAAAATAAATCTTTTCTAAGACTATATTTCACATGAGTTGACTGATCCTACCTATGGACATAAATATTAGATTGATTTACTTTAAAATATGTCTCAGTACATCCTATTGTTAAACTGGACTGATCAAGGAATCAGAAACGTGAAGGACACGATAAAGCGCGCAGATGCTTTTAGGTCATATCTTGAGAAGAAAGGTGGCAAGTTAACCGATATATTTTATACCTTTGGACAATATGATTTGGTCCTGATTGTAGATTTGCCCAATGACAATAAGGCGATGTCTGTCTTACTAGGGACTGGATCATTAGGAAATATACGTAGTACAACTCTTAAAGCTTTCAATTTGGAAGAAACGCGAAAGATAGTTGAAGATATAAAGTAACCGCAATAATTATTGTTTAAAGCAATTGGTAGCATTAAACTATATTGTCAAGTTATAGCAACTGATTAGACATTAGGGACTAGACTTGAAGTCCATTATCTCGATTCATTACCTCGATTCATTACCTCCGATCAGTTGTTGATTTGCATTGATTTCTAAATAGTCGTTATGGATTTAAGTCTAAAATACAGTTCCTTATTGTCATTACAAAATGGTAACCGAGTGGAGCGGATGTCATTTATTAATCATATCGGACTATTTTTCCAGTAGTTGTCATCGTTGTCTATTATTTCGTTAATTTCTATCAGGTAAAATTATGATAAGAGATTTTGGGATAGCTTAAATCTTACAACGCTCATAAAAACAATTCAAAAATAATTTACTACGATTTGAACTATAAAAAAGTCTAAAATATCTTACTTGTTTTTAATTCAAAAATTTAGCCATTTTCCATCATTTGGGATAAGTAAATTTAAATGAATCGTCTCGTTTTACAGGGAAGCTTGACAATTGGTTCTGATTGCAAATTGGACATATGCTATTAGTCCCAAGTATATCATGTAGATACAATTTATTAAGACAAGTTACGTTCCAGAGACAGTGATCACAAATTAGAAAAATATTATCATCATCCCTAAAATTTTTATGGTGACTAATCACTGTTTTTGAAGCCAATAATGATAATTTTGTTTTTTCAGTTATTTAAATTTCGATTATTTATGTTAAGCTACTCAGATTTCTTTTATCAATAAATTCTCTCAACAACCTTATGCATTCCTAGTGTACCAAAAATGCAAATAAAGTTCATTCGAAAATGAGCATCCAAGATGGCATAATGCTTAGGAATTGAACTAATATATTGTACGTTCCTTCTAATCCTAACCTAGAGCCTGTATAAATGAGTTAAGACAAGTTTACAGCTGACGCGGTTCGGGTTCCGATGGCAAATGGTGTTAGTATTAATGCGCAATTCATTGGCGAAACGACCTAATCGCTTAGAATTCATCGATGTAGCAGCACTTTTGTTACGACGAAAAAAATTTGGAATTAGAATTCTGTTTTACACTATCGTATGACACTTTTATTTCTCGTGAGACTTTGTAATAATGAAGTGGTCTATTTTATTCAAATTCGTGTTCTCATAGAACGTTCCTGATAATGTCGAATCTTTTTTAGAATTAGCTAAATCGATATTGATAAATCCGTAACCTGCGAATTGCTTTGCAATAAATGGCGAAGTTCCTGTAAAGTTGTATATTTCTGCTCCTCCTGTTCCTACAGTAAGAAATAGTACTCCATTTGGATCTTTATATTCTGCCGCATCTTTATCAGCAATAATAGGATGATATTGTGGGAACAAAGAACTTTCATTATATATTAATGGGAACGTTCTCTGATAGTTGTGATTATGTGCTTGTAGAACAACATCAACCCCATATTTGTCAAACAACGTATGAAATGATTTTGGTAATACGTCATCTCCGTAATGTTCTGTAACGGAGGAGTAAAGCGGTCTGAATGTATATACTACTATCCAGTCAATGCTCTCATTATTATGAGCATTCTTTAGATCCTCCTGAACAAAATTATACTGCTCCGATCCATTTCTGTATGGGATGATTGAATTCTTGGCAGTCGCCAACGCTAAGAAATGAACATTTTGATAGTTAAATGAATAATATGGTTTAGTTAGATTGAAGTGATTCATGTAACTATTATACCTAATCAACTTTCTGTCTACATCATGTTCTCCAAATGCTATTTTTACCCTAGTGTTGTTCTCTAACGGAATAATGGAATTTAACCAACATGCAGCAGATTTGTTGTACGATAGGTCTCCGAGTACTATAACTAACTCTGGGTTTTTCTCTTTCATTCCATCTATTGTTCTATTAGGTTCATCACCACATCCAAAGTCACCGGCAGTAACAAAATTAAATTTTTGAAACATTTTTGACATAAATGGGTCTTCGTCACTATCCGCATAACATATGAAATACAAACTAGAAAATAAAAAGAAGATAAAACAGAAAGCCAAAGGGCAGCAAGCTGCATAAGCTTTTGCCGATTGTTCTACAACTTTCTTATATGTCATTTAATTAGAGAATTTAACCTCGAATAATGCCATATTTTAAATTTTTGATTGGTATTACTCAAAAATTAATCCTCCAAAATAAAAACTGCAGGATTCTTTACCAATCAATATCGCTAATGATAAAAATAACGTGTTGTTATAGGTATCCTCAAACTTAATTGGAAACACAGATATCGCCAATATATAATAAAAGAGGATAAAACTCTGAAATCAGGTATTGGGAACTATTCTGTAAATAACCCCTTTATCGTTCCCTTTGATTCCTGATACCACATATAAATAGCCGTCATAGGGACTGAATACGAGATCGGTAATTATTCCAAAATTTCTTCCAAATACTATCTGAGCAGGTTCATCCTTCTTGTTGAATATCAGATCTGAAAGATCCCCTGATAATGACAGCGATTTTCTATCTTTACTAGGTTTAAAATGGTATATTATCCCGTTTTTTACTGAACCCACAAAAATATCATTTTGATATTGTTTACCAAGTTTACTTGAATCTAAAAATGTCAGTGCAGTTGGTCCTACAGGTTTCTCCCATACAAATTCCGGCTTGCTATAACTTCCTTTACCACCAAAGTTAACTAGCTTTACACCTTTATCTGATGGGTTATATACTGCTTCTATATCTCTCGTCTGGTTTAATTTCCAAATTCCTTGTACTTTTTCCCATCCACTATTGAACCCTGGTTTGACTAGATTAATTTCGTCTCCGAATTGTGGCCCATTCTCTGACTCCCACAAGTTATTTGTTAGTGGATCAATTCCTATGCCAAAGCTATTTTTTATTCCGTATGCATAATATATATTGAGAGGATAAACGTCACCTAAAATCCCCTTTCCCACCGTTTTGCCGTCAGGAGTTACTCTCAGAATTCCCGCTCGGCCATCAGGATCGGTTCCATTCATAATATTCTGTGCTTTGGTATCATATCCTACCACGTTTTGATTATAATTGGTTGGTTGTAAATCCCCGATGGTAGCAAAAAGATTTTGCTCCTTATCCATAAGAAGCTTGCCCCCATTGTGGCTTGGCCCTGGTAAAGCTGGTAAACTCAGTATTAGTTTGGGATCTGTGAGTTTATAATTATTTGTATCAAGTTTATATCTATACACATAATTTCCACAATTTTGAGGAGTTTGTGCCTGTCCTGATACCTTTGGACAATGTGTATAGTATACGAAAACAAAAGTATTCTTTGCGTTTGAACTACCATTCTGTAACAATGCCAATCCTAATAACCCACGTTCATCTCTGAATGAAACATCAATGTGCAAAAGTTGATGCGTAACGTTACCATTTAGCAGTCTTATCACGTTCCCTGTATTCTTTTCTAGCAATATGATATCATTTTTTCCCAAAAAGGCCATACTTGTTGGAAAATCAAATCCTTCTGCCACTTCTTCTATCCTTAAATTAGTGTCAGTAAGTGAAGGTTGTGATACGGATTGAGTGGGTTGGTTATTGGTAACAGTTACGTTAGGGTTTTGAATTTGACCAAGTATCGGATGTTCTGATACAAGAACTAAAAAGATCATGCAAAATAGCAGTATAGGCAAGCAAGAAACGATCAAAGCTGGATCATGCTTATTGGATAATCCTCTTCCATAACTTTGAATCCATTTATCTATCTGTACCCAAATTATTTCCACGCCTATAAACATATTTTGTAATGTCTCAAATGGTCGCGAACACAATTATCCTAATGCCTCAGATTAATGATTTAAACTTATTTTACAGAGCATAATCTCGTTCGTCTACAATCCCCCCGAAAAGTATCCATCCACATGCTGTATAAGTCCATTCTGATTATTAGAGTCAGGTGAGAATACTAGTATTTCATTATTGTGTCGATCTGATACGTATACATTGCCTTCGTTGTCTATTGCCAAATGTTCCGGATCGACAAGCTGCCCGCGTTCAGTTCCGTAAGAACCAAACTTTGCTATAAAATTACCATTGCTGTCGAATTTTAGCACACGAGGTTGCTTGCTACAACCAGGGTCTGACTGAGGGTCGGTTACATACACATTATCATACTTATCGAGTGCTATATGTTCCATATGACAGAATTCATTATCGGAGGACCCTTTGCTTCCCCAAGACAATAAGGGTTTCCAATTGCTATCAAATTTCTGGATACGCTCATTTCCTCTCTCGTTTACAAAAAAGTTACCTCTTGAATCAATCTCAATAGTCGTAGGAAGATTAAACTCACCGGGATTACTCCCAAATTTACCAATTGCCTTCACAAAGGTGCCATTAATATCAAATTGCTGAATACGATTATTTTTGGAATCTGCAACATACACATATTTTAATGCCTTGTCTACTTCTACAAATCTTGGATTATCAAATTTTCCCGATTCACTGCTTGGATGACTATCCAAGTTACCAAATTTCGAAATGAAATTGCCTTTACTGTCAAATTGCTGTATTCTATGATTTCCTCTATCAGCAACCCATACATGACCCCTGGCATCAACATCAAGCCCATATGGAACTAAGAATTGTCCATCCCCTTGTCCCTTTTGTCCAAACTTGAATAGAAATGTACCATTCTTGTCAAATACCTGTATTCTGTTTCCGTCTCTGTCCACGGAATAAAGATATTTGTTAATATTGTCAAATTCTAGATCGTGAGGACGTAGAAATTGTCCATCTTCAGTCCCTTTAGAACCCCATTCTTTAACAAACATATAATTTGCAGACTGAGTCGGTAATAATCTTGTTGATTCCAAACCGAGCATATTTTGAGTATGGAATACAGTCAATAAAAAAGTTAGAGTAAATCCTACTACTGTCATTATAAGGTAACTTTTGCTTGCCAAATCTAACCCGATGTAATTTATATGATAATATAAATGATTTATCTAAATAGAAGATTACTAGCACCGACTCCAGATTTCATTTTCAAATGAAGTCGTTTCCCATCTACTAGCTGCCGAAGGCATCATGCAGCTTTAACTATCCAACTAAGTAGGAGTGGTACAACAGCGGAGCGATAATCCACGTGACAATCTTACCTCAGAGTAACTATACCTCGTTTGATAATCCCAAGGTAGATGTGACCAACACCTAAAACTAAAACTGTCAGGAGAACATTAATTCCAAGGCCTTTTGTCAAGACAGCATTCTAGTCTCCAACATACTTTGAGCCTTTCAGTTAAATGAAGTGGTTTGACAATCAATGTATTTTATATTATCCAAATCCTATTCTTCCCTTCTTCTTCTTCTTAATTCTAATCAGCCGTCATTTATTACTCAAATTAATAAATTCTATTTACCCTTTGTGAATAAATTCACAGTCAGCACTCACCTCATCTTTGTCAATGCTAGTATTTATCCATGCATTGTCATTCCCTTCTCCACAATTGACGATATCCTTGGCACTGTCTGACTCCGTTGTATTTCTATCTGAGGTATAGATTATATCGTCATCTGGGCCACCACTAATTTCATCAGCTCCATGGCCACCTACAATAAAGTCATTACCTTGCCCTGCAATAATGGTATCAGGACCGGGGCCGCCTAAAATAGTATCATTTCCTTCTCCTCCGATTATTTCGTCGGCACCTAATCCACCTGTAATGTTATCGTTACCAGTGTTACCCATTATTGTATCATCACTGCCACCACCATCAATTACATCATCACCTGTTCCACCAATCAGCGAATCAGTCCCATTATCACCAATTATGTTATCATTGCCTGAAAGTCCAAGAATATAGTCACTTCCCTGAAGACCGTTCATCTTGTTTGTTTCCTTATTCCCTATCAGAATATCCATCTTCTCCGTTCCCATACAGGTCCTTTTTCCATCTTCACACATAGTGCTTTCGGCATTTGTTATTAGGTGATAAGATGATGAGAAAAGAATACAGAGTAGAGTAACTAGGCCTATAATTCTATAGTTACGTAAATTCATACTCAAAATCCCTTTATCGGATTTCAAACATTTTATCATATACTCCGTTTTACAAACCGTATTTTTTATCAAATGTGAAGAAAAATATACAGGCTGATTAAAAGAGCCTCTTCAGGCTAAAGATTTTGGTATATTAAGCTACTCATGATGCAATACAACATTCTAAGAGACAAGGCTGTCGTGACTGATAACAAATGTATAGATGATGTTTAACGTGAGGTAATTCTTTGGAAGCTCCATTCTAGCGGTCAAGATTAATTATCAATTGACACCGACGCGACTCCGACCGTCAGAGGAATCTCTGGTGATTTTATGTATAAATAATTACTTTTTGTAACAAATCCCAGATCTTTAGTAGTTATTATTCGAAAATTATTATTATGGAAGTATCTCTAGGTTAACATCTCTGATGGTAATAGACCCAGAACCATTATTTCTTATCCAAAAGTACGACTTTGTTTCATACAAGGTTCTATCCACCATCCACGTTTCAGGGGAATTGTCAAAGATGTCCATTACTTTATGAAAGCCGTTTCCATCGATGTAGTCAATTTCACCTATCTGATGCACCGTTGCACCTTCATCTATAACTGTATGCCGTAAAACAATTGCTTTGTCATTTTGTATTGTCTTTGGAACTGAACCTGACTTGTGCTGATCATGGCAGTTGTGTGTAGATTCTCGCTTTGCATTCCATCCATTATTATTTACCGCAAATCCATATCCACCAAATCTATTTCCATCTAATGGGCCACCTCCTTTGCAAGTCATACCCGGTTCATTATGTCTTGATCTCATCTTCAACGAACAGTTGTCTTTCATATGCTTAAAATATGGTATCAAAGTCACAGTAAGTGTAGCATTATAATTATTATAATAGCAATAAATTCTTCTCCTATTTCCAGTAATCGTACAATTACCATTACCATCAATTACACATGGAGTGTTACCATTTGCGCGAACTTCGACTTTATCATCGTAAGGATCAAACCTTCTGAAAGTCCTGTTATGACCATTACCCCATGCTCCAGAAATGCTGAGATTTACCATTAAAGTAATTGTGTTGCATCGTATATATCAGTTTGATTGTATTCGGTTCCTGTGGTCATCCAGCATCCAAGATTCATGACCAATAAGGTTTATAAAAATATATTCTAACAAATCCCCTAGTATTCATTTGGATTAATTATGACTTGAGTTTAATTAATAGCTGAACAAAGGTAACTAAACAAAGGTAAGGAATCAATATAACTACTCTTTGTCATTACAATGAGTAACATATGAATAGGACAAAGCCCTTAAGTATAGCGATTGCAGCATCATTTGTCTACGCAGCATGGCTGAGCATGTCAATATCAGGAGCACTCCAACAAATAGAAAAATCTGCATTTGCGCAAGATATTAATTCCCCAGTTAAGATTGTTCTTGTATCTTCGTATGGAAGCTCACCTATTGCCACCCCGGTTAAAAATCAGGACACAACGGGAAACGGCAAAAACCAAACCAACTCACTTCAATTAAACGCCAACGAGAAGAAAGGAGTGTACTCTTGGGTCAATAAAGAGGGAACAAATCCAATCCTAAACTTTAAACTTGATGATAACAATGTCGTCCAGTTGAAGAATCCGACGGACACAAAACATCAGTTGATCCTAACTGCAGGAGCAAACCAAGTTGCGACCAGTGGTGATATTTTAGCTGGCAAGTCAGGTAAACTTGTAGTTCCAATACTTAGTCAAGGTGAAACTCTGACATACCATTGTCTGTATCATCCAACTACGATGAAAGGAACAGTAAGGATATCTCCATAATTTTTATAATCTGAAACGATGATCTTCAAGTACATGCTCATTATTTAGTATCTAATTCAATCCTTATATCTTCTTTTGAGGAACTATATGCGGCAAATTTGATGTTTCACATTTATCAAATACTAGCTATGGTAAGAATTAGTACGTAAAAAGTGCTTGAGCTTCTTTAACTAGGCATCCAGTGGGAGTCAGACCTTGCATTTAATAGGATTCAAGCCCTTGACATTTGGTTCTTTATTATCCTGAAGATTTATAGTATCTCACACGAAACTATATCATCGCACCAACTAGAAGTTTAATCTTTCTCATAAGCGTAATGGCGCTACGGCCACATCATATTATAATGAACAAAAAGAATTTAGGTGACCATTCTTCGGAAAGTTAAATTTATTCTTGGTAGAGTAACTTTAACAGATTTGGGTAAACTATGTAGCCAGTTTTTTTGAATTGCGTCTTTCATTAACAATAAACTACCGTGTTCAAGTAATAATGAAATAGACACGTTATTTTGTTTATGCTTAAAAGTGAATTTGCGTTCCGCACCAAGACTGACTGAAGCAATGCAGCTACTATCTTCAATTGATTTTTCATCATCACTATGCCATCCTACTCCTACATTACCGTCATTATACAAGTTCAATAAACAAGAATTAAATTTTGTATTAGAATGATTCTCAACAATTTGCTTAAGGTTTACAAGCACGTTAATCCATGGTAATGCTTTCTTTTCAGTATTTGAATAATTATATACATAGTTAGAATCACCGTACCAAGCAGTTTTTCTTTTGGTAACAATATTTTTTCCAAATACTACTATTTCATCATACTTCCAAGAAATATTTTGAAGTAATGATTGAAGGTAACCGTTCGCTTCATCAAACGTCAAGATCTTGCCATAGTAATATGCGGCACCATCTAGGGGTAGCAAATTAGTTATGTGTTTTTTGATAATGGGTCTACTTTTTATTAACTAGTACTTATTACTTACGTCACTTGGTTGTAAAAAAAGGCGCTGAGAATAGGGACCTAGTTATTTGTAATAAATGTCTGTGGGCAGTATCCTTGTTAAAAGGTTCGCACAAATTCTATCGGTGCCCCTTGTGTAATGGTAAGAATCTAGAAGTTATGCCTGTTGAGGATTATGAGAATTATAATCTAGAAGTAAGTCAAAAAAGAGGTTTGAGCGTAGAGTTTACTGGAGAAAATTAAGGCCATAACTGGAATTGGGTCGATTATTGGTTTTTCATTTGAGACAAATTAGAATTTCTAGTTGACTTTGTGAGCTTTACCTATCATGAAGACCAGGATCGATACTATAATTATTTTTGTCCTAATGTGATTTATCTAGTTACTGGATTCATAGCCCTTCGCAAATTACATAAGTTAATACGAATGTGATAATAGCAATTAATGTTTTTTGCTCCTGAATAGGATCACATGAACCTTTTAAATAATGCAATCATTTAATGCTAATTGTTTCTGATGACAATCTTTCTGACCTTCTGCAAAGCATTTTAAAAGAATCCAATATATCCATTTCAATAATTCCCGGCAGATGCTCAATTCCAGGGACATAATTATTTATTGTGTACAGATTTTGTATTTTAACTTCAATTTTAATATCATTACTTTTTAGATCTTCAGAGTCCGATCTATTGATAATTTGTACCGAATCCGAAAATTTTTTCTGTTGATCTTCTAGCGGATACCTGCCTGAGCGGATTGAGTCTTGAATCATTGTACATAATTCCGAAATTTTCATAGATACATTAGTGATAATTTGATAATTTATTTTATTACAAGTAAACCTAGCTCATTTTTAAAATAAGGAAAATATTAATTAAATATATGTAACTGGAAAACGAAGAGCGGGTAATAATGGTAAAAAAAGTATCTCACTCTCACAATTATGATCCAGTTCTTCTAGAAAGATTGTTGTTTAAAGTGTCTAAACGATGGATTGCCGGATACTCAAATAATGACGCTATCATGGCAGCAAAAAAATCAAATCATAATGGAATGTCGGCCATCCTTAACTATCTTGGTGAAGGATATGCTGAAAAATCTCAAATTGATAGGTCAGTTACAGAATACATTACCTTACTTGATCTATTAAAATCCAACGATGTCAGGAGTAGTATATCTGTAAAACCTACGCAGATTGGTCTTAGTGTTGGGTACGACAAATGTTTAGAGAACTTTAGAAAGATTTCTGAAAAAGCAAAACAAAGTGGGCATTTTATGTGGATAGACATTGAAAGTTCCATCTTTGTGGAAGACACTTTGTCAATTTATCTTGAAATTCTAAGAAAAAATAGAGATACGGGGGTAGCAATTCAATCATACCTTAAAAGGAGTCACAGCGATTTGCTACATCTTATGGAACATTCTGCAAATTTAAGAATTGTAAAAGGCGCCTATAGCGAAGAAAAGGATAAGGCCTATCAATCAAATAATGAAATTAATCAAAATTTTTCAGCGCTCATGAAATTAGTATTAGAAGAGTCTGCTTACGGCGGAATTGTGGCTATTGCTACTCATGATTCAAAACTTATACAGGAGGCATTAGTTTTATCCTGGAAAGGATCTGGAAGAATGAAAAACTTGCAGTTTCAATTATTAAAAGGGATTAGAGATGAACTGAAATTACAATTGGTTACAAATGGATATTTAGTCTTAGAATACATACCATACGGTGAAAAATGGTTGCAATATTCCATACGAAGAATTAAGGAGAGAAAAAGAAATGTATTTTTACTTGCAAGATCCCTGATAGAATCTTGATTGGTTTGATTTCCAAATATTCCGGCTCAGCCTGTCATCATCAGTATCATCAGCACCAGCGCCAGTTTATTACGTACTTTTAAATCATGAATGCGAATTAATAGTATGGAATTCAAGAACGAAAATACGTTTCAAACATTTCTTGATCATAATCAGGAGAGTCAGTTTCATAGATTATTTGAAAAGGCGGTTAATTTGGTTTCTTATGAATTTGGAAAAACTTATCCTATTATTGTTAATGGCAAAAAGATTCATACACAAGACACTATGATAAGGGCATCCCCAATAGACTCAAGAATTACTTTGGGATATGTGTGTAAGGGTAGCCCATCAGATGCAAAAAAATCAATTCAGGCCGCAAATAATTCCTTTGAAAAATGGAGTAAGATGGATTATGAGAAGAGAGTAAAGTTGTTTAGAAAAATAGGAGCAATTATGAAGAAACGTAAATTTGAATTATCTGCATGGCTTACTTTTGAAAATGGCAAGAATAGATATGAATCAATTGCTGACATAGATGAAGCAATTGATTTTATTATGTACTATTCAGATGAGATGCAAAGAAACAGAGGCTTTGTAACCAGGAGATTGGGAAGTTCAAAAGAGCAGAATACAAGTACGATGAAACCATATGGTGTGTGGGCTGTTATAGCGCCTTTTAATTTTCCAGCAGCAATTTTAGTAGGTATGTGTGCTGGTGCTCTTATAACGGGTAACACCGTAATTATAAAACCAGCCAGTGATACCCCAATTATCGGTTATAAGATTGTTGAAATTATGCTTGAAGCAGGAATCCCTAATGGAGTACTAAACTTTGTTCCCGGATCAGGGCTAGAAATAGGAAAGACCATAATAGAAAGCAAACAGGTGGCTGGTATTGTATTTACTGGTTCGCGGGAAGTTGGTTATAGGTTGATGAGTGAATCAAGCAAGACAAGACCACGTCCAGTAATTGCAGAATTGGGAGGGAAGAATGCGACTATAGTGGCAGATACTGCTAATTTGGATAGGGCGGCGGAGGGAGTCGCTAAGGCTGCGTTTTCATTTTCAGGACAAAAATGCAGCGCATGCTCGCGTGTGTATGTTCAGAAAAAAGTCAAAACTCAGTTCTTATCAAAGCTGATAGAAAAGACAAAAAAATTAAGTGTTGCAAACCCAAAAGAGCGAGAGAGTTTTATGGGACCCGTGATAAACTTAAATGCATACAATAACTTCAAGAGGTATTCCAAGCTTGCTTCAAAACAAGGTATCATTCTTACAGGAGGTTCTGTAATACAAGATGGAGAGCTTGAACACGGCTTTTATGTAGAACCTACGATTGTAGATGGAATACCAGCACATCATCCTTTACTAAAGAAGGAATTATTTGTTCCTATTTTGTGTATATGTGAATACGATAATTTTGATAACGCAATTAAAATGACAAACGAATCAGAATATGGGCTTACGTCAGGAATTTACAGTAACAAAAAGGAAGAA